>Ga0307515_10007609_pt1 | contig 21376 bp, 3 predicted proteins | sample 17_EM_MG_FD_194513 | JGI IMG/M metagenome (GOLD analysis project Ga0307515, IMG submission 194513) | Populus trichocarpa ectomycorrhiza microbial communities from riparian zone in the Pacific Northwest, United States - 17_EM | ecosystem: Host-associated > Plants > Roots > Unclassified | place...
ATAATAATAATTCATTGCTTAACGTCCGATTTGGATCCCTATTGGGCCCACGCGGACTACTCCTTATATACATATGGGGAGAAAACTCTATTTAAGAAAACCCCGTAATCCATCTCCCCGCCTTATGGGACTCGCCTATGAGGCGCCTGCGAGGCGCCTGCGAGTTACCTATAGTGCTCCTGCTACCTTACTTTTTGACCTCCTTAGGAACCACTGCTGCCGTAACAAGCCTACGGACGCGCTAGTATCGCAAACTTTACTCTACTGCTATAGAGTTATCAGGGGGCACCCGTTGCTCGCCCCCCTACCTTTTATTACCATTTCCTTTGTAACCCGGAACTGGTTTAGTACATTTTGGCTAATAAGCTACTAGGTAACCGCCTTAAGGCCTTTTTGTGTTAAGAGCAGTGTCTTATAGTTCTCTATACTAGCTACTAAGAGCATTGCTTCTTGGTTAGTACGTAAGGGGCATAGTAGTATTATGTGCTTTAGTGTCTATCTTGGCCAGCCACATTCGCATCTTGGGCTACCTACTAGGACACCTACCTAGTAGAGCCAGTCTTTTAGTCCTATTACTCCTGTTCTTAAGAGTGTTGCCATTGTATTTTCTGCCTTTATTAGGCCTTCTCGGAGCCCTAGAGTGTTTACCCCCCATAGCGTTAACTATGCTATAGCTTAGGTTCTTCTTACCTTAGTTAACCTCTGTACCTTTAACTCCTATACGCCTCTCTAGTGTTGGTCCAGCCAGTATTATATTACGGTAGTTGGTTTCCCAGCGTTCTTTTATGCTTTACTTTAGCTCTTTTCTCTCTCTTGCTGTTGTCCTTACTAGCCTCTTACGCGTCTCCTTTCCTCCTCTATATAGGCCTAGGCCCTAGAGCAGCACTATTCTTCCTCTACTTTCTTCACCTATTTCTCTAATATATCTTCCCTATATTAGGGTTGTTGGTTTGTTCTCCTATAAGGCGCCCTAGGGTCCCTCTATAGTTTATTTAGGCGTGTCTTAATATACTTTATAACATTAGAGTTATATTTGTTTTGCGCCCTTTATATTGCAGCGGCTTTAATGTATAGTTATAGGGGGGGAATATTAGCTTCCTTCTTAAGCAGTACTATAGCCGTTCGCTTATATCCGCCTATTATACTCTAGAGGCAGGCTATTTAGACCTTTTAGAGTGGTTTAAGGAGCGATTTAGGGGGGCCTTTCTCAGATTCTCTAATGGCCCAAATACTGGACCTATATGTTATAGTTGGCTGGACAACTGCTATATATAGTAGGCGTGACCTCTAGAAGTATAGGCCCTATATAGAATTAACGATCTTAGATAATACAATATACTGTGCTTAGCCCTTATGGGCCGCTTAGGCCGCATGTGCGCTCTACTGGAGCTTACTATCTACCTATACTCCTAATACTCTTAGGCCTTAAACTGGCTGACCCCTAAAGCCTTAGATGCGAATTATGTGCTAAAGATCTGTAGATTGGTTGCGTTTTCTTATAAAATGGATTAGCTGGTACTTCTCTAGTGAGAATTGGACTCTATATTGTCTTGCCCATTCTATATAGGTGTTATAAGCTTTCTCTAGCGTTCTGCAATTCTTTACGGCTATTGGCCCGTATATAATTAGGTTTGTATCGTTGATGAAGCCTATCCCCTAGGTCGCCCCTTCCTTAAAGGAGTTAAGTAGGTTGCTTATAAAGAAAAGGAAAAGTATAGGCAAGAGGGGTGATCCTTGTGGTATTCCTATTGCAACTACGATAAGGGGGCTTTAGTATCCGCTAAAGACTAGCGATATTTCTTTTTGGCTTATAAACCCTTAAACAAATTATATAATCTATTCTGGGAAGCCTTTTGCTCTAAGGATGTATAGGAGACGCTTATAGGGTACGTTATCGTAGGCGCTACTAATATCTAGGCTAAGCATTAATACTACGAAGTCCCTTCGCATCGCCTATGCTAATTTAATAGTGGTAGCGAGTAGCGTAAGTGCTAATAGTATTAAGCGGTTCTTTCTTGCCCCTATTTAGCTTTGTGGTAGTAGGGCGTGTTTTTCTACCGTGTCTGCTATGCGGTCCGCTATTACCCTTTCTAAGATCTTGTTAAGGGTATTCTCTAAGGCAATAGGGCGGTAGCTCCCTAGAAATAAGTAGTTTGCTTTACCTTCTTTGCATAGAATAAACGTTATTATAGCTCTTTTAAGTCTTAGATAGTAGCCTATTATAAAGCATGCTCTAGCTATATCCGCAAGCTAAGGTGCTATTAATGGTCTATAGGTCTTTAGGGCTTTATTTAGGATCCCATCTAGTCCTAGTACTATATTATTTAAAAGGCGGCTAATGGTTCTAGCCATTTCTTCGGTTATTATATCACTGTCGACCCTTAGGCGAGTCACTAGTGCTTCGCCTGTAATATCGCTAAGGTCTACTAGAGCTAGTTAGGGGAAAAATCTTTCTGTAAGGATTTTTGCCTTCTTATCATTATCGCTTATGGCCAGTAATTCACCTAGTCTTTGTAGGGGCGGAAGGTATAAGTCTTCTACTAAACGTCCTGCCTTTCTCTTTACCTATTTTGCTATCCTCTAAAGACCTTTGTTATAGGGGAGGCTTGGGTTAGTAGTATGCTTATTTATAAACCGTCTCCAGCTATTCCTTACTTCTTTTTTTAGGGTATTCTTTAGCTGGTTTCTTATGTCTTTATAATGTCTCTCGTCTTTAGAATCGTGGCTGCTTGTATATTTTCTTCTTGCTTGTCGTTAACTGGTGATAAAAACCGCGCATTATACGGACCATGCGTGTTGCGCGTAGGGGCCCGCTTTTAAGACTGGGCAGTGCTCTTCTAACCTATTTTTAATTACTACCTAGATCCTTTCTAGTCTTTAGTTGATTTCCTTAGGGGTAGCCACTAAGCCTCGCTTATTTGGTATTGGGTAGATTTCTTTTAGGTCTTAAAGTTGTTATTTGACTATATTAAGGAAGCTATCTGTCTTAAGCTTTCTTATTGCGTATCTTTTACTATTTAATTATGCCTTAATATCTAGATCTAGCTATATTTAGATAGGGATATAGTCTAAAGCGAGTGCCTATTCTTCTTTAGGGTTATATCTTTTAAGTCTCTGGTATAGGCCTTCGTCTATAAATATAAGGTCAATTATACTTCTAGCGGTGCCTTATTGCCATATAATTACTCCTAGGGGGGTGGCTAGCTTAAGGCCCTAGGTGTCTATAGCTTTTAGTAGGCACTCTACCTATTATTTAGCAGTAATATGGATACCCCCCTACCGTGGGTGGTAGAGGTTTATATCTCCTAATAGGATAAACTCTATATCTTTGGTTTCTAGTAAGCTTATTACTAATATAATGTTCTTTGTTTATAGGACCCCTTTAACCCTAGGGTTATATATATTAATAATCTAAACCGGTCCCCTATATATCTAAATTATTATAATTATAATATTTAGGTTAACTGCCTATTATAACTATAAGAATAGGCTGATAGCCTTGCTAATTATAAAGCATATGTGTATAGCTGCTTTTAGTTTATATAGGAGCTAGAATCCTTAGGGGCAGTATGTTAATTATATATAGGCATTATAATACGGCTCTTATATAGTAAGGATATAGTGTTTCTCTAGGTCTAAGCTGTCTAGTAAGGGCCTTATAAGACGGTAGTTTGTGTTGCTGTAGTTATACTATATAATAGATAGGTGGCGGACCCCTAGCGGGGGTCCTTTGCCTCTCCTTTGTTCCTTGCTTCCTTTGTTTCTACTTTCTCTAGGACATTTAGAGCTTCTATCTCTTGTATCTGTATCCTAGTTACTACTTATTTTATATAGAGCTTTTTATTCCCATGTCTTGTGTTTCTAGTAGCGCTTCTATATCTAAATCTGTTATTATCTCCGGTTCCTCCCCTGTTTTTACTGGTTGGCTATATACCCTTTAAGAGTCGGCTATAAATATTATATTTGCCGCGTTAAGTCTAATTCTTAATTATCCTAGTCTTAAGCTTACTATAGCTGTTTATAATAGTCTTTTTATAGGGCGTCCTCTCCCTTATGTCCCCTGTAACCCTTATATCCCTATATAGTTTAGTAATATCGCGCGGCAACGCTTCTGGCCCGTTAAGGCTTAGGATAGCTAGCCTAGCCCCCTAGTATTAAAGGTAGGAAATGCTAAAAAGGTACCTACGCCCCCCTAGCTTATCGCCTGTTGTTTCTATTCGTATAACCTAGCGTACAGTTATTCCTGTAGCTGTTGAGCCCTTACCTTCCGTCTCCTGTATTTAATGCAGTCTCCTCTCTCTTATACCTTATGTATGCTTTGGTGGCAGTTTGCGCATTTTATTTAGTCTTAATTTAAGCAGTTTCTTATATCGTGGGGGCCTGTATAGTGGCCGCAGTACACCTGTGCTGCGTATATAGATTAGGTATGTCCCTATTATACGTAGCAGTAGCATTATTCTAGGTGGAGTTTATAGTTATAGAGCCTTGCGTTGTATATAAGGCCGTTTATAATGATACCTTTTTAGATAAGGAGTTTTTGCATTCCTAGTATATGTGTGCTAATAATAAGGGAGCCATGCGTTCGACCGGCGTCTCCTTAGTGAGTCTTTGGCGACCCTTGTATTTTTTTATTATTCTCGTTGTATGCTTAGTTTGTATTTTCCTGTTAAAGCTATTAGATTTGGGTAATCTTAAGTCCTAGTATAAGGCGTTCCGTTTGTTTTACTATCTTATATATAGTTGCCGTATTGTCCGCCTAGCGTCCCTTTTCTACCCTAAGGCTTAGGGGAACCGCTAGGACTTTAACTGGGTAATCTTTATGGAGTACTTTTATACTAATACGTTCTCCTAGCCTGTCCCCTACCCTTATAGCTCATTCCTTTACCTATTGGTCCCTTAGGGTAACTCTAATATCTCCGCTCCTAAGGTATTGGACTATAACAGCGTTGTGGACCTCTTTACGAATTTCTGTAAGGACTTCTGTTTCTAATTATCCCCTAAGCCCCTCTACTTTCTCTATATTTGGTTGTATTGTAATTATATATCCAGATATTATCTTTAGGGGGGTAGGCTCCCTGTGTTGTAGAGGCGCAGCTACGGCGGCCTAGGTGCGGTTTGCCGGTAGGGAGGGGTTTTGTTTATTTTCGATTTTGTTTAGCCGTTAGAGGATTTAGTTAAGGGTTTGCTGGAGGGGCGCCTAAGGTACGCTAGATTGGCGGAGCTATTCTGCTAGCTATATTAGTTCGTTATAGCTAACGGTCACTCCCTTATAACTGCGGATACTAAACGCGTCCAATAGGCTTTATATTTTGTTAGATGCCTTTTTAATAAAGGTCTTTCCGTTTTGTAGTGTAGTATTTACCTGTTCTTATTGTAGAGGGCTATTGCTAGGCGTGGTTCTGGTGGGCGCGCGTAAGTGCGAACCACCGTCGTTTAACGTATACCTCCCCTGCGATACATGCATCTCAGGGGGATTCTCTGGGTGTTTTTCAGGGTTCTTTTGGTTGTTTTTGATCTTTTTGGGCTGGGTGCAGCAAGAGCTCCTTTTTTCGCTACTTTTTTATATAATATATATATATAGCTGCCTCTTTATAAGTATAAAGCGTAGAGGTTATTACCTAGATATAGAGATATTATAATACCTAAGAGAAAGCCTAACCCTAATACTCCGCGTAATACTCTATATTACGGCACCGTAACGGATCTAGTTAGGGGGCTCGCTTAAGCCTTGGTATATGTATATAGACGTGTCCTTTTCTACCTTCTGCTCCTTATCTTAATATCCGAGTCTATAGACTACCAATTATATAGGCTTGTATATGTTCTTTACGGCGCTCATGCCTCGATTAACTAAGTCGCTATAACACTCTGTGCCTATAATATAACTTAAATATAACTAGTATATATCTAAGATGTATAAACGCTTTAACCTATTTAGTCTATATAACGTATTCCTTTTTAGTATTAAACGTCTCCCTATTATTAAAGTTATTTGCAACCTCTAGTAGCGTTATATTAAGTAAAACGAAGTTCTATTTATAGTTAGATTATAAATATATTAGTAATATAATTAAAGACTATAAGTATATATTGTTAAACTAGATATATATAGCCTAGTAAAATAAGCATACTATTTATATTAAATCTAAGATATAATAGAAATATAACTAGTAAACTTACTCTTATTACTAGTCCTGTATAAAATATATTTCTATTTATTAGACTTGCTAATAACCGTAAACAGTATAATACGGTTAGGCTATATTAAGGTTAAATTATAGTTATATAGTAATTAGAATTGCCTAAACCTACCTTACTTTTAGGGGTTAAATATATCTAGGATCTTATTAGGAAATGCGACTTAATATACTTAATTAATCCTCTATAACTATTTACGAATTTTTTCTCCTAAATACAAATAGTATACTCGGCATTTAGATTCTATTATAGTTAGATCTAAGATATAATAAAAATATATAGCACTTATAACTTACAGTTTTCCTAATAATATAATCCTATCTATAAAAAAATCTCCGCTAGTAAAATATAGATAAGGAAATATTTGCTATAGGGCTATATTTAGGTTATATCTTAAATATAAGCTAGATATATACTAGATATTACCTTAATATAAAAAAACAGAACCTACCCTAGGCGCTTATTAAGTCTAAAGTACTATACCTTAGTATATTAAGCGGGGGCACCAAAAATGCGCCCCTTTATAATATTTAGCTAAAGAGTAGTATTATAAGTGCTAGAACCCTCACCCTCACTACTATCTAAGTTTAGATTAAAATATGGCCTAAAAGCTGCTGCTTTATTTGCTAGAGTGCTATATATAGCTATTATAGTAGTATCTAAATCTTAGATAAAACTGCTAGGGCTATTAAGGACTTTATTAATAATCTATTAAGGTTAGATTATAGATATAATATAGTTTTATCTAAAATATAACTTATATTTTATACAACCTCTATTCTACTAAAAGCATTTATCTACCTATTTTGGAGAAAATTCTTAGTCTATATCCTAATTAGATACTTTTTATAACCACTAGAAATTACTTTACCTTACTATAAAATTGCGTATTTAGACTATTAAGTAGTATTTATTCTATATTAGATTATAAATATAACCTAAATATATACCTACGCTGCTTATATAAAAGTTATTATAGTTGTTCTTTAGAGGCTAAAAGGGATTTGGCGGCAACTAATATAGTTAGGTTAGATTATAATAATAATATAGATAGAATATTAATAAATACCTCTCTTACTTTAGATTGATAGTTCTCTAGGATCTATAGCTATATTAAATCCTTAATAATACCTTAATAATACCTTAATATAACCTCCCAAAACTTACTTTATCTATATTATTACTAAGCTCTTTTAAAATTGTATTAGATAGTAGGAAGTATTTAATTAAAGCTTATAAACGGCTATAATAACATTATAATTAAAATATAATTACGTTATTAACTCTAAACGTAATGTAATAAGAGTTTAATTGTGTACTAAGTAAAGCTGTGTTAGAGTCAAAATATCAACACTAGCCGAGGTTTTAGTGCCTTGGCAGGCACTACCGGAGCTTTCGGCAACACTGGCCGAGCTGTATGCTCCGTTGAGGTGGCAGTGCCGTAGCAAAGTGAAGTGTTCAATGTCATGCACTTAGGAGAGAGATCCGCTTGGGGATAGTAGTCCGAGACCCTATCGCTTAATATTCGGAGCAAGCTATTGCTTAAACCTACAAACAGTTTTGCTTAACCGGAACTAGCCTTTGTTATGCAAGTTGGAACTCTCCGACCCACTTACCATTCCTTCCCATTTCACGCATAAGTATCTGGCGTGATCCAACTATAACTACCGCAAACGCACGGAAATTCTTCTTGTCAGCAATCTCCTCCTGTACAGTGCAGCCCTTAATATAAGATTGAAGCTGCTCCCGAACATCTCCAGAATTTCTGCTCTTAGGTTTATTTCTATCGACCTAATTCCGGATAGTGCCCGACCGGAAGTTATCGCCTTTGAATTTTAGGTTAAGAATCTCCTTCAATTTCATGTCCTTGAGCTGCTTCGCTTTGTCATCGGTGCTCTCGCCCGTGAGTCCTAAGTAGTCGATTTAGATGTTCTTAAACTCTAGAACAGTGTAAAGATTATTCTTGTCTTTAATAAGTAGGTCGATAAAACCTTTTCTGTTAGACCACTACATAGGTTAACTCCATATTTCTATAGTATATTGGTAGTGATCTTACCTTTCTAACTAGATATTTAGCCTTTAGGGTGAGGGCGGGATTCTCTAGAATTGTATACCAGACGCTATCTCGGTGGTTCTCTTCAGTCTTTCTAAACGCCTAGCCGCTAATATTACGCTGCTGCATTAGGCGGCGATATCCAGTGAGTATATCTTTTATATTCCCGTGTTCTAAAAGAAAACGTAGAGTATTAGTTATAGATTAGTATAAATTAACTCGTAAGAGGAGCGAGTATCCAAATCTCTTTGCCGTAACTAGGTTCGGTATCTTTAAGAACTTGGATGGATCTTGGTGGTCAAACGTTAGGCCGCCTATGTACACCATTAAAGATTGCCATATAGATATATCGCCTTCGCCAGCGGCCTGGATGCTCTAAGAAGAAAATAATATAAGAAACAACCTCCTAGTATAATTATTCCCATTATTAAATATAGCTTACCAATTCTGACAGTTTAAAGCCGGAGAGTATAGTACTGTATGAAATCTTTTAGTACTTGCTATGTTCGTCTCTTTAAAGTGCACGTTGCATATCTTATACGGCCGCAGGTACCCCCGCACAGATCCGTAAAAAAGGTTTAGAGACTTCTGAGTTTTTGGGGTCCTTAGCTTTAGGGTCTATCTATTCCTTAACTGCCTATATGTCCAATAGTTAGTACTAAACCTATATAATTATTCTGCTAACTTACTTAAAGATATAAAAGAGCAGTTTGTGTATTAAAAACAAGTTCTACCCTCCGGCCCTTATAGAAGTGGTAACTATTAGTATAGAACTCTAATTTCTTTAAGTGGTTTTGTACCTCTTCCTTATTATTATAAATAGCCTTTAGCGCTTCTAGTACGTCGGATCGCGTTAATCCGCATATTGTAGAAAGCTGCGGATTAAAGGAACGATTTTGTTGCTCGTTGGCGCCACTAGTAAGGTCACTTAGAAGGAGAGGCGTAACACTAGTTATGTATACTTTCTTAATGCCGTAATCTAGCTTCTTACTAGCTTTAACGGTGGACTAAAATCCCTTTAAAAGAGCAGCGGGCTCAGTGCCGGACCACGATCTTGGATTACATGGATCTATATATTCGTTCGCGAAAGCATTGTATTTATCCGCCAGCAAATAGATCTTTAGGTATTAGAGAGCGTTGTGTAAAATTTTAGAATGGATATACCCCTTGTACATCAAAGAGCGGATGGCTCTTGTCGCCCTTCTTGCGAATACCTCGAAGCGCATGATGGACAGCCTCAACAAGGTTTTTAAGATTTTGAGTTAAGTTCCCAATAGTAGTGGAACGAGAAACTTGTGATGCAAATGATTCGCCTAGATATTCAGCATATGTAGACACAAAGTCTAATAGTGACCCATTTATCCCATCTGCGAGGAATTGCGCGGCTTTGTCAAGTTTAGGGGAACGAGTAATGCTAGAGAAGTTGAATTCTAGAACAAGATACTGTCCTGGCAGAACATTGCCATCGTTGACAGCTTTATCCACGTTAAGATCCTAATTCTAGTATAAGTAAAGTATATAATTTATGCACAAAAAGCATTTTACTCCAATGTACCTTAAATAGCTAGTCGTATTCGTTACGAAATTCAACCCCATAAAACGATCGTAGCATACTAATAGTAAGGGACTTTCCAAATCGCCTTGGACGACAAACGAGCTAAACGTCTGGCCCCTTTGCGATCACAGAGATATAATTCGTCTTGTTAAAGTATACTAAGCCAGGAAACTTGCGAATATCGCGAAAGTTCAAGACACCTAAAGGGAACTTGCTCAGCTCGCCAGACACTACGAGCTCTGAGCTCGATGGCGCAGTAGAGTATGTGCGGGATACTACGAGAGCAGCCTGTTATATTCGACCATGGTAGCGTTTGTAAAAGGAAGCACGAAGCGAGGGACTCGTTGGAATAACGCGGAGCCCGTGTAGGCTTATTCGCATGTTGAACGTGCGGCAGCTCGATTGGGAATGGAAGAAGTGCCGGAATGCGAGGACTTTAAGATAGTCCTAGGGCAATGGCTGCGGAGGTGGAGGATTATGTGAAAGTTGAGTTTTGCAAAAGGAAAAAGAAATCGGTCCGCAAGCTGACTAACTACGTTTGTGCGTCAGACCATAGAATCAATTAGCGGACATACGTATATCCGTAAGCGGATATCGCTAACCTTTTTTGTTAAAAAGTTGATTCTATACCTAGTCTGAGAGACTTTTCTAGCTTTTCTTAAGCGATCTAACTTTATTCGTATATAGAGCAGTTACCTTTTTTAACGAAATTAATCTACACCTCTATAGTAGCTATTATCTTAAAAATACCGTTAAATTAATCTGTAGAAGCAGCTCTATAATTAATAAATATATCTACTTTATTAGCCCCCGCAATATTAAGTGGAAAGCGCCACTAAATAGGTAATATATTAATAATTAAATTGCTCACTCCTACTATAAATATAATATTAGTTAACTAGCGGACGCCTATCTAAATACTAACTAAAGTATCTACTAAGCGGATATTAAAGGAAGAGAAAGTTGGAGTTATTTTAGAGTATTTATAGGAGTGGCGATAGTCCTTTAGTGACCTTTCTTTAGCGTAGCTATAGCTTAGTATTAATAAAAGATAAGGCGTAAGAAATAACAAGGCGTAAAAAAAGAAGAAAGTAAAGGGGCTTATTACTACCCTTCTAGGGGATAAAGAAATCCGTAATATAATTATAAAGACTACGGATATCTATTTAGAACTAAATAATATAGTTATAAATATCCTTTATTAAGAGCTTTATAATCTTTAGTAGAAAATAGTTATCTTTAGCCTATAGAGATTAGATTTAGAGTTTAAAGACGTTTAACTCTTATAAGGCTATAAGGTAATTAGCTAATATACCCTTTTACTCTACTAGTTAACAAAAGAATTATTAGTATAATTAGGAACTAATAAATCGCGAAATCTATACCTAGGGCGGGTTATTCTTTTTATATATATCCTTCTATTAGGCCGCGCTCGAAGCTTTACTAACTATTTTACTTAACTTCTTAGTCTTTATCGTTAAGGTATAGGTATAAAGCATTAGATTCTATTACTACTTTATAAACTAGGGCTTATTAATAGATATATAACGGTTAATTACTAAAAAATAATAATAGAATTAGCTAAACGCTTTAAAGAAGGTTATAATACTAGCGCTACGTTAGGAAATTTTTTTGCAGCATTTAGCCAGCATTTTCAGCATTTCGCAGCATTTCGCAGCATTTAAAACAGACCATACGCATTAATTAGCATCTAGGCAGCTATATATATATATATTATATAAAAAAATTATTTTTAGATAGATAATTGGATATAGTATATTATGTAATTTATAAGTAATTTATAAAAAAAATTATTACATAATATACTATATCCAATTATCTATCTAAAAATAATTTATATATATATAATATATATATATAGCTGCCTAGATGCTGCTTAATGCGTATAGTCTGTTTTAAATGCTGCGAAATGCTGCGAAATGCTGCGAAATGCTGAAAATGCAGGCTAAATGCTGCTAAATTTTTTCCTGACGTAATATTATTAAAGACTTACATCTAATTAATATCCGCTTTTAATAATATCTATATTATATACAATAATTTTAACTACCTTAAGTAAACGCGATATTAGTTAATTGGATATACTAGTGTTTTCTATACCTATATATAATGGGCTCTCCTAAAAGGAATATTAGATAAGACAGATAAAGGTTTTATAAATATCCCATTAATGTCCTAGAGAAGGCATAGTTAGATAGATAAGGGGCGAAGGGTTTTACTAGTGTCTTAGAAGGATTATAAAGGGAGCTAGTTCTCCTCTAGAGAAGAGCTAGTAATTAGTCTCTAAATAGAAGAGGTTAGAAAGCATTTATCCTTTAAAGTAGGTAGTAATACTATAAAGCTACTGTTCCGTCTAGGCCCTAGTCTTATTATTACTTCTATACTACTACTATAAAATTAGACGGAAGAGTTTAATAACCTCTTTAATGGTAATCTAATAGGGCCTTATCCAGTAATAATTTTACTAGTAGGATATACTTCTACGCTATTTACGTAAAGGCCTAGTTATAGAAAAAATATAACTAAGCTAAGAACTATAAAAGCTACTACTATAATAGGTAATAAAGATATTTACTTAGGGCACTCTAATTAAATATAATGTCACGGCACTGACCTAACGTATACTGTTTTATACTGTCTCATACTATCTTATACTATCCCCTACTATTAGCTAGCCTACCACTAGCGCCTTAGCGGCTGGCCCTACTATTTATATACAATATCCCCTTTTACCTTCTTCTCCTCTTTATACTATAACGTAGTTATTTAGTCTACTTTATTACAGCACCGTAACAGTTTATAGTATCCCTAATTGCGCCCTATTATAACCTTTATTTTTTCTTAGTTTATTATTTCTATTTTCTTAGTATAATTACAACCTGGTATAACTAATAACACTATACTATAAGTCCCAGATAACCCTAGTACAGTTATAAATAATCTTAGTACTACAGCTAGCCTTATAGACTTTAATTGCCTTATATATATCCCTTAAAATAGGCGACTATAATATAGATAATACCCCGTTAGTAAATATATATAAAGCACTTACCTACCTTTTTAATTGTAACGGAACCTTATAGCAAGTACTACAATAGGCTCGTTATTGGGCTAGGTGTGTAGGTGATGCAAATTAAAGTTAACAACGTAATAATAACTGGTGGAGTGGTTGCCTAATAGATTAACTCCAATTATATTCTAAGAATTACTATAAGGAAGGAACTATCTAAGTAGGGACTAAGGGTCCTTAAATACACAACCGTACTCCTATAAAATCCTTCTTATACGTAATATACGTGTGCTCCGTCTGCTCCGTCACGGATTACTTAGATCCTATAGATTATACAGATTACATTATGTGACCTCGGTTACTATTCCTCGTCATATAGCTCTACCGGCTCCATCCTAGACCGTGCTTAAATTAACTAACTAGCTTCTTCTAACTCTTCTCTAAGTAGTTATAACATAGTACTTAAAGCGTCCGTAACACCATCTCCCTCCTCTCTATCTTCGTCCTTAAAGATTCCTAATATCTCTAAGTCGTTTACTAGAGGTGTAATATCCGTCTAATTAATTTAGTTAATATCGTTACTTATTATACCTAAAACAATTTCTTCTTCTTTAACTGCTCGTCGTGTTTGCACTGTCGCTATAATATTATCTCTTGGTGAGATTATACTGTCTCTATATTCTCGTTATTTAAAAGAGGGGTTAGTTTGCGTTGCGTTGGCGAACCCTTCTTTGCGACAACCGTTCTCTTACTTAGAGTGCACTAAAGCGAATATTTATTCGTCCTATAACGTTTGCTCCATTTCTAATGCTAAATATACGCGACCTATTACCTTTAATAGTCGTCTAGTTCCCTAATTAATTTGTTTTAAGGTCTTATGTTTAATCTACTACTACGCGGCTAGATAATAAACTATCTATTGCTCTGGCGGAGTTATACCGTTCTTATAACGCAGAGCGGGAGGCTACTAATACTTAGTAACGGGCCCTTAAGTCTTATCTTGTGGCGTCCACTTAGTTAATCCGTCTTAAGAAGGTCCGTAAGAAGGTTCGCTTTAAGGAGTAGAAGCTAGTAAAATAGGGTTTATAGGAACTTAGTAATAAAAGAACGGATCCTCTTTTAACCAAGAAGGAAATAGATCTAAGTAGCTTGGTAACTGCTCTTCTTAGGTCCCCCTTAGGTGACTCGTTCTTTAGCGATCCTTCTTTATTAATACTGCCTAACCTAATCTCTTCCGATACTCCTATACCTTTCCTATAGTATTCTTTAGGTTTTTTAGTAGCTCCTAGGTAGTCTCCTTATAGCCTATCCACTTTACCTTATACTATATTTTATTGTTAATATTCTTATAACTAACAACCTTTAAAACTTACTATTTGTCTTCTTCTTGTCCTCTATATATGTCTACTTTATAAACTAGTAGCTTAACATTCCTATATACTAGCTCTAGTATTGCGATATACTATATAGGGTAAATCTTTATTTTGGCTAGTAGGTTTAACTTAAACGTAACCGGTGAAATCCTTTGCTTAATTTTAAAAGGTTCTAATCTAACGTAGTCCAACTTCTTACTTAGTCGTTAACTCTTAAAAATTTTGTGTAGTAGCTATACTTTATCTCCCTCCTTAAGATCTAGTCCCTTAGATCTCTTAGTATTATAGTACCTTTTTATTCTTTCCTATACTTTCTTTACTAATTCTATAAGGTCTGTATAAAGATTTATTAGTGTCTTTATTCTTTCTTTAGCTATATTACTTATTTTCTTTACTTATTATAGTAATAATAATGTCCTTAGCTCGTACCCATAGTTTGCTTTAAATAGTAATATACCTATACCTTTTTACGGTGTTATATTGTATATAAACTATATAACTAGTAATAACGATACCCAATTATTCTGTGTGTGATTGATATAGTATTTTAGATACTATTTTAGTGTTTAATTTAATCTTTTTATTTAACCGTCTGTCTGCGGATAATATACAGTAGAAGTTACTGCTTTAACTCCTTATTCCGCTAAAAATACCTCCTAGAATACTACTATAAATCTTAAATCTCTATCTAATATAATCTTACTTAGTGCTCCGTATCTTATAAATACTTCTTTAACATAGATTCTAGCAACATCTTCTGCTAATATCTCTTCTATATATACTATAAAGTATCCCCACTTTATAAGCTTATCTACTATTACTAAGATTACGTTATAATCTTATCCAGTAATAGGGTCTCTTAACTTTAGTAGCTTTATAATAAAGTCCTATAATATAACCTCCTATAGTCTTCCTAGTATTTTAATAGGTTATAGCCCTCCATACGGCTTATACCTTATTAGTTTATTTCTTTAGTAATCTAAACATTCTTTTATAACTTTTCGCGTTAAGCCCTAGATTTTATTAATAATGTACTCCTCCTAGAGTCTTAACACTAAGCCTATAGCTCTATTATATCCTTAAGTTAATCCCTTATAGAAATCCTCTATAAAGTATTCTACTATGCTTCTTAGGATATACTTTACTTCTCTGTATTTATACAGTATTTCTTCTCCTAGATATTCTAACTGTTTTTTTAGTTATACTTTAAAGATCCTTTATACCTAAAAGCTTTCTAATAACTTATAAACTATATCTAGTTATTCTTAAGTTGCTATAATTTTTAGATAATTATACCTAATTAATCTGTCTGTATCTTTTCGCAGTAAAGCCCCTAATGGCTTTTTATCATTTTATAGTTTAGCCTTTTAACTTAGAGCATCCGCTTATGTATTATCTATACCCTTAGTATACTAAATCTTAAAATAGTATTCTATAAGCATCTCTGCCCATCTAACTTATCTTTAGTTAAGTTCATTTATTATTAGGAATCCTATTAGGTTCTTATAATCCGTCTTAACTATAAATAGTTTTTCTATACCTTATAAGAATACTCTTTATTTCTTTAGTACTATAACTATATTTAACAACTCCTTATTATAGATGTTATAGTTTAACTCTAGTAGTGTTATCTTTTAACTATAGTATGCCACTAGGTGCTATTTATTCTAATATTTCTATATAAAGTACGCCCCTAGTATAAAGTCTAATACATCCGTTTCTATAACCGTTTCTAGTCCTAGTTAATAAATCTTAAAAACTAGCTCCTAGGTAAATAACTCTTTAACCTTCTTAAACAGTTTCTACTATTCCTCTCCCCATACCTATAGTTCTTCTTTCTTCATTAATCGCGTAAATAGTTTAATGTCCTTTAACCACTACGCTATAAACCTTCTATAGTAATTGCAAAACCCTAAAAACAATCTTAACTATATAACGTTCTCCGGTTCTTACCAATTTACTATAGCCTTAATCTTTTTTAGATCTATGCTAAGTTAGCCTAGTTTAATAATAAATTTAATAAAATCAGTCTTCCTAGTAAAGAACTCGTATTTCTTAATTGCTACTAACATCTATTCCTCTTATAGTCTCTTTAAAACCTATTTAACGTATTCTCCGTGTTCTTCCTTAGTTATTAAGTAGATAATAATAATATTAAAGTATACTATAATAAATTTATCTAAGTGTTTTCTTAATACATTGTTAATACGCTTCTAGAACGTTGCTGGTATATTTATAAGCCCGAATTATATAACTAATAGTTTATACAGTCCTTCCTTTAACCTAAAGGCTACCTTCTATTTATCGCCTTCCTTAATTCTAATCTAATAGTACGCCTATCTTAGATCTATCTTTATAAAGATTTATATATTACCTATCCTATCTTAGATTTCGCTAATTAAGGGTAAAGGATACCTATTCTTTCTAGTAATGCTATTTAATTGCCTATAGTTAATACACAGCCTTAGTTTGCCGTTTTTCTTTAGTATAAATAGTACTGGATAACCTACTAATAACTATAATGGTCTAATATATCCCTTTTATAGGTTTTCCTAAATAAACTCTTTTAATGCTCTACCTTTTTCTTTAGTAAGCTTATAGATTAGAAAGAACCTTAGACTTATTTCTAGTTCTAATTCTATCTTATAGTCCTATACTACATACTCTAACAGCTTCTTACTTTTAGGTAACTATAGTTTCTTACCATACTTATGGTATCTCTTTGGTATATAGCTTAATCCCCTTTCTATTTCTTTATAGGTTGCTCCTACTTAGTACTATACTAACTTGGCTTACTATTACATCTTACGTTATTAAGTATCCCTAATATTAACCTAACCTATAATCTAATTAATTTTTAGATTATATTCCTATAACTAAGGCATCCCTAGTACTGCCTTATTATTCCCTAATAGTAATATATTAAAAGATATCTTAATTTATCTCCCTTTAATGGTTAGCTAAATAGGTCCTATTTTAAGATTAATAATGCCTCCTCTATAGGCTATCGGATCTCCTAAAATTATTACTAATAAGTAAGGGTGCTCCTTCTTTTTGTGCGGTAATTCTATTTTTTTAACTACTACTAGTAAGATATAGTTCCTTATTACTCTACTATCTATTAATACTTTAAACTGTTAATCTTGCTACTTAACTTATAGGTTTAAGTATTATCCTTAAATTCCTTTAAGGGTCTAAGGCTCTATTACTGGTTCCCTCTAGTTTTATAGGCCTCTACTTTTCCTAACTATTAGCTACTTAATCCTATTTATACTTGGTCTAACTTTAGCTAATACTTAGTTTACTTTTTGTCTTTAATATACCATAAACACGTATTCTCTGGGCATTCCCACCACTATTATCCGTCTAGGTATTCTTCCGTAAGGAATCTTCCTGGCTAAAGTATTAAGTCCCCTAAGCTTTATACTTCTACTAGGTGCCAACTATATATATACTTAGCGTTTTTATATTTTACCTCGTCCGGTACCTAATATATCCTTACTAAGTACTTCCGGTTCTTATCTTTAGGTACTCTATATATATTATATATATTATCTATATATACGATCTATGCTAATATATAATATGCTTAATGTTTTAGGTTAACTCTTGGCTTGTCTTTATCTTTAAGTTTAAACCTTTCTTATATTAATCTAAGCGTTATAACTTTGTTTATAGGTACTAAGATTTACCTTTTACTTCTTTAGTCCTCTGATTGCTCCTTTAGATCTTTTAACGTTATAATTAAGGCTCCTTTAATGTAACTTATAGCCTTCTCTATAATTAGGTAGTCTTGGATAACATTTTTATCTAACTATATATAGAAATCTTTCTACTCGTCATTATATCGTTGTCTATACCACTTTTAGTATAACCCTTTAAGTATATACGGCTTATCCGTAAGGAAGTATCTTCTTATTACTGCGTTATAATAGCCCATTATATATTATTCTTCAAATCTAGTCAGAATCCCTAGATCCTCTTCTTATTTTAGTTTAATAAGCTACTTAGCTTTTAGTGTGCCTATCCTAGGCCTATTAGTAATTCTTTATACTGGTGCTCTGTCCCTTATATAACCTAGTATACTAAACCTCTTATCTAGTTTCTAATCTTGCTATGCGGTAATTCTTGCTCTAAATTCCTCTATGGTTTTTTTCTTTTTGCGTCTTATAAGTGGATCCGTAAAGTCTTCCTACTTCTTAATCTTATTAATAGTCCTTATTCGTGTATTAAAGTCTTAGTCCTATAGGATTCTTAATTCTAAGCTTGCTTCTTTCTTAAGCTTTGCTTTCGCCTTAGTCTAACTAGGCTTAGGTGTCCTTATCTTATCTTAAGAGTCTTAAATCTTACTTATCTTATCTTAAAAATCTTATACCTATAGGAAACTCTATCCCGAGCTTATTTGTATATCCTTAAACTAAGCTATTACCCTACTCCATCGGTTTCTATCCGTTGTAGGTCCTGAGGTATACCTTATTTCGTCTTAAGAATTTTAGTCGTCTCTTATCTCATTTTAAAAATCTTAAGCCTTTGGCCTTTTACCTTTATTAAGTAATAAATTAGTATTAGTAGTTGTCTGCTTGCTTAGTCTCTGTAAGATACTTTTCCTTTTATCTTATAAAGCGATAGATGCCGTATCTAACGGTATTATAATGCCTGTTACTAAACCTTGCTCTATAGCGGTCTTAGTCTCTACTTCTAATATAACTTCTCTAAGGTTTACACGCTCCTAGTAAGCTGCCCTTATTGCCTTATTGTTTGTAAATATTTCGCCTATGTTAAACTTGTTACCTTTAATATCCAATCTGCGCAATAGTTTATTAGTCCCCCTATATTTTAAGGATTTTGGCTCTTATAGCTAATAGCTTACGCTATACTTAGCGTCTTTATAAATTTAGTATGCGTTATTATAACAAAACGCGAAGCTTTTAATTAAACACTCCTTTATTCCTTATAGTACACTATTATCCCTCTATATGCATATATCTTCTACTAGTCTAGTTCCCTTTATTATATAGTGGCTTTAACTATCTTTATAATCTCTTGCGAAATAACCTTATTTTCCGCAATTTATATAAGCTCTATCTTTAAACTACTAACTTTGCTATAGAGTCCGCCTAAACGTCTTCTACTACTAAGATCCCTAGTTTAGCCTTTGCTCCTTAGTCCTATAATTACTAGATCCTTAACCTCTAGGTTTTTATAGTTTCTTACTCTATCTCTTATAGGCTTCTTTAGTACTACTTAGGTCTATTAGCTCTACGCCATACCATAGTTTCTAACTTAGCTTTGGTCGTTGCGTACTTTACGTCTTATATAACTATAAAACTCTATCCTAACCTCTTAGTCTGTTCCCTTTAGTAGATCCTATTATCGATCTTTATTACTTAATCTATTAGTTCCCTTAGGGTATCCGCATTTTCTATTAGAATAATTACGTCCTAGACTTTAGCCTTAAGTCCTTGCTTATACTATACTATAAGCGCCCTATTATTCTACTTAACTTATATTGCCAATGTTTGAAACTACGTTGTGTACTTAATTGCTAAGGTTCGTTGTGTAATATCTTAAAGTTTTCTTTCCGCCGTGGTTACTACCTCTAGGTCTTTAAACATTTATGTAAGTTATTCTACGAATCCGTTCTAGCTTAAAAACATAAACCGTACCTCTTAGTTTGTAGTTATTATTCTATTTACTTATATTTCTATAAGGTAAGGCTTAAACTATTTAAGTGCTCTTCCTGTTAGGAATAGCCCTGTATATGCTATTTGATCTATAGGTATTACCAGCTTTACTCCCTTTTGCGCAACTTTAAAGTACATTTATGTAAGGAATCCTTTAAGCTTTAATCTCTCTCCTAAGAATCTTTTAATTAATAGTAACTTAACCTTTACTACGCCTATCCCATTAATCCTATTTTTAAGTACTGCATTATTCTCTGTTAACTAGTTAACTATTTCTTATAATTGTCCTACTGTTACAGGTTGTTGTAAGTCAGTATCCGCTATACTAGTGTTACCTTCTGACCCTAAAGTAGTTGCCGCCGTCGATGGCGTTATAGTAGCTGCTTTTAGTGGCATATTATTCAACTTTCTGTATTTAATACCGTAACTAGGTAGTAATTATGTAACAGAACCTTATAGTAAGTACTACGGTAGGCTCGTTAATAGGCTAGGTATATAGGTAATGCAAATTAAAGTCAACAACGTAATAATAACTAGTGGAGTGGTTGCCTAACAGATTAACTCTAATTGTATTCTAAGAATTACTACAAGGAAGGAACTATCTAGGTAGAGACTAAAGGTCCTTAAATACACAACCGTGCTCCTATGAAATCCTTTTTGTATGTAATATACGTGTTATATATAAGGTACGTAAGTTCCTCTCGTTTCTCTCGTTTAATACGTAGCATATTATATAACCTCGTTTACTATTCCTCGTCACATAGCTCTATAGGATCCATCCTAGACCGTGCTCTTATTAACCAACTAGCTTCTTCCAACTCTTCTCCAAGTAGTTATAATATTGTCCTTAAAGCGTCCGTAACATTAATAAGAGGACTTATTAGCAGGAAGTACGGCTATAGCCTCTACTATTAAGCCGCCTATCCTAAATAGCAACCCCGTCCTCCTTATAACTAGGTTAGCGTTATATCTATAACGCTATAGTTAATTACTATAGGCAGATCTAAGTGGGCCTTGGCCCCCTCCTACTGCGGATTAATATTAATAGAGAGGCAGGAACCGGCAAATCGCATTTTATTACTGTCCTCTCTACTACACTTTGTAATATAGTAAGGGCTAATAGCAAGCCGTTGCTATTAGCTTAAGCCGCCCCTACTAGGGTAGCTGCCTTTAGTATTAACGGCAGAACTATATACGATCTATTAAGGTTACTAGTAAACCGTCTGTTTAATAAATTGCCTACTACTAGTCTTATGCCTCTATAATAAGCTTTTAAGAATATTTACTATTTTATCCTTAACGAGAAATCTATAATTGGGTAAGTATATCTAGCCTAGATTAATTACCGCCTCCGTCAGATCTACCCTATACGTAATAATAACTACTTTAGAGGCTTAAACATCTTACTAGTAGGCGATTTCCATTAGCTTCCCCCTATAGGTTAGGCGGCCTTATATAGCAATCTACCTACTAGGCCGTTAG
>Ga0307515_10007610_pt1 | contig 21375 bp, 19 predicted proteins | sample 17_EM_MG_FD_194513 | JGI IMG/M metagenome (GOLD analysis project Ga0307515, IMG submission 194513) | Populus trichocarpa ectomycorrhiza microbial communities from riparian zone in the Pacific Northwest, United States - 17_EM | ecosystem: Host-associated > Plants > Roots > Unclassified | place...
TTGGACAAATCTCTTATTGGAAAACACCACAAATCGGAAAAATCTCTTATTGGAAAACACCACATAGAAAACACCATGTCTTGTGGTGAAACATATGGTGTTTTCGAATTGGTGAAAATCACCACACAATCACCACAAGTCCTTCCACCAGTGTGACAGCAATGAGATAGATTCTGTAAATGGTAGACCCATTACTCCCTAGTTCCCTAGCCTTTTCCCTATCTTTTTTTTTCCATATTGTGAAATATTTCAGGGGTCGGGATTGGTGGTCACGTAATTCATTGCGATTCCGGTGTGTCAGAATAAGAAAACAGAATCCATAGTACTCAGGTTTACAAAAAAATGTGGAGCTGTGCCTAGATATACAACATACAATGGAATTTGTCGAACCTATGGAACGCCTCAATCTCCTCGTGCCTACGAACTGCTTCCTTTACCCGCGAGGAGATCATGAGACGGTACTCAGGGAGATCAGTATCATGAAACCACTGGATGAACTCGCGAAGTTTTGGAATAATCGGAATGATCTGGTAGTAGGGAGCTGCATCGAGAAGCTTGCAAAGTGCGCTGAGCACGAATTCCTCATTAACTCTAAGTTCATCCATATCTCCCAATCGTCCTTCTCTCATCTCGTCGGACTGTTGCGATAAATGGAGTGACCAGGCCATGGCCATCCAATCCAACCCGCTGAACTCCGAATCTGTGAACTCTGGTTCCTTTTCCTCTTTGTTCCAGTATTCCCATGTAAGAATGCCCCTAAGTTCACTCTCGTGTGTGTTCGTTCCCGTGTCTCCCTGTGATTGTGGCCGCGGCTGCCGTGAAAGGGTGAAGAAACCTTCAGAGAAGGCTTGCCTCCATTCGATTGGGAGATTATCAAACCCATTGACGAATGTTTGTAGAACTCGCCATCCCATCTGCAGTTGACGGTCAGGCAACATGACATTAAACATAGAGTGCACACTTTGGGAGAGGTAGCTAGATGGTGGTGAGGGATCAGAACAGGATATTGCGGTCTCCATGTAGTACTTCAATGCTGCGGAGGAGATCGCGAGCTCCCGAGACTGCAGGAAGGAAGCCAGTAGCAGTGACTCTGTATACTGGGTGACCGACCTCTGTCCATATCGCAGAAGGGAGCGAGCCGCAATCATGTTCTGGACTCGATGGTCAGAAAATAACTCCATTGATAAACCAGATCCATCAGGAATGTCGAGACGGGCAATTGCTCTTGCAACCAGCCTCGAGCAGGGGTCTTTCAATTCTACATTCAGCTTCTCCAGTCGCCCTATATTGAATGGACTTAAGTCTTTGGAAAGTACCAGCAGGATGGCAAAAAGGTTTGGATCCGTGTTCTCACTGGCTCCAAGATGGCGGTCATAGTTTTTGAGCAGTCCTTCTAGAAGAGCAAAACGTGAATAGGTTGTAGAACTAATAGTAGCTGATGTTGATTCTTGTGTTTGAGGCACGAGAAGCCCTCCAATGGCGAAGAGTCCGTCACGTCCGATGGCTGGGGCGACAGCAGTGAGGGCGGAGGTATAGAGAGGGAAATCACCCTTTGCTGTGATGATTGCAAGATACCGATCTGCTAATGGATGTGATCCTCGATCTACGAGAGCATGGGCGACCAGAAAAAGTACAGAAATGAGCGACTTGTGACAGTCGGAAGGCGTGTCTTCAAACCAGTTGGCAAATAGAGCAGGGCTTCGAGTATTCAGGAGCAGATATGGGTGCTCACGACTGCTGTTGATAATGTTTGAACGATTGGCATAATCAGGAGAACATGATACGGCCGCGAGTGTGACCACAGCTTCGAGTAATATCAGATCATAGAGGATTTGATCACAATCCAAAAGCATTGCTAGACAGATCTGAATCAAATCTCCGTCCTGCCACTCTAGACACTCGTCGCGATGGAGCTCGGACAATATGTTCAAAAGCCATAAGGCTTCATCGTTGCGCAGGTCCCTCCTTCGTATCGTTCCTATAAGATAATTTGGCGCCGTCGACCGCGAGTAGACCGCAGTCACAAGTTGAACCCAGGAACTCTTGGTACTTTCTTGGTGCACCAGGATATCGCACATTGCGTCGATGCGGCCCCAATACCTTGTGGTACGTGGACGCAGCGAAACGGCTAGCAATGTGACCAGCATGGAGGGAGGGAGGTGCGAGAGGTACTCTTCATCATACAATTTGTTACGAATCCAGGAAGGCAGGTTGAATAATGGTGGAACACGGAGCGTGGTGCTACCTGCTATCTGCCACACTGACCAATGTAGTGCTTCACTGTGTTGAGAATCCGGGGCACTGTCATGAATTCTGTGCAAGGCCGATGCTGCAATGGAAACCTGGACATCGTCTACTGTTGTTGCTGAGATCGGTTTTACAAAGTCGTTCTCTAGATAGGGGCGCGTTTCCTGAAGGAAAATCTTTATGTGCCGTCGGATACGACCCAGAGTGGTTACGGGGATGGCATCCATAGCTGGTGATAGGAGGAATCTAATATGTGGACAGAAATGGGCATGCATACGTTGGTACACCTTGCCCAACCTGCGCGAAAGAGGAGAGTGGAATGGGGAAGAGCTAACAACGACTGATATGGACGTCGTCATCACATAATAGAGAATTCCAACACAAAGAATAGTCGTGGTGACACCAAACGACGGTTTGCTGATGTTGAAAAGGAAAATCACAAGACCGATGGAAAACAGAAGAAGGGATATCTGGATGAGCAATGGGAGTGTCTCGACCATCTCTGGGAGCTTCCAGCGCTCCATCCCGAGGTAGCGGAATTCACGCGTCTTCGCTCGTTGCTCTGGGAGAGACATTGCCCGCAAGCCGCGGTCGAACTCGCGTACCCAGCTTTTGATGAGCATAGCAATGAATGCTGCTAGGACCATAAATCCGAGACTAGCGTAGAAGAGAGCATTGACAACAACAATGTGTTCTGGAGGCGAGAAGTCGGCGGGGACATATGGCCCAAGGCTCGAATTACGCATCATTTGCGTTTGATAAATCAGAACGTCTTGTATGATATCCAGTGGGTCCTGTTCAAGACGGCCGAGGAGTTCGATGAGGAAAGCGCTCAAGAAACCCGCGAATAATGCCGCCTGGACCACTAATCAACCCAGCGTAATGTCAAATGGAGGTAATACATACGAATATGAGTATGGTATCCATTTGCTCGAGCCATTCTCTCTCGCGTTCGCGGTCGATGATCTCCGTTCCTGCAGTTCTCATATTAGTCGGTATATGTGGTGCGGCTGGGTACGTGCCTTCATTATAGTATTCCCAGGCAGTCTTGAGGGTCTTCATTTCATCTGGGTAACACAAAAATATGAGGTGTATTCTTAGAGCGTGAAGGTATGCGCATGCCTCGTGGTTGCGCGGGCGGCAGGGGTTCTTGCTCTATAGGAGGGTGTTTAGCACGTGTTACTGACCAGGATAAGACAATTGGGCTACCGTGGTTCAATTTCTTCATCAGAAGAGACATCGAGGAAGGTGGCGGATGTCAGGGTGCAAAGGGCTGTGTCTATCCGTGGGTACTCCGAGATCGCAGCATGACGTTTCATTCCTTCTCCTCAGGCTCTCAATCGTCTATTATCGGAATTTGGGATGCAGTGCGAGCCTTATTGCTCCGATTTCATCGGTCTAGGATATCACACAGCCACTTCTCAGGTACATGGGGTATCGATCCCTGTATTTTGTATTTTTAGGTATTTTTAACGGCCCCTACAAATACGGGGTTTTCGTTATAATATCGGTCGTGCGGACATATCAATGATTATTCGCGAGCTGCGCTTTCCAGTGCACCATGCAGGCCCAATAGTAATACAGGAACCTGTTCATAGGCTGCTCATAGCAGTAGGCATTGCAGCGACTTTTCTTTGGCGGTTCGCCCCCTGTTGGACGACGGGAACGGGGACGACGCACAATATAACACATAGATTACGTGAAATTGGGCAGCACTGAGCGCCGAAAGTATGAACATCACAGGTAAATATGTGCCCATGTGAGGACGGACGAGACGTACAGTGCTATACCACTCACCAAGCCGGACCACCCAGCGAGCGACGGGCATCTCGGAGCTCCAATGGGGCCATGAACAAAACCAATGTATTTAAATGTATTTAATATATAATCTGAATTCGTTTCCTAGCACCCGCGCTCATCCGTTCACCTGGAGTGCCCATTAGACAACTGAGCCATGGCCTCAGAGTGCTCACCTTGCATTTTTCAGCCGGAAAATGCATGGGAACTTATGAGATTTTGTCAGAAGCATAATATAGTATTTATAAACATATAGTTCTTCACTGAGAGCCCAATCCTTTTCTTGAGCGGCAGGAGCACTGAAACAAGGGGCTGCCACTATACACCTATCCATTGCCATCCAGTACCAATGCCAGGGCAGCTCCCAACAGCTGTAAAGACATGAAAGGAGCTTATAGAAAAGGAACTGAGCATTCAAAGGGCTGTAACTGAGTATTGGACCACCTGGGAGGGTGATAAGGCACTCTCCCAAACTGCCATTGCAGTCAAGCATCCCATCCCATTATCAACACTAACAGCATGCATACAAGGTCGACCTTCAAACCTGGCTTTGGCTAGCCTATGGCAGAAGATTCATCCTGATGAGGAATGTCATACTGTCAGTTATCTTGAAGAGACAGCACATCGGGGCTTTCCAGATACTAGAAAGTGATCTTCTGGATGTGCAAATGAGATCCTGTATATGTGATCTGGCATTGGAGATCTGGCATTGGAGATGCAATAGTCAGCCATCATTACATCCACAGCACAATCAGATGGACAGTCTATCAGTGTGGAAAATATGCAAAACTCACAAAAAGCCAAGAACAAGAAGTAATACACCTCAAATGACTTGCTTTGAGAGGGCAATCTTGACCCAGAGGATGTTGAATCTGACACAGAGTCCAAACCATGGTCAGCACAAGACGAGAGTGATGAATAATTAAAGATAATGTACCATAGATATTATATTGATGTGACTTGTTGTGCCTGCCCTGCATCGCTCGCTGAGTGGTACATTGTGGTAAAAGCCTGGGCACAAATCAACAGGATTGCGACTGCGGGTGCAGCTCAAATTAAGTCAAATTATCTCTATTCAATATTTAATTACATTGAGCATTCGATATCCCACTGGCTTGATGTTCTCAGTGAGCAACAGATTGTCGCTCGGTGAGTGGTATAGTACTGTATCCTTTGTGTGGCTGTTCCTTTGCCCTTTCGCTTTCGCCGTTCGTTGCTCGTCTTCAGCCACACTCGGCCAGCAGCAATCGGAAACAGAGACACTCGACCCCGGTGTACTCTGCGACTCTCTGGGGTCTGTGCTCCGGTACCCTGGACCTACTATCCCGTTGCTCTTCATCGACGACGCCTCAACTTGCTCATTGACTCGGACCGCAGTCGCAATTTGACAGTAATATATGGGAAGCAGGTCATCAGCCTAAGCGAGGACAGACGACGATGTGCTCATTTTTGCACTCCACGCGTTATTTTCTTTCTAGCGAACGACATGGATTCCCCAGCTCCGTCCATCGTTCACCAACGACGGTGTTTATATAGTGGTTGTTGAGTGCGTATGTCGTCCATCTCACCCTCTAGTCCCTGACGCGTTTTGCTGACCCTCGATCTCAGTCATTCCCTGCACCTGCAAGGCCAGCAGCACCCACTCCACAGTGACAATATTAATCATGGACCGCTAAGTACGTTTCTTGTTTTTCTTCCATTCCGTGCGGGGCATATTCCAGACTTTAGCCGACATCCGTCTTTGCAATCCACTTATTACGAGAACGTCACAGATATCGCAGCCACGTCCATCAATCACCTCAGTGACGGCATGTCTTTAGTAGTGGTCGAGTGCCTATATTGTCTGCCTCGGCCCTCAGTGTGTTGATGACCCTCGATCTCCAGCCCTGCTCTCTCGCCTGCGAGCTCAGCAGCGCACAACCACAATTACTAGCACCCATCTTGCAATAGAAAGTGGATCACGCACCAGTGAGCACGTTTACTACCTTGTTTCTATTCCGTATGGAGCATATTTCGGACGTTGGTTGACGCACTTGAATCTCCATCCCTACTTGTTGTGTTTGACATGGGTATGAACACCCAACTATTGAACATCCTCTCTTCACCCCTATTACGTCCCGTCTGCCCTTACCTAACAACGCCAGTTATACACCCCGTGCTCGATCTTTAGCCACTCGATTGACAGACATGCAGGAGGGCGTTGTATACCAGGCAATACGTTGGATGTACATAGTATCTTCTGTGGACCAACTGCTCACCTCACTCACGTCCTTCCAGCCCCTCATCTACTCGCCCATTTCCTGATAAATGTTATTATGATGAGCGATTGATCCCCCTCTCCCCCTACCAGCAGGTTATGTACGCTGTCAGCACCTGCTCGGGCTGTTCACGGGACTATAAAGAGGTGAAAATGATGGAATGGCTATTGACGATGGATCATACGAAAACAATAGGATTTCTTGGAGCATGGCGTTGCGACGCAGGTCAGGGACAGCGTCTGCAGCTCGGATATTGAACAAAACGTGTATATAAGGGTAGGGTGCGGTATATGGGCCGCATACCGGGTTGTGAAGCGATGAGCGGATTAAAGGGCAGGCGCTGTAGGCGTCGTAGGCATAACTATGGCCCGAAATACCTAGTAAGTGATGTCTAGTATATGAGTTGAGTACCGCAACTACTCCGGGCGACTTGTCATGATGTAGAAATAGGAATTGGACGGCGCTCTGACCAGAAGATTTGAAGAATGCTTATCCATTTCAAACGAGGATCGTGACAAATGATTCAGACTCGGGCGACCATGAATCCTCGCGGCTCGCATTGTGGTAGCCTGATGGTCTCGTGCGCCACGCCGGTCCGAGTGCCGAGCCAAAACCAAGGTGAGCACTTCTCCAACGAACACAACGACCACAACGACGACCACCCACATCCAGCATCACATGACAATGCCACCCCACATACCTCGCACTCTATTTCCGCCTTGTCCTCCATCTCCCCCACCACCACCATGCTCGTGACCGTGTCCGTTGACCTCACCACCCTGCTGGGTATCCCCCCATGGACAACATTAAGTTCGCCACCTATGGCTCTGTCGAGGTCCCCAAGCCCACGGACAGCCACGGCGCCGTCCGCCGTAACCCCCTCCACACCGACGCCCTCGTCGAGCGCCCCAAGGCCGGCATCGACACCGTCACCGACACCCTCTTCTACAACGCCCGTGAGCACGGTACTCGCAACGCCCTCGGCTGGCGCGACATTGTAGACACCATCGAGGAGGAAAAGGACGTCAAGAAGACCGTGGCCGGTAAAGAGACCACGGAGAAGAAGACGTGGAAGTTCTCCCAGCTCTCCGAGTACAGATGGCTCAACTTTGTCGAGGTCAGGGACCGTGCCGTCGATATGGGCAAAGGTCTCGTCGAACTTGGCCTCGACAAGGGTCAGATTTTCAACATTTACGCCGCCACTGCGTGAGTACATTCTCCCTATCATCAAAGCTCACGCGATATTGCTGTTTCACGTGCCCGCCGGCGCGGCGGTCCATCGGGAAGCGGGCCTAGCGGGCCTTCACTTCTCGGACTAGTGATTATTTCATTTTCTGTCTTTTCTTTTTCCACTGCCCGTGGTGATGCTGCCAATGACGCAAAGTGTTGACAAAAGTAGACACGCGACCCGTGACTTTTATTGCCCTTCTCAAAATCGGGAGACTCACACCTCTTCAGACCCACATGGCAACTCATGCAGCATGCTTGCATGTCCGTAGGGATCACGATCGCAACTGCATATGACACCCTCGGCGAATCTGGTCTCACCCATTCGCTCAATGAGCCCGGTTGCGTCGGCGTCTTCACCAATGCGGAGCTCCTCCCGGTCGTACTCCGTGTTCTCCCCAACACACCGACCATCAAAGTCGTTATTTACGATGGAAAGCCACCCGCAGACGTCGAGAAGATCAGGACGGCCATCCCAGAGCGCGAAATCCAGGTTCTCTCACAGGACGAGCTGCGCGACCTCGGCAAGGGCAAGCCGGAGCATGAAGATCGCCGTCCAAAGGCAGAGGACGTTGCGTGCATTATGTACACTTCGGGCACAACCGGCGCACCCAAGGGCGTCGTGCTCTCCCAGGCAAACCTCATCGCCGCAGTGGGTGCGATCCAATCGCTCATGGGCCACATCTTCGCACCCGAGCAGGATACCTTCCTCGCCTTCCTCCCCCTCGCGCATATCCTCGAGTACGTTGTCGAGCTCGCGATGGGGTACGTCGGCCTGCAAATCGGGTACAGCCGCATCCGCACGCCCACCGACGCGTCTGTGCGCAACTGCCAGGGCGATCTCAAGGAGTGCAAGCCAACGATCATGATCGGCGTCCCCCAGATCTGGGAGACAATCCGCAAGGGCATCCTCAACAATGTCAACAAGATGACCCCACTGAAGAAGAGCGTCTTCAGGGGCAGCATGTCCATCAAGAAGGCTAACGTGCCCATCTTGAGCAACATTGTCGATTCGGTCGTGTTTAGCCAGGTCAAAGCCCAGACCGGTGGCCGACTGCGTTATGTACTTAATGGCGGTACTGCCTTGTCTGTTGAGACGCAGCAGTTTTTGAGTACTGCGCTTGTCACGGTTCTTCAGGGTGAGACTTCTCCCGGCTCGTCCACAGGAATTTGCTCACCTGGACCGCTCTTTAGGTTACGGTCTGACAGAATCCTGCGGGTGAGCATCGTTCTCAGTGCAATCCAGCCATGATATTGACTCTTTATTCAAGCATGTGCACGATCCTCCCTCCCGAGTTCTTGCAGTTCGTAACGTCGGTCTTCCTTCACCCTCGGTCTCGATCAAGCTTGTGGACGTTCCCGAAGCTGGCTACAAGGCAAGCGCCGATCCTTCTCAGGGCGAGATCTGGATTCGCGGTACCTCGATTACGAAGGACTACTACAAGCGGGACGATTTGAACGCGGACCCTACGATCTTCCCTGGAGACGGATGGTTCCGTACTGGGGATGTTGGTCAGTGGCAGAAGGATGGCACGATGACGATCATCGACCGGTGAGTGTCACCGTTCTTATCCCCGTCGACCCTTCTGATTGCGGTCCTGCAGAGTCAAGAACCTGGTCAAGTTGCAAGGAGGCGAATACATCGCTCTCGAGCGCCTCGAGACCACCTATAAGACCTGCCATTACGCCGCGAACTTATGCGTGCACGCAACGTCCGAGTCGCAGAAACCAATCGTGATCCTCTTCCTGCACGAGGTGCACCTCCGAGAGTTGCTCGCGTCCAACGCCAACTTGCCCGCGCCAGACACGGACCTCCATAAGCTATGCGAGGACCAATCCCTGAAGGAGTTCTACCTCCGGGACTTACAGGCGATCGCGAAGAAGAATGGGTTCAAGGCCATCGAGGTCGTGCAGGGTGTCGTGCTCAGCCCCGAAGAATGGACACCGGAGAACGGGCTGGTGACTGCTGCGCAGAAAGTACAGCGGAAGGCGGTTGAGAAGAAGTACCTGGAGGAAATCAAGGTGCGAATTTCCTTCATCGTTGCCACCGTAGTGCACGATCCGAACTGACTTTTGTGTATAGGCTTGCTATAAGGAATCGCAAGGGTCTGACTGAGAGCTCGTCTGACAGCTGACGAACGTATGATCGATTGAGGATGATTCATGTGATTCGTGTGATTGAGTGCCTGTACAATTAGATCTTTCGTTTGCTCTCCTTTTTGTCACTTGGGGGTTCGACCGGCACCTGGGCTAAACGATGGATAGCCCGTATAATATAGATAATGTTGCTTTACCATTTAGAGGAAGGCTCGAGAGTTAGAGTTTGGGGGGGAGCTACTTTTGGACATCTAATGCCAAAGAGATGTGGCAAAGTCGGAAAAGCCAGATCAGTGCTGGTCATTATTGAGCCATGCTTGGACCATGACCGTAATGTAAGCTTGCCATGATTTATGACGGTTTTTTTGTGGCCTCATAAAGTTGCCAAGTAGGCTGCCCTTAGTCGTTTAATTGCAACTGCAACAGATCTCGCTCCTTGAGCAAAGGAGTTGAGATAAAGCCACACGGTTTCCCCACTCGAACAGTGAGTTTGCGAGAAGTGATTGAAGACCCGATTATTAAAATATGACAGCAATGAGATAGATTCTGTAAATGGTAGACCCATTACCCCCTAGTTCCCTATCCTTTTCCCTGTCTTTTTTTTCCATATTGTGAGAGATTTCAGGGGTCGGGATTGGTGGTCATTTATTGCGATTCCGGTGTATGTCGCTGTGTCGAAATAAGGAAACGGGATTCATAGTACCCAGGTTTACAAAGAAATCTGAAGCTGTGCCTAGATATACAGCATACAATGGAATTTGTCGAATCTGTGGAATGCCTCAATCTCCTCGTGCCTACGAACTGCTTCCTTGACCCGCGAGGAAATCATGAGACGGTACTCGGGGAGATCAGTATCATCAAACCACTGGATGAACTCGCGAAGTTTGGGAACAATAGGAATAATCTGGTAGTAGGGAGCCGCATCGAGAAGCTTGCAAAGTGCGCTGAGCACGAATTCCTCATCAACCCTAGGTTCATCCATTTGCCACCATTGTTCTTCTCTCATTCCCTCGGACTGCGGCGATAACTGGCGTGACCAGGCCATGGCCATCCAATCCAACCCGCTGAACTCCGAATCGGTGAACTCTCGTTCTTGTTCAGCTTCGTGAAAATACCCCCATGTAAGGATATACCAAAGCCCCCTCACTGATGAGTTCGTCTCCGTGTCTCCCTGTGATTGTGGCACCAGCTGGCGCGAAAGGGTGAAGAAACCCTCAGCGAACCTTCGTCTCCATTCCATTGGGAGGTTATCAAACCCATTGACGAATGTTCCTAGAATTCGCCATCCCATCCGCAGTTGATCGTCAGGCAACATGAGGTTAAACACAGAGTGCACGCCTTGGGAGAGGTAACTAGACGGTGCTGAGGGATCAGCAAAGGATATCGCGGTCTCCATGTAGTACTCCAATGCTGCGGAGGAGATCGCGAGCTCCCGAGACTGCAGGAAGGAAGCCAGTAGGAGTGACTCTGTATACCGGGTGACCCCCACCCATTCATATCGTAGAAGGGAGCGAGCCGCAATCATGTTCTGGATTCGATGGTCAGAAAATAACTCGATTGACAAACCAGATCCATCAGGAATGTCAAGACGGGCAACTGCTCTTGCAACCAGCTTCGAGCAGGGGTCTTCCAATTCTAGATCCAGCTTCTCCAGTTGCTCTATTGCGAATACATCTAAGTGTTCGGAAAGTACCAACAGGACTGCAAAAATGTTCGGATCCGGGTTTTCACTGGCTCCAAGATGGCGGTCATAGGTTTTGAGCAGTTCTTCCAGCACAGTGTGATCTGCAATGGACGCAGGATGGATAGTTTCTGATGTTAATTCTTGTGTTTGAGCCACCAATCGTTTTCCAATGGCGAAGAGTCCGGAATCTCCGATCGCTGGGGCGACAGCAGTGAGGGCAGATGTATAGAGAGCGAAATCACCCTTTCCTGTGATGATAGCCAAATACTGATCTGCTAAGGGATATGATTCTCGCCGTAAGAGGGCATAGATGACTAGAAAAAGTACAGAAATGAGCGGCTTGTGACAGACGGAAGGCGTGTCTTCAAACCAGTTGGCAAATAGAGCAGGGTTTCGCGTATTCGGGAGCAACCATGGGTGTTCACGGCTGCTGGTGACGATGTGTTGCCGATTGCCAAAATTGGGAGAACATGATATGGCGGCGAATGTAACCGCAGCTTCAAGAAATTTCATATCAAAATCAAAGGAGCTCAAATCTTCCACGCTCGGGAAATAATTCAATAGCATTTTTAGACATATCCCGATCAAATACGAGGCGTCCAGCGGTAGGCGCTGCTCGCAACAGAGCTCGGACAGTGTGTTTAAAATCCCCACAGATTCTTCGCTGTTCAGTCCCTTCCTCAGTATTATCCTTGTGAGTCTGTCATCCTGCATTGGCGGGCCGAAGTTTCGCCACCAAAAAACCGTAATTACAAGTTGAGCCCAGGGACCCTTGATGGTTTCCACAGGCCCGAGGGCAACGCGTAGTATGAGGGAGTCCTTGAAATTCAATTGGATACGTGAACGCAGCAAAACGGCTACCAATGCGACCAGCATGGAGGGAGGGAGGTGCGAGAAGTACTTTAAATCATCCAATTTGTTAAAAATCCAGGAAGGCAGGTTGAATAATGGTGGAACGCGGAGTGTGGTGCTACCTGCTATCTGCCACACTGACCAATGGAGTGCTTCACTGTGTTGTGAATCCGGGGCACTCTCATGAATTCTGTGCAAGGCTGATGCTGTAATGGAAAGCTGGACATTGTCTACTATTGTTGCTGAGATCGGTTCTACAAAGTCGTTCTCTAGATAGGGGCGCGTTTTCTGAAGGAAAATCTTTATGTGCCGTCGGATACGACCCAGAGTGGTTGCGGGGATGGCATCCATAGCTGGTGATAGGAAGAATCTAATATGTGGACAGAAATGGGCATGCATACGTTGGTACACCTTGCCCAACCTGCGCGAAAGAGGAGAGTGGAATGGGGAAGAGCTAACAACGACTGATATGGACGTCGTCATCACATAATAGAGAATTCCAACACAAAGAATAGTCGTGGTGACACCAAACGACGGTTTGCTGATGTTGAAAAGGAAAATCACAAGACCGATGGAAAACAGAAGAAGGGATATCTGGATGAGCAATGGGAGTGTCTCGACCATCTCTGGGAGCTTCCAGCGCTCCATCCCGAGGTAGCGGAATTCACGCGTCTTCGCTCGTTGCTCTGGGAGAGACATTGCCCGCAAGCCGCGGTCGAACTCGCGTACCCAGCTTTTGATGAGCATAGCAATGAATGCTGCTAGGACCATAAATCCGAGACTAGCGTAGAAGAGAGCATTGACAACAACAATGTGTTCTGGAGGCGAGAAGTCGGCGGGGACATATGGCCCAAGGCTCGAATTACGCATCATTTGCGTTTGATAAATCAGAACGTCTTGTATGATATCCAGTGGGTCCTGTTCAAGACGGCCGAGGAGTTCGATGAGGAAAGCGCTCAAGAAACCCGCGAATAATGCCGCCTGGACCACTAATCAACCCAGCGTAATGTCAAATGGAGGTAATACATACGAATATGAGTATGGTATCCATTTGCTCGAGCCATTCTCTCTCGCGTTCGCGGTCGATGATCTCCGTTCCTGCCGTTCTCATGTTAGTCGGTATATGGTGGTGCGGCTGGGTACGTGCCTTCATTATAGTATTCCCAGGCAGTCTTGAGGGTCTTCGTTTCATCTGGGTAATACAAAAATATGAGGTGTATTCTCAGTGCGTGAAGGGCATGCGCTTGCCTCGTGGTTGCGCAGGCGGCAGGGGTTCTTGCTCTATATAAGGGTCTTTAGCACGTATTACGGACCAGGATAAGACAATTGGGTTACCATGGTTCAATTTCCTTATCAGCAGAGACATCGAGGAAGGTGGCGGATGTCAGGGTGCAAAGGGCTGTGTCTATCCGTGGGTACTCCGAGATCGCAACGTGTTTTTTGTTTCCTTCTCCTCAGGCTCTCAATCGTCTGCTATTGAGTATTATCGGGATTTGGGATGCCGTGTGCGAGCCTTATTGCACCGACACGATTTCATCGGTCCAGGATATGACACAGCCACTTCTCTGGTACACAAGGTATCGATCCCTGTATCTCGTATTTTTAGGTGTTTGTAACGGCCCCTACAAATACGAGGTTTTCGTTGTAATGTCGGTCGTGCGGAAATATCAATGAACTATTCGCGAGCTGCGCTTCCCAGTGCATCATGCAGGCTCAATGCAATGGTAATACAGGAACTCGTTCATACGCTGCTCGTAGCAGTAGCCATCGCAGCTACACCCTTTCTCTGGCAGTTCGTCCGCTCTTGAATTGGACGACGGGAACGACTCACCATAGAACGCATAGGCTACGTGCAACTGGACAGCACTGTGCCCCGAAAGTATGTACATCACAGGTAAATATGTGCCCCATGTGAGGACAGGACGAGACGTATCCTTTGTGTGGTTGTTCCTTTGCCCTTTCGCCGATCGTCGCTCGTCTTGAGCCACACTCGGCCAGCAGCAATTGGAAACAGAGACACTCAACCCTAGTGTACTCTGCGACTCTCTGAGGTCTGTGCTCTTCTGTACCGGTACCCTGGACCTACTATCCCGCTGCTCTTCGTCGACAACGCCTCAACTTGCTCATTGGTTCGGACCGCAGTCGCAATTTGGCAGTAATACATGGGAAGCAGGTTATCAGCCTGAGCGAGGACAGACGAGGATGTGCTCATTTTTGCACTCCACGCGTTATTTTCTTTCTAGAGAACGACATGGGTTCCCCAGCTCCGTCCATCGTTCACCAACGACGGTGTTTATATAGTGGCTGTTGAGTGCGTATGTCGTCCACCTCAACCCTCTAGTCCCTGACGCGTTTTGCTGACCCTCGATCTCAGTCATTCCTTGCATCTGCAAGGCCAGCAGCACCCACCCCACAGTGACAATATTAATCATGTACCGCTAAGTACGTTTCTTGCCTTTCTTCCATTCCGTGCGGGGCATATTCCAGACTTTGGCCGACGCAATCCACTTATTATCCCCTCTCTAGAGAACGTCACAGATATCGCAGCCACGTCCATCGGTCACCTCAGTGACAGCATTTCTTCAGTAGTAGTCAAGTGCCTATATCGTCTGCCTCGGCCCTCAGTCTGTTGATGACCCTCGATCTCCCGCCCTGCTCTCTCGCCTGTGAGCTCAGCGATGCACAACCACAATCACTAGCACCGATCTCGCAATAGAAAAGTGGATCACGCACCAGTGAGCATGTTTACTGCCTTGTTTCTATTCCGTATGGAACATTGGTTGACGCACTTGATCCTCCATCCCTACTCGTCGTATTTGACACGTGTATGAACGCCAAACTATTGGGCATTCTCTCCCCGCCCCTATCTAGTATCCCTACCTCCCTAGACGATTGTTCCCTTGCGGGTCCCGTCACGCACACAGAATACAAATAGACATCCGCGTGGTCTTCTTCGCATTGGTCCACACGCAACGAAGCCAGGTAGACACCCCGTGCTCGAACTTTAGCCACTCAGTTGACAGAGATATGGGAGACGCTGCATACCAGGCAATGGGTTGGATGTACATAGTATCTCCCGTGAATCGACTGCTCACCTCATTCACGTCTTTCCAGTCCCTCGTCTACTCGCCCATTTATAGATAATTGTAATTATGATCAGTGATTGATCCCCCTACCCCCCCTACTAACACGTTATGTACTCCGTCAGCAACTGCTCGGGCTATTAACGGGACTACGAAGAGGTGAAAATGGTAGAATGACTATTGACGATGGATTGTACTAAAACAGTAGCATCTCGAGGAGCATGGCGTGGCGACACAGGGCAGGATCGGCGTCTGCGGCTCAGAGATTGAACAAAAAGTGTATATAAGGGTAGGTGGGCCGCATACCGGATTGTGAAGCGACGAGCGGATTCAAGGGCAGGCGCCGTAGGCGTCGTAGGCATAACTATGGCCCGAAATACCTAGTCAGTAATGTCTGGTATATGAGTTGAGTACCACAACTACTCCGGGCGACTTGTCATGATGTAGAAATAGGAATCGGACGGTGCTCTGACCAGATGATTTGAAGAATGCTTCTCCATTTATATAAAGCGAGCATTGTGACAAATAATTCAGACGCGGGCGACCATGAATCCTCTCGGCTCGCATTGTGGTAGCCTGATGGTCTCCACGCCGGTCCGAGTGCCGAGCCAAAACCAAGGTGAGCACTTCTCCAACGACCACAACGACGACCACAAATATCCAGCATCACATGACAACGCCACCCCACATACCCTGCACTCTATTTCCGCCTTGTCCTCCATCTCCCCGCCACCACGACGCTCGTGACCATGTCCGTTGACCTCACCACCCTGCCAGGTACCCCCCCATGGACAAGACAAAGTTCCCCGCGTATGGCTCTGTCGAGGTCTCCAAGCCCACGAACAGCCACGGCGCCGTCCGCCGCAACCCCCACCACACCGGCGCCCTCGTCGAGCGCCCCAGGGCAGGCATCGACACCGTCACCTACATCCTCTTCTACAATGCCAGTGAGCACGGTACTCGCAATGCCCTCGGCTGGCGCGACATTGTAGACACCATCGAGGAGAAAAGGACGTCAAGAAGACCGTTGCCGGTAAAGAGGTCACGGAGAAGAAGACGTGGAAGTTCTTCCAGCTCTCCGAGTACAGGTGGCTCTACTTTGTCGAGGTCAGGGACCGTGCCGTCGATATGGGCAAGGGCCTCGTCGAACTCGGCCTCGACAAGGGTCAGATTTTCAACATTTATGCCGCCACTGTGTGAGTGGATTCTCCCTATCATCAAAGCTCACGCGATATTGCTGTTTCACGTGCCCGCCGGCGCGGCAGTCCATTGGGAAGCGGGCCTAGCGGGCCTACTTTTCTCGGACTGGTGATTATTTCATTTTTCTGCCTTTTGGGATGCTACCAATGACGCAAGAGTGACACGCGACCGTTCATTTTTTATTGCTCCTCAGATTGGGATACTCACACCGCTTCAGACCCACATGGCAACTCATGCAACATGCTTGTATATCCGTAGGGATCACGATCGCAACTGCATATGACACCCTCGGCGAATCTGGTCTCACCCATTCCCTCAATGAGCCCGGCTGCGTCGGCGTCTTCACCAATGCGGAGCTCCTTCCAGTCGTACTCCGCGTTCTCCCCAACACACCGACCATCAAAGTCGTTATTTACGATGGAAAGCCACCCGCAGACGTCGTCGAGAAGATCAAGACAGCCATCCCAGAGCGCGAAATCCAGGTTCTCTCACAGGATGAGCTGCGCGACCTCGGCAAGGGCAAGCCGGAGCATGAAGATCGCCGTCCAAAGGCAGAGGACGTTGCGTGCATTATGTACACTTCGGGCACAACCGGCGCACCCAAGGGCGTCGTGCTCTCCCAGGCAAACCTCATCGCTGCAGTGGGCGCGATCCAATCGCTCATGGGCCACATCTTCGCACCTGAGCAGGACACCTTCCTTGCCTTCCTTCCCCTCGCGCATATCCTCGAGTACGTCATCGAGCTCGCGACGTCGGCCTGCAAATCAGGTACGGCCGCATCCGCACACTCACCGATGCGTCGGTGCGCAACTGCCAAGGCGATCTCAAGGAGTGCAAGCCAACGATCATGATCGGCGTCCCCCACATCTGGGAGACAATCCGCAAGGGCATCCTCAACAATGTCAACAAGATGACCCCGTCGAACAAGAGCGTCTTCAGGGGCAGTATGTCCATCAAGAAGGCCAACGTACCCATCTTGAGCAACATCGTCGATTCGGTCGTGTTTAGCCAGGTCAAAGCCCAGACCGGTGGCGGACTTCGTTATGTACTTAATGGTGGTGCTGCCTTGTCTGTTGAGACACAGTAGTTTTTGAGTACTGCGCTTGTTACGGTTCTTCAGGGTGAGACTTTTTCGACTGGTCGACGGAAATTTTACTCACCTGGACCCTTTCTTTAGGTCACGGTCTGACGGAATCCTACGGGTGAGCATCGCTCTCAGTGCAATCCAGCCCTGATATTGATTCTTTATTCATTCAAGCATGTGCACGATCCTCCCGCCCGAGTTCTTGCAGTTCGGCAACGTCGGTCTCCCTTCGCCCTCGGTCGAGATCAAGCTTGTGGACGTCCCCGAAGCTGGCTACAAGGTAAGCGCCGATCCGTCCCAGGGCGAGATCTGGATTCGCGGTACCTCGATTACCAAGGGCTACTACAAACGGGACGATTTGAACGCGGATCCCACGATCTTCCCTGGAGACGGATGGTTCCGTACTGGGGATGTTGGTCAGTGGCAGAAAGATGGCACGATGACGATCATCGACCGGTGAGTGCCGCCGCTCTTCTCCTCGTCGACCTGTCTAACTTGGTCTTGCAGAGTCAAGAACTTGGTCAAGTTACAAGGAGGCGAGTACATCGCTCTCGAGCGCCTCGAGACCACCTACAAGACCTGCCATTACGCCGCAAACTTATGCGTGCACGCAACGTCCGAGTCGCAGAAACCAATCGTGATCCTCTTCCCGCACGAGGTGCACCTCCGAGAGCTGCTCGCGTCCAACGCCAACTTGCCCGCGCCAGACACGGACCTCCATAAGCTATGCGAGGATCAATCCCTGAAGGAGTTCTACCTCCGGGACTTACAGGCGATCGCGAAGAAGAATGGGTTCAAGACCATCGAGATCGTGCAGGGTGTCGTGCTCAGCCCCGAAGAATGGACACCGGAGAGCGGGTTGGTCACTGCTGCGCAGAAAGTACAGCGGAAGGCGGTTGAGAAGAAGTACCTGGAGGAGATCAAGGTGAGAATTCCTGCTCATCGTTGCTACCGTAGTGCACGATCAGAACTGACTGTTGTGTATAGGCTTGCTATAAGGAGTCGCAAGGGTCTGACTGAGAGCGTGCCTGACAGCTGACGAACGTATGATCGATTGAGGATGATTCATGTGATTCATGTGGTTGAGTGCTTGTACAATTAGACCTTTCGTTTGCTCTCTTCTTGTCACTTGGGGGTTCGACCGGCACCTGGGCTAAACGATTGATGGCCCGTATAATATAGATAATGTTGCTTTACCATTTAGAGGAGGATTCAAGAGCTAAGGTTTGGGGGGGAGCTACTATATAAGGAGAATGACAAGAGGCAAAGTCGGAAAAGCCAATTCAACGTCATTATTGGGCTATGCTTGGACCATGACAGTAATGTAAGCACGCCTCCATCTATAATGGTTTCTAGTGGCCTCATGAAGTTGACAAGTATGCTGCCACTTAGTTGCTTGTGCAACGGATCTCACCTCTTGAGCAAAGGAGTTGAGATATGATAAGATCACATGGTTTCCCCACTCGAACGGTGAGTTTGCGAGAAGCGATTTCAGCCTGATTGTTGTCAAAATATGATGGGTATGAGATATTCTGTAAATGGTAGGCCATATATTACTCCCTAAGTTTCTGGCCTTTTCCCTGTCTTTTTTCTTTTCTTTTTTGTTTTTTTCCATATTGTGTAATATTTCAGGGGTCGGGATTGGTGGTCATTCATGGCGATTCCGGTGTATGTCGTTGTGTCAGAATAGGAAAACAGAATTCATAGTACCCAGGTTTACAAAAAAATGCGGAGCTGTGCCTACATATACAACATACAATGGAATTTGTCGAACCTGTGGAACGCCTCAACCTCCTCTTGCCTACGAACTGCTTCCTTTACCCGCGTGGAGATCATGAGACGGTACTCGGGGAAATCAGTATCATCAAACCAGTGGATGAACTCGCGAAGTTTGGGAATAATCGGGATGATCTGGTGGTATGGAGCCGCATCGAGAAGCTTGGAAAGTGCACTGAGCACAAATTCCTCATTAACTCCAGGTACAAACGAATGCCAGGGTCGTCCTCTCACCCAGCCGGACCGCGGCGATAACTGGAGTGACCAGGCCATGGCCATCCAATCCAACCCACTGAACTCCGAATCGGTGAACTTTGGTTCTTGTTCAGCTTCGTGAAAATATCCCCATGTAAGGATATCCCTAAGCTCCCTCATTGGTGAGTTCGTCTCCGTGTCTCCCTGTGATTGTGGCCCCAGCTGGCGCGAAAGGGTGAAGAAACTCTCAGCGAACCGTCGTCTCCATTCCATTGGGAGGTTATCAAACCCATTGACGAATGTTTGTAGAACTCGCCACCCCATCCACGGTTGACGGTCAGGCAACATGAGGTTAAACACAGAGTGCACGCCTTGGGAGAGGTAACTAGATGGTGCTGAGGGATCAGAACAGGATATCGCGGTCTCCATGTAGTACTCCAATGCTGCGGAGGAGATCGCGAGCTCCCGAGACTGCAGGAAGGAAGCCAGTAGCAGTGACTCTGTATACTGGGTGACCCGCTCCGATCTATATCGCTGAAGGGAGCGAGCCGCAATCATGTTCTGGATTCGGTGGTCAGAAAATAACTCGATTGACAAACCAGATCCATCAGGAATGTCAAGAAGAGCAACTGCTCTTGCAACCAGCTTCGAGCAGGGGTCTTCCAATTCTAGATCCAGCTTCTCCAGTTGCTCTATTTCGAATGAATCTAAGTGTTTGGAAAGAACCAACAGGACTGCAAAAATGTTCGGATCCGGGTTTTTACTGGCTCCAAGATGGCGGTTATAGGTTTTGAGCAGTTCTCCCAGAACAGTGTAATCTGCAATGGACGTAGGATGGATAGTTTCTGATGTTAATTCTTGTGTTTGGGCCACGAGCAGCTCTCCAATGGCGAAGAGTCCGGCATCTCCGATGGCTGGGGCGACAGCAGTGAGGGCGGATGTATAGAGAGGGAAATCACCCTTTGCTGTGATGATAGCGAGATACTGATGTGCTAAGGGGAATGAAGGTCGCTGTAAGAGGGCATAGACGACCAGAAAAAGTACAGAAACGAGCGACTTGTGACAGACGGAAGGCGTGTCTTCAAACCAGTTGGCAAATAGAGCAGGGTTTCGCATATTCGGGAACAACCATGAGTGTTCACGGCTGCTGGTGACGATGTTTTGCCGATTCCCAAGAGTGGGAGAACATGATATGGCGGCCAATGTAACCAGAGCTTCAAGAAATTTCATATCAAAATCAAAGGAGCTCAAATCTTCCACGCTCGGGAAATAATTCAATAGGATTTTTAGACATATCCCAATCAAATACGAGGTGTCCTGCGGTAGGCTCTCCTCGCAACAGAGCTCGGACAGTGTGTTTAAAATCCCCACAGATTCTTCGTTGTTCAGTCCCTTCCTCGGTATTATGCTTGTGAGTTCATCATCCTGCATTCCCTCGCCCCAAATTTGCCACTGAAAGGATGCCTCGTGATAAAAAATCGTAATTACAAGTTGAGCCCAGGGACCCTTGATAGTTTCCACAGGCCCGAGGGCAGCGCGTATTATGCGGGTGTTCTTGGAATTCAATTGGATACGTGAACGCAGCAAAACGGCTACCAATGCGACCAGCATGGAGGGAGGGAGGTGCGAGAAGTACTCTTCATCACCCAATTTGTTACGAATCCAGGAAGGCAGGTTGAGTAATAGTGGAACGCGGAGTGTCGTGCTACCTGCTACCTGCCACACTGACCAATGTAGTGCTTCACTGCGTTGAGAATCCGGGGCACTCTCATGAATTCTGTGCAAGGCCGATGCTGCAATGGAAAGCTGGACATTGTCCACTGTTGTTGCTGAGATCGGTTCTACAAAGTCGTTCTCCAGATAGGGGCGCGTTTT
>Ga0307515_10007611_pt1 | contig 21374 bp, 1 predicted proteins | sample 17_EM_MG_FD_194513 | JGI IMG/M metagenome (GOLD analysis project Ga0307515, IMG submission 194513) | Populus trichocarpa ectomycorrhiza microbial communities from riparian zone in the Pacific Northwest, United States - 17_EM | ecosystem: Host-associated > Plants > Roots > Unclassified | place...
ATAGGCTATAATAAGACTACCTAGGAACCACTAGAAAATTTAAAGAACGCTATAGGAAAGGTATAGGAGTATTAGAAAAGAATAGGTTAGGTAATATTAAAAAAGAATTACTAAAGAACGAGTTACCTAAGGGGGACCCAGGAAGAGCAATTACCGAATTACTTAGAGTTATTTCCTTCACTATTAGAAGAGAATCCGTTCTTTTATTACTAAGTTCCTATAGACCTTATTCTATAAGTTTCCACTCCTTAAAACAAACCTTCTTACGAACCTTTTTAAGATAAAGAAGCCAAGTATAAGCAGAGGCGCGGGCTTTAAGAGCTTAACAGTCCTCTTCTTTTATCCGCTTAGCGCAAGCTTAATCTTCGCGTTAAAGACGATAAATCTCGCCTAGGGCACCTATAAGTTTACCATTAAGCTTTATAGCAGCAGATTAAACACAAGACCCTATAACAAATTACTTAGGGAACTCAACAACTATTAAGAGTTATAGGATGCGTATACTTAGCGTTAGATATAGAGCAAACGTCGCAGGACAAATAAATATTCGCTTTAGTACACTCCAAATAAGAAGAGGGTTACCGAGACAAAAGACTTACCAGCGTAACGTAAACTAACCCCTCTTTCGTATAATAAGAATACGGAGATAGTATTATTCCACCTAGAGATAATATTATAGCAATAATATAAGACCGACGAGCTATAGAAGAAGAAAGCGGAGGCTTAGAAACCTTTAAAGGCATTATAAGTAATAATGTCAACCAAATTAATTAAACGGACATTACACCTCTAGTAAATAACTTAGAGATATTAGGAATCTTTAAGGACAAAGATAAAGAGAAGGGAGATAGTATTACGGACGCTTTAAGTATAATATTATAACTACTTAGAGAGGAGTTAGAGGAAGCTAGTTAGTTAATATAAGCACGGTCTAAAATGGATCCAGTAGAACCATATAACGAGGAATAGTAACTAAGTTACGTGATGTAATCTATACAATCTGTATAATCTATATAATCTACGCAATAGAGTAAATAGAGCACATATACCTTACGTACAAGAAGGATTTTATAGGAGTACGGTTGTGTATTTAAGGACCCTCAGTCCCTACCTAAATAGTTCCTTCCTTGTAGTAATTCTTAGAATACAATTAGAGTTAATCTATTGGGCAACCACTCCACCAGTTATTATTACGTTGTTGACTTTATACATCACCTACACACCTAGCCCAATAACGAACCCACCGTAGTACTTGCTATAAGGTTCCGTTACAGTATTTAGGAATATAGAATATAGTTTCTTAAAATATCTAGGGGGCAGTAGGATCTATATTTAATTTATAATCCGTTTATCTAAAGCGTTTATAGGTAGATTCTATAATTGTTATATTAATACGTTAGGCTTCTAATTAAGTTTACCTAGTTAGTATATAATCTTAAAGTTAAATTATAAAAGGTATTCAGCCTAATAAATTTGGCGCTATATTAGTTGCTTTATAGTTATAAAGTACTATAGGTTTTTATAGCCCGTTAACACACGTATTAGGAATAATAATCCTTTAAGTTCTAGACGCTATTATTTAAAGCATCTAATAATTATAAGCAGTTCCTTATTATATATCTTATAGTTTAACTTAGTAGGGGCGAGTTTTTAGGAGAGAAAGGCTACTAGGCGTAGCTCGCCGTTTTTATTGTATTACAATAATACCCCTTCTAGTATATAATTAGACGAGTCTATTTTAACGGTGCATTTAAGGTTAGAATTAAAGTGGGTAAGAATTAGGGTAGTTATAAAACAATATTTTAAATCGTTAAAAGCCTATTCGCATTTAGTAGTCTATTTAAATCTTACGTTTTTCCTTATTAAGTTTATTAGTGGCTAAATAATTTTTAAAAAGTGGTTAATAAATTAATAATAAAAATTTGCAAATCCTAGAAATCCTTAAATATCTTATACGTTACTAGGACTTTCCTAGTTTATAATTGCAGTAACTTTCTTAGGGTCTATTTTAATTCTGTTATAGGATATAATTAGGCCTAGGTACGTAACCTTAAACGCGTAAAACTTATATTTCTTAATATTATATTATAAGCCCGTATCTCGCAGGCGTTTAAAAACCATTCAGATATATTTCTAATACTTAAAAAGCAAAGATAAGTAAATTAAGATATTATTAATATACGCGGTAATAAATACGTTAAGGAATTTACGAAGCGTATTATCAACGTATTCCTAAAACGTACCTAGACTGTTCTTTACACTAAATAGCATTACTAAGTATTTAAAAAGTCCCTATTATATATAAAAGGCTATATACTTCTTATCTCCTTTATAGACGCGAATTTAATTAAAGGTAGCGACTCTATTAAGCTTTATAAAATACTATACCTTTACTAAGCGGTTAAGCATCTCTTAAAGTAAAGGAATTGGATATTAGTTTTAAATTGTAATAGCGTTTAAAGCTTAATAATTAATATAGAATCTTAAGCCTCCTTCTAGCTTTTTAATAAATAGTATAGGTAAGGTAAATAAAGATTAACTAGGGCGAATAAATCCTTTTTCTAGATGCTTATTAAGGTATTATTATATTATAAGCAGTTCTTCTTATAATATACCATATAGCGGACTAAAATTTAGTATTATACTAGGCTTAAGTTCTATTTTAATACCGTGCTTATCTTAGTACGGGGGTAGTTAATCTATAAATTATTTTTTAAACTTATTAATTAGATTATAATACTCTTTAGATATAAGAGGTTAAGGGTTAATATATTATTTTAGTTCTAGTAATTTCTTAATATTTTCCATTATTATAGTAAAGATTTTATAATCTTATCTTTTTACTAATAAGATAAAGGGTACAGCTTATATTATACGAATTTTAAAGGGTTTTAATATATTACCTTTACATTTTTTACCGCAATTAGCAGTTATAGCTTTATTATATTAGTTTAAGGTTTATAGTAAGGGCAATTTATATTATATTAAATTTAAATAGTCGTATGCATATTTATAAGGTAAGTAGTGTTTTAAGTAATAACTGTAATGGTAGGTTATACAGAACTTTAGTATTTTTTTAACCTAGCTAATTATAGGATTATATTATTTTAGCTATCTATATCTAAGTATTACCTTATAATGCTTTAAGGGCGTTATAAATAGGGAAATATATTTAAGGTATTTGCCTATCCGCATCTTTATAAGAGCGTAGTGCGTTAATTTACTATATATTAAGGGCTTGCCATTAAAGCCTTATAGGCCTTAGGGCTTATTAAGTTTCTTTAAATTTAACCGTTAAGTTTTTATGTAGTTTATATTAATAAAGCCTATACTAGTAGCTCCGCTATCTATAAGGATTTATACTTTTTTCTATTTTTTAAGTATTTAAATTTCGCTAAGTATATTAAGGGAGTTATATTATATATTAGTGCTAAAAGAGCCTAGATACTTATACTCTTCCACTTTTTATCCTAAGGCGCAACTTAGCCTTAAGATAATTTATTTTCTAAATTAACTAAAGGTAAGATACTTTATAGCGACTAAGTATAATTTATAGAATAAGTACGGTTTAAGGACTAAAAGGAACTACGGCGGACCTTTTTAAAACGGTAAGTTCGGTAATTCCTTTAAATATATCCCTTTTTACTATAATTAAATCATTTTTTATTTACGGCTTATGTTCTTTATTTATTAGTTTCTAAGGGTATATAGAATTAAGTAGCGTTAAAGTCCATAGGGTTATATATAGGGCTTTTAGGTTTTAAAGACAAATCGCGCTTTAGGGTATATACTAGTTTTATAAAGTTTTAAACATAAGGTATAGTTAGCTTTAGAAAATAAGTCTATTTATTATATTAAAGGTCCTTATTAATTTATTAACACATTATAGCAAATTTGGATAAGTTCTTTGGTAGTTCTTTACCTACTAACTATACTCTAATTTTATCTAAATAGCTTAATGGAGAGCAGTAATTTTAGCGGCTTTATTCTAATCTAGTTTACTAATAAGGCCTAAAAATTCCGAAAAGAAGCTAGTAAAGTCTTGGTTCCGTTATTATAGATTTTTAAGTTTAGTAATTATCTGAACGAGTTTAAACAGGAATTTGTGGTCGCAGTCACGTAAGCTAAGCGAGCTTAGGAAACCCCTTAAATTCTACCACTTTATGTACGATTAGAAGAACAAGTCACTATCTAAACAAGTATACAATACTACATGTATTTCGTGCCCGTGGATACGACTCACTCATGCTATTAAGTTAGTACAAATACTGATCAGTGAGCGCGCACAGATCAGCAATTACTTAACATCTTCCCCTAAGCGATACACGATAGCAACCACCCGTTTAGACTCCTAGTACGACCTACTAGAAGGTCGGAAGCCAGGGATTACGGAACTATCTCCAATTCTATATACTTATTTAAGTCTTAGTACGGTTTACCAGAAGTTTATAAACGCGAATACAGACCTATACAGAACCCCTACCCTTAAACCTTAAACCCCTATTCCTACTATACCTCCCCCAACCTCTTTTCAGACCCCTTACAGAGACCCCCTACCCTTTTGCAAATTACTACGGACCTATTAAGACCCCTTACGGAGACCTCCTACCCTTTTATAAACCGTTACGGACCCGCCAACCGCCTTTACGGACCACTATAAGACCCCTCCTACCTACTACGTACTACACTATATAATATAGTATGGCAGACCTAAGAAAGCAAGTCAATAAAGGTCAGGAAAAGTAGAGGTAGGGAGTTAACCTTACGTCTATACCTGACGTCAACAACTATATCAAATTTAAAGTTCTTAAATATGAATATTTAAAGTTCTTAAATATGAATATTTTAAGCTTATAAACGTTAACCTATAGGAGCAATACTAGGAAGACTTCGCGGACTTTACGGAAGCTATCTTTAAGACTTGCGACCGTATAGCTACCTATAACTTACAAACCCTTTTACGTCACTAAGGTGTATAGGTTAATAAGCGAGTTACTATTATATAGTCTTTATACGATACACTATATAAGGAGGACCAAATGGAATAGACTAAAGAGGAAGTCCTAGACCACATTAATACCAATAGATTCTTTGCCTCTATGAAACTTAACTGGATCTTTATAGGACCTTCAATACTTATAAATCCACCATTGCCTAAAGAAATAGGACTTTTGCCATATACAACGTCAAAAGAAGAACTGGACGAGACGTTAAAGGAAGAGACTATTAAAACGTTAGATAAGGACGAGACTTAGGTAAACTCTAGTAGAAATCAACAAGTGGACTTTAGTAGAAATTAAGATCAAGTAACCGATCAAAAGGAGCTTAACCCTTAAGACGATAACGTAATAGGCCCACAAGCTCCGTCCGGACAAGCTCCACCCCCGCAAGCTCCATCTACACAAGCTCCGCCTATACAAGCTCCGTCCGCGCAAGCTCCGTTCGTACAAGCTCCACCTACGCAAGCTCCGTCAGCGCAAGCTCCGTTAACCTTACCCTCTTCGTTAACCAGAGCTAAGGAGCTATAGCAGCCAAGCTTATACAAACCTCCGCAACCTGCCCAGTAATCACTGCCTGCGGCAACCGCCTCTACCCTCCCCCCACTGCATATAGACCAACCTACGTACGACCCCTACCTTCCCTAAAACGAGCTATATAAGGTAAAGCCTATAGCTAAGAAGCCTGTTATATGGGAGAAGAAACACTCTAGTTAAGGAGTATATACTACCTTCTTTACGGACTACCGCTACCGCTAGCAGTACCAAAACCTACCGCCTATACCGCTATTTCGACCACCTATTAGCTAAAAAGCCGTTCCAGTTAAGGCGTATTAGCCCGTTAGGCTTATTAAGTAAGCTTACCTAGCTTTACAGAGTACTTATAGTTTATTTACGGCCTATCGGAAGGCTATACGGTTTATTTACGGACCGTAAGTAGGACTTACAGCCAGCTTAAAGCACCGTTAGGAAGGCAGCCTAAACGGCACCTTAGAAGGAATTTCCTATGTATTTCTTTATATTTTATAGTTTTATTTTTACGCATTTCTTTTATATTTTATGGTTTTATTTTTATATATTTTGCATTTTATAGTTTTATTAAAGCAAATTACGGAGGCTATATACAAGCGGTTCTATTTTTCAAGTACCGCTAGTATATAATTACAGCACCTGTTATACGGAGGAATTTTATATATATTTCTTATATTTTACAGTTTTATTTCTTACGTATTTTTTTTTATATTTTACAGCCTATTAGAAGGCTGCATAGTTTATTTACGGCCTGTTAAAAGGCCGTACGGTTTATTTTACGGGCCGTAAGCAGGACTTACGGCTAGCTTAAAGCACCGTTTAGAAGGCAGCCTAGAAGGCACTTGGGAGGGATTTCTTATGTATTTCCTTTATATTTTATAGTTCTATTAAAGCAATTACGGAGGTTATATACAGGTGGTTTTATTTTTTAAGTACCGCCAGTGTCTAAACGAGTTCGAACAGGAATTTGTGGTCGCAGTTACGTAAGCTAAGCGAGCTTAGGAAACCCCTTAAATTCTACCACTTTATATACGATTAAAAGAACAAGTCACCATCCAAACAAGCATACGATACTACATGTATTTCGTGCCCGTGGATACGACTCACTCGTGCTATTAAGTTAGTACGAACAGTAATGGCTATATATTTACGGCTGGCGTTATTATATATTTATTCTAATAGAGAAATAAAGATTTTAAAATTAATAAAGGTGCTATTATAGAAGAATAGGTTTATAGTTCGTGTAGCATCTTTACTTAAATAAGATATTCTATAGCTAACCTTACTAGCTTTAGTAGGGTATTAATTATAGTTTATTAAAGGTTTAAGACGGAGCTTAGTTATAAAGGGACGTAGGTTATTTTAATTTCTATTAAATATTAAAGGGTTAGGGAGCTTTTTATATTTTATAGTAAGTACTGGGCTTATTATAGGTATAGGTTAAGCTACCGTTACTAATTTATAGTTTATATTTAACGGGCTAGGTTCGTATATAGTTATTTTAATCTCATTTGCAAGTATTACTATTAGAGTCTTTAATATAAGTGCCTTAAGGTTATAAAGTTCTTCGTAGATTGCTCTAATTAATTACTAGTACTAAGCTTTTAATATCGCTTACTATTAGGCCAAGGCATCCATAAAGGACTATTGCATTATTGTTAACTGTTCCCTAACTAGGGTTATAATGCTTATGGTTAACGCGGGGGGTTAAGTTTATTTGCTATTTTAATAGTAGTTGTTTTAATATAACGTAATATAAGGGCGCGAGGAGACTTTAGGGAAGATTTAAAGGAATAATATAAATTCTATCTAAATCTAAGGGTATATAGCTCTCGCTAAGAATAAGACGTTATATAAAAAAGAGAAAGGAATAATAAGAGAATTATATAATTAAATAGTTAGGGATCTTGGTAGTTAATACATATATATATACGCACGCGGTCTTTAGCAGACTTTAGTGAAATTCAATTAATCTAGTAGAACTTAGTAGGAGTTAATTAAGCTAGTAAAATTTGGCAGAATTTAGTTAAAGCGTTAGAATTTATCTATTAAGTGTTTTACTAAGACATTCCTACTATAACTAGGCTAGTCCCGTTATACTAGGTGGTTATTTAAGCAGATAGTAGACATATAAAGTAGTAATTAAATGTTATTTTATATATAAATTAATACAGCTTATAAGCGAGCTGCGAATCTAAGTAAGCTGCGAACCCTACTATCCCTCTATACCTTTGCAACGACGTAGTTTAATAATATATTAAAATACTATTAATACAGTAGCTATTTAATATTGAGTAGCATCTATAGTATCCTTTTTATATATACAAGAGTTGTGTTTAGGCTCTTTATAGCATATATAGCATGTAATAACCTACTAGCTTATACCTAATTGCGCTATATATTTATGCCTTTTCTACTTTACCTACTGCTTAGCGTCTCTTTAAGCAACTCTCTTTAACGTCCCTCCCTACGTGCTGGAAAACCTACTATACCAGAAAATATAAGAGGTACTTTAAGTTTAAATAACTATAACTCTACGCATATATTAAGCTTTACTTTATTTCTTTATAAGTCTTATACTATAGCTAATTTTAAATATTTAGCATACGTTTTACTTTTAAATTATATTTAAATTATTGTCTTTATATCTAATTTATAGAGAGCCTCCTTTTATAGTATAATAGAGTTTTTTCTCTATAGCACTACTATTAAGCTTTTACTACTTCTAATACTTATAATAGGGTCTTACCTAAGTCTTAAAACTTCGCTTTAATGCTAAAAAGGTTATTATCAGCCTTATGTCTGCTATAGCGGGGAGCTTTATATAGGGTTATTATGCTAATTAGTACCTCTAGCAAAAATAATTATTAATCTTAGCTAATATAATATAACCCTATATATTTTACCATATTATTTATATATAACTATTAAATCTATAGCTATATAGGGCCTATATTAAGTACTTTAGGATATTATAAAATTTAACTTTAATTATAAATAGGATTAAGATACTAAAGGCCCTAGTGCTTATTTAGTTAGCTAATATATTTTAGTATTATTAAAACCACAATTAGTATTAAATATAGCTATTATTTAACTTTAAGATATAGTCTAATATATAACTATATTAACTTTAATAGCTTTTATAATATAGAGATATACTATTACATTATCTTTAAGCTCTAAAACTTGTTATTATTTTCTCTACTAACTAAATAAAAAACCTATTTAAGTCTACTATATCCTTATACTTCTTAAACCTATTATAATTAATTTCTATATACTAAACAGTAGTTAAAGAACTAGTTTTAGTTTATTAAAGGGGAATATAATAATAAAAAAAGGTATAAGATAAAATAAAGTAGATAGCTTTAAATATAGTAGATATAGTAGCAAATAGTATAAATTAGTATAATACTAAATACTAAAATTAAAGCCTGTACTTTAGCAAGTAGGTTAAATATTACTAGTAGAATGCTGTTATTATAAGTATATATAAAAGTAAAAAGGCTTTATATTTTAGTAATATAGCTATTATACAGTTAAATAATAAATAGCTCTTTACTAAGATTTTTTTACAATACTATCTAATCTAGATATTTATAGCAAGGGTATAGCCAGTATAGATCCCCTAATGGCATGTATAAGTCGCTATATAAATAAAGAGGAGTATATCTATTACTTTCTAAGTCTGCCCTAGGGAAGTTGTATATATCCCATAAATGTTTACTAAATACCTATTATTAGTAAGCTTCTATTAGATAACCTTAAAATACTATATAGGATCCTTAAACTTTTATATATAAACCTTATAGTAAAGCTACCTAGCCTATATACTATTCGCTTAGCGGCCCCTAGCAGTAAAAAAACCATTTCTTAAATTCTAAAAGAATCTTTTCTGCCTACGCATGCTTTTCTAGTGGCTTAATATCTTTGCTAGATTACTTATACTTATTAGTACTTTAGGGTGTTCGTTTTTTAGTACCTGGAGCTTTAATATTCTATATATAGGTATAAATATATCTTACTACCGATTTTTAGGAGCAGTATTAAGCTTAGTTAAACTAAGGTAGTTAATAAAAGCAGTTTAATAAGGATACTATAGGTACATAAAGAGGCCGCACCTATAGAGTAACGTATTAGTATTAGAACTCTTCTTTACTCTATATCTTTAGCGAGCGGTTATTTAACAAGGTAATAATATAGCGTTGTTACAATATTATATAGTTATTATAATGCCGGAAATACTTATTACGTAATATTATTATAGATATAAATATATATCCGAGCAAACCATAGTAAATTAATTTGCATTACTAAATATCGTAGTAATAATTATTTTAAGTCCTTAATATAAGATTTAATCTCCTTAGCGATATATACATTTAGAATATTATTCTTCCCTAGTATTTACACGTTCTTCTTTAAGGATCCTACTAATCTTATATGTTAGAGACTTTACTTTCTATTTAGTATTTGTCCTTCTATATATATTTTTTAGCTTTATTCTACTAATATTCCTTCTATTATTTAAGACAATTATTCTTAAAGATATCTCGCTTCTTAACTCCAATATACTACACTAAAGATAATCTTAAAGTAGAGAAATGCGTTATTTATATTATCTGCTTATACTATATTAGGTTACATATTATCTTGCCTATAAGGGAAAGAATATAGAAAAATATACTTTTTAAGAGACTCCCTTTATCCTTATATTCATTTTTAAACCTTAAGATACTAAGTAAATTAAAGTTAATAAAGCTACGTAACTAAGAAATTATTTAAGTAAGTAAAATATACCCTTTATTATCGCCTTTAATCTTCCTATAAGTACCTTAGAACTAATATTATTTAAGAAATAGAAATTTACCGTTTTATAAAATAGACTTAAAGGACAACCGAAGCTTATTAAACGCAAGAGTATAAAAAGCATTTTTAATGTTTTTAGGTAGGTCTTAGGCGGAATTAGTAATTTTATTAAGGACTAACCTCTATTAACTTAATAGTAAGCCTAAAAATATAATAGTGTCCTATATAGCGTAAACCTTAATCTTAATATTACGATAAAGTAAATAATATACCTCTAGCTTATTGGATTTTTTTAAGGCTTTTATTTAACAATATAAGCTTTTTCTGCTATAAATAGTAAAGCGTGCCGAGCTAGTATATTCCGTATTAGGTAAGTAAACTAGTATCTTAAATAAAAGCTATAAGGCCCTAAACTATAAAGGCCCCTCTAAAGTATCTAATAAGTATTATTTAATATTTATTGTTTAAGAAGTTAATATAAATAAAGCCGTATGCTTTATAAATGTTATAAAATATACCTAGTAGGCCGTAAGATACTAATTACAGATTTTTAAAATAGAACTTACTAGTTCTGATTACTTTAGGGATTAACTTACCTTACCTAGTTTCGCTAGCGCCAATTCTAGGCTAATAGTAGGCAATCTAATTATATTTAATTAAGGTATTCTAATTATCTTAATCTTTAAAACAGCTCGCAATTTTCGCTATATTTATATTAGAGCGTTTAAAATTGCCGTTACCCTACGTCCTATTATAATAAACGATAAGCCGCTTTCTAGAGATCTTGGACTTAATAATACCTCCTACTTCTTATACTTCTTATATAGCCTCTAAATATCTCTTAAAGTAGGTAAGGCTATAAGGAGATAAGTAGGCCTTCTAATATCGTAAAAATTCTCCTACTTTGTCCTAGTAGTTTTTATCGGTTTAAGATAAAGGCATTAATCCACTCTAATCTTTTTAATATTTGTTAACACCTTTATAAAGCAGCAGTTAAATTACTCTATTATACTCCTTCTCTACCGCCTAAAAGAGAGGCGTTTATCTATATATATCCTTACTATTTAACCTAGCGCCTTTATAAAGCAAGATATATACTACTCTTTTATGCCCCTTCTCTAATACTTAAGAAAGTGGAGTTTGTTTATAAGCATCCTTAGAATTTAGTTTAGCGCCCCTACGGAGTAATAGTTGTACTATATCCGTATGCCTATACTCCGCGGCTAAAGATATTAGAATCCATTTACTCTAATCTCTAGCCTCTAATTCGGCTCTAATAAGTAGGCACTTTATTACTTTCTTATACCCGTTCCTTATAGCCTAAAAGAGTAGTATTTAACTATCTTTATTCAAGATCTCTACTTTAATATTCTTACTAACTAAGTCCTATACTACTTCCTTATACCTATTTCTCGCAGCCTAAAAGAGTAGTATCTACTTATTCTTATCCTTAGAATCCGGTTTAGCGCCTTTATAAAGTAGCAACTATACTACTGTCGCTAGAATAGTTGCATTGGAGCATGCGATATTCCTTAAGCCCTAACGCTAGTCTCATTTGGGTCAGGGGGAATAAGCGAGGAACTACATTTCCTACAACACATAGATCTTAGAGAATCAATCATCTATCTACAATACCGCATAGTACATATTATTGTGATATATGTATTCTGCACGTTGTAAAAGCCATACCAACACTGATTAGTGAGCGCGCATAGATTAGGAGATACGCACTTGCTTGGAAGACGTTTACGCTCCACCTTGTAAAGGCCCTATTTCAGTTAAAGAGAATTAAAGTACTCTGAATTTGGAAGACGTCTGACGCTCCACCTTACCCGGAAATACCTTGAATCTACCCTGGATTTGGAAGACGTCTGACGCTCCACCTTAACCAGAGACAGACCACTGTACCAGTAGTTAACGTGACCACGTTAAGAACGCGACCACACTAAGAACGCGACCACACTAAGAACGCGACCACCCTAACCACCACTTAAACTGTCCCTCAAACGACCACTTAAACTGTCCCCTAAACTATCCTACGCATCTTCCTCATTTCTTTTAAGATGGCTACACCTATAGACTGGAAGGTAGAAATAGAATGATGGAGGAATAGGATTAATATACAAACGGCAACCAGCAAAGACCTTATAGACTTTATACTGTTTAAGTTATAGGAATACAATAAGTACAAGTTAATGGATAATAGACTTTGGTTCTCCTTCCAAGACGATTTTAAAACATTTAGTGTTAATATATTTTTAAAAGTAAATGTATAGCACCTTCGAAGTATATATACCTTCCTACAACATGGAGGAGTATACGTACGTATAAAGGAGAAATGCATAACATATACGCAACTCTTGTTCGAATTAACCTAGAAAGAACGCTAATATTTCTGGACTTAAGAGAACTTAGACAAGGTATACGATGAGCTAGATGGAAACGGGTTTTAGTCAAACAAAATAAACAATGTACTTAAGCGCGGTCTCAACTATAAAGTATTATAAGACCCAACAGTTCGTATAACCCCATTTCAACCGCAATAACTATCCGACGTTTAGACCGCATGCCTACCACTCTCTAGAAGAGCACTAGCAGGACCTTTACCATTTATAATATCATATTCCTAACCTATTCCTATACGTCTACTACTGTCTAGAAGAGCACCAGTAGGACCTTTACTATACTATTAATTAACCCAACCATAAATGGACGATTAACCCGACCACAAACTATAAACCTAACCGACGAACCAACCAACCAATCAAACTAAGAGTTTAGAACGTCAAAATAAGGTTTTTGCTAAGATACTAATTGGACCCTACCTAACCCTATAAATCCTAAAAATAATAACCACTACCGAATTAGACGAGACGTCAAAGGAAGAGATTATAGAAACGTTAGATGAGGACGAGACTTAAGTAGATATTGATGGAAGTCGACAGGTGGAATCTGGTGGAAATTAAGATCAAGCGACTGATTAAGAGGAGCTTAACCCTTAAAACGATGATGTAATAGGCCCGTAAGCCTTAAAGGACGATCCTCTATATAGCCTTCCTACCCTAGCTTAGTCACCAGAGCCTTAACCAAATATCACAACTGTATCAACTAATTGAGAACCACGATTTGAACATGTTCTAGAAAAGGAAGCCCGCCTAAGGCAGGAGATACGAGGCGATATAGATAACAAACTTGTTACGTCTTGCCAGGGAATACTAGCATGTAGATATGCAGTCATAACCATTAATACCATAATAGACGCATTCCCTATTGACATAGGCCTGCTTGCGTACAATACGACCTTATACTACACCTCCACTAAGTTTATAGGTGCAATAATCAACACTAGAGCCTTAAAACGCTTTACAGCAGGATATAACCAATTCTTGGCATTCTAGAGACTTAACACTGGTATATAACTTGATACTATTATATAAGGCATAGGGTAGGACAAGGAAGGAAGGAGAAGTGCGTATAGACTTTTTTAAAGTGCAGAGTTATAGGATACTAGTTCTTCACATTTTCAAAGTACTCCCAGTGTCGCTAGAATAGTTGCATTAGAGCATGCGATATTCCTTAAGCCCTAACACTAGTCTTATTTGGGTTAGGGGGAATAAGCGAGGAACTATATTTCCTACAACACATAGATTTTAGAGAATCAATCATCCATCTACAACACCGTATAGTATATATCATTGTGATATATATATTCTGCACGTTGTAAAAGCTATACCAACAACTACTTTTATATATCCGTTTTGCGCAGCCTAAGCTAATAGAGTAAGTTTGTCTTAATCTTTAGGGTCCTAGTTATTAACTTTATTAAGTAATAGCCGTACTCCTTTTTTATACCCCTTCTCTACTACCTAAAATACTAGAGTCTATTTATATCTATCCTTAAAATTCCAATCGGCGCAATTACCGGGATTATTAAGCAGTAATTGTACTATTTCTTTATATCCCTTCTTGGCTGCCTAAAAGAGCGGCGTCCGCTTATCTTTGTCTTTAAAGTTAGAATTAGCGTAGTTATTAAATAGTAGTATCCGCACTACTTCCTTATAATTATTCTCTACAGCCTATAAAAGCGGCGTCCGCTTATATTTATCCTTAGAGTTTAGATTAACGCGTTTATTAAGCAGCAATTATACTAATTTATTATCTTTCCTCTATACCGCCTAAGAGAGAGGCGTTTATTTATAATTATTCCTAGAGTCCTTTACCTCCTTATTAAATAGCTATTATATTCTTCTTTATTACCCTTTTTAAGCAACCTAAAATAGCAATTCTTATTAACTCTCTAAGTTTAAATTGGCGCGATTATTAAGCAGTAGCTATACTACTTTTTTATACTTATTTTAAGCTGCCTAATAAAGCGGCGTCCGCTTATCTTTATCGTTAGAGCTTAGATTAGCACTATTGTTAAATAGTAGCTATACTACTTTTTTATAACTATTCTCTGCCGCCTATAAGAGCGGCTTTTACTTATTTTTATCTTTAGAGTTCAGATTAGCGCCCTTATTAAGTAATAATAGTACTACTTCTTTATTTCCATCCTTAGCTACCTAATAGAGTAGCGTTCGCTTCTCTTTATTTTTAGAGTTTAAATCAGCGCGGTTATTAAGTAGTAGTAGCCGTACTACTTCCTTATAACTGTTCTCTACTGCCTATAAGAGCGGCATCTACTTATCTTTATCCTTAGAGTTTAGATCGGCACTATTATTAAGTAATAGCTATACTACTTCCTTATAACTATTCTCTACCGCCTATAAAAGTAGTGTCCGCTTATCTTTGTTCTTAAAGTTTAAATTAGTACTATTATTAAGTAGCAGCTATACTACTTCCTTATAACTATTCTCTGCTACCTATAAAAGTAGTATCCGCTTCTCTTTATCTTTAGAGTTTAGATTAGCGCAATTATTAAGTAGTAGCCGTATTACTTTCTTATAGCCGTTCTCTGCCGCCTATAAAAGCGGCATCCACTTATCTTCGTCCTTAGAGTTTAGATTAGCGCTTTTATTAAGTAATAGTTGTACTACTTTTCTATATCTACCTTAAGGTGCCTATAAAAGCGGTATTCGTTTTACTTTATTTTTAAAGTTTAGGTTAGCTATACTATTACCCTTTCCCCCCTTTCTCTAGCCTATAATAGCGGTATCCGTTTTTATTCTTAAAGTTAGGGTTAGTGTCTTTACGGAGTATTAGGCGTATTACTATTTTATAGCCTTATTCTATAGCCTAAGAGAGCGGCGTCTACTTATCCTTATTCTTAGAATTTAGTTTAGCGCCTTTACAGAGTAGCAGCTATACTACTTCTTTATATCCCTTTTTTACCGTCAAAATAGTAGCGTTTAACCAATTTTACCTTTAGCATTTAAGCTAGTAAGTCTTCTAAGTAATCCACGTACTATATCTTTATACTTATTCTTTAATATAAAGGAGAGTAGAACTAGTTTACTTTAATCTACTAAACTAGGGTTAGCATTCCCTCTAAGAAGCTTAGTTACTACTTTCTTATATTTATTCCAAACTGCTTAATAAAGCGGCGTCCGCTTTTCTTCATTTTTAAAGTTTAAATTAGCGCCTTTATTAAGTAGTAGGTATACTACTATTTTATAACCTTTTTCTATAGCTTATAAGAGCGGCGTCTGCTTATCTTTGTCCTTAGAGTTTAGATTAGCGTAGTTATTAAGTAGCAGCTATACTACTTCTATATAACCGTTCTCTACCACCTATAAAAGTAGCGTCCGCTTCTCTTTATCCTTAAAGTTTAGATTAGCACCATTGTTAAATAGTAGCTATACTACTTCTCTGTACCTACCTTAACCCATATAAAATAGTAGTAATTATCCATTATTATTCTTAGCCTTAATATTTCTATTATATTCTAGTAGGAGCTACTTAATATTTTCTAGTAATTCTACTTAAGCCGCCTAGTAGAGAGTGCTTTGCTTAGCCCTATATAATATATTAAGTTTAATATTATCTATTAGAGGCCGTTTAGTTACGTCTTAAACTAAGTAATAAGCGAGCTATCAAATAGAGTTAATTTACTATTAGAGTTAACTTCCTCTTTAATAGAACATATAGCTCGTAAAAAAAAGGTCTAAGTTTTAAAGCTATTGCGGAAGTAATTACTATATAGGCCTAGCTAATATAAGTATTAGTAGTAGTAGCTATCCTAATAATAGAAGCTTTACTATTATATTATAGAAAGAGGCGTAAGCTAATATGTTATAATATTACTAGTTAGACTAACCGGTTAATATTCTATAGCATTAAATAACGTTCTATTTATTATATAGTAGCGTTAGTTATAGCAGCTCTCTTTACCGGCATATAATTTAGTATATAGATATAAAGTTGGTTAATTACGTTACGACGCAGTAATTGGTAGACTTGGGATAAGTAGTATAGCTCGTATGTAGGGCTTTACCAGTTCACTGCTAGCAAGTTTAATAATAAACAATAGAGCATTCGCACCTTGTTAAAAGAATTCTTTCGCAATTTTAAAAAACCTCTTTTAAAAAGTATAAATACTTAATAATAGCTAGGCTAAGCATAAGTTATTTATTATCACAATCTCTGGTAGCGAATATTAGGAACTCTTTTTTGTAAAGTGTTTTCTATATATAGGCCATACCCGTTATTCTAATTAGTGCAATCTATATAATATAGTATGCATTAATAAAAGCTGTTGTAACTAACGCCACTATATATTAGGCTAAATACAACTAAATACCGCCTACTGTTTAACCGGTTAGTCTAATTAGTAGGATTATAGCACGTTAGCTTGCCTTGGTTTTCGGTATAGCACTAGTATATAATACGCACCTATTCACCACTACGTTCGCATTGGCATTAGCAAGAGAGCCTATATTTATAGGTATACTGCTACTATATTATCTAATAAATTAAAAAGCTAATAGGTCCTTAAAGAGTCCGATTAATACGTTGCAGTAGCTGGTATATATTATTAATATATAATAACAGCTTTAATTCTTAGTGAAAATGGAAAGTATTACTATAGCGAGACTTTAAGAGTACCGTATTAGTCCTATTAATAATTAGTACTTTCTATAATCTATAGTAACTATAGCGAAGCGGAGCCTAGTAGTATATAGTAGGCTATAAACATATTGCCAGATCTAATATTTAACTTAAATATTTATATTACTTGTAATAGAAGAACTCTAATAGTAGGTATCTATTAAAGTAAAGTATTTCTAAAATAGGCTTAGAAAGTAATAGATATACTTCTCTTTATTTATATAGTGACTTATATATACTACTAGGGGATTTATACTGGCTATACCCTTACTATAAATATTTAAATTAAATGGTATTATAAAGAGATCTTAGCAAGGAGCCGTTTATTATTTAACTATATAATAAATATATTACTAAAATATATAAAGCCTTTTTGCTTTTATATATACTTATAATAATAATTTTTTATATTTGTTCTATTAATATCTAATATAGCTCCCATCTGGGTCTATATAGATAAATACCATTAAGTTAGATATAAAAAAACCTTTAAGGGAGACGTAAGTGGCAATATATCGTGTAACCCTCTAGGTAGCACCTGTACTATATTAACGGGAGGAAAAAGCACTATAGGTTACCGCTTAGAGACAGTCTCCTAATTAAGACATAATCTCTAGATTGCCTATATTGCCCTATTTGCTATTTATACTATCCTTCTATATTATTATAAATTGCCATTAGGTATTATGTTTTCCCTACCCCTAGCTCCTTACCGCCCTATATACGTATATACACCTACTTATAGTCCTCCTACTTATAGCCAAATAACGCTCCCTATTTTAATAACCCTCTCTTACCTTTATTCCTATCTTCCTATATCTAATAGCGCGCTTAACTTAGTGCTAGCTGTAGGGGTAGACTAAACCCCTATAGCTGAGTACCTGCGCTATACTATATATTAGAATATACTAGTTAAATTAAGGTATAGAGGGAGTAGAGGGCGGTTTGGATAAGAGGCTTATTATAGGCCTTCTGCCTACAAGGTGTATACGGTCGCATATAAGTGCTATACAGTATATTGTTATACAGTATAAGAAGAAGGGGGACGCCGTAAATAGAATGCCGTAATTTAAGTGTACTAGACATATACATAGAGACGTAATAGTTGTATTCGTAAGCCTCCGCTAGGGCTTACCCTCCTAGCAAGAAAAATTTTCGCACTACTACCACGTCGCAGCGCCAACGCTACGCAGCTGTATATACGTCTTTGCGTTAGCTTTGCTAAATCTAAAAACTAGTAGGTTTATAGCCGTCACCTTGTATAGGTACAGAGTCCGATTTCGACGACCATAATAATATTTTATTAATAATACTTAACCTACTTACTAAAGTACAAGCTTTAATCTTAGTATTTAATATTATACTAATTTATACTATCTATTACCATATTTACTATATTTAAGACTATCCACTTTATTTTATCTTATATCTCTCTTATTTTATTATATTCCCCTTTAATAAGCTAAAACTAGTTCTTTAGTTACTACTTAGTATATAAAGATTAGTTATAATAAGTTTAAGAAGTATAAAGACGTAGTAGACTTAAGTGGATTTTTTATTTAATTAGTGGAAAAAATAATAATAGGTTTTAGAGTTTAAGAGCAATGTAATAATATATCTTTATATTATAAAAGCTATTAAAGTTAATATAATTGTATATTAAATTGGATTTTAAAATTAGATAATAGCTATATCTAGTACTAATTAATATTATTTATTCTATTTATTGCCCAATTTGGTCCCTTTTTAGGTCTATATAGGCTACTGCCTATCTATATAGGAAAAATCCCCATAAGGGGGAAAACCCTAAGTATTTCCTTTTAGCTAGTCTTACGTGTTCCGCCTTCGCCTAGCTAGTATATCTTTATATCTTTTAGTCTGCCTTATATACTATACTTTCTAGGTATTTTAAAAGGTCTAAAGGGGAGGGGGTAGAGAGGTCTAGCAATTTGCTAGTATACCGCCTATAGCTAGGCGGGGGGTAGCTAGTTCTTAAGGGGCTAGAATAGGGTGTATTCTATAGTGTCCTCCTATTAGATCTTATATACTATTTAGAACTACTAGAGGATTCCTTATCCTATAAGCCATTTTGCTACTACTTATAGGCCCCTACTTAAGAAGAGTATCTAGGTAATATTATTTGTGCCTACGCTAGTAAGTAGCTAGTCCCTTACTAAGCAGTGGCTGTAAAATAGTAGTATATAGCGTCTTGTTTAAATAGGCCATTTGCATATATATTAAGGTATAATATTTGGGATATAGATGCTTATAAGCCATATATTTAAACCTAAGACCTCCATCTATAATAGGAAGGCGGCTATATATTTTACCTTTATTAGTCCTTTATATAGGGAGAGAGTTAGTATTAACTATAGGGTGTTCTATATAGCTGCGTCTTATATTTTTACTACCTCCTTCTATTATCGCTTCTATTTAAGATCTGCCTATCTTATAATTAGTATAGTAGATCTCTATCTATACTAGTAGCCTCTTATCCTCTATTGCCGGTATAACGCTCTACTAGTATAGTGCTAGGTCTCTACCTAGTAAGCTAATAGTTCCTATATTTTCTTTTCCCTCTCTACTACTTATAAGTAGAGGGCTTCCTAGCTAATATACTTAGGCGTGTCTCCCCTTTAAGGGACCCTCGCTCCTTATATATGTCTTGTTCCTTATATACGTTTTAGTATTTAGTATATTTTTTCTTCTACTAGGTGACCTTATACTATAACTGCTCTCTATATAGCAATTATATTAATATATATATCTAGTAATAGAACTACCGCTTCGCGTTTAAATACGGCGCGTGGTGTTTTCTTATAGGCCCCTATAGTTCTATATAGGCACTAGTTTTATAGCTTAGCTAATAGCGCTAGGGAGCTTTTTACTAGCACCTTGCCACCTAGTTTTAGGCCCCAGATCTAGGAGCCGTATAGTATTATAAGCCTTATAACTACTGTATATAGTAGGCATATAAGTCTAAAAGAGGGTCCCTATATTAAGGTAGCAATTTATAATACTGCCGTAAATGCGGCTGCTCCCCTATAGGTTGCCTATATAATATACTTGTTCCAGTTTAGTCTAGAATCTACCTAGACCCCTAGGATCTTAAGGTAGCTTCTAATTTTACTTTACAGCCCTAGATATTTACTATTAAGGCTAGGTCACTGCTTGCCCTTCTTTTTCTTATAAAGTAGATAAGCTGGTATTTATCTAATACAAATTTGGCGCTATATTATTTTACCTATATAATACACCTATTATGCGCCTAGTTTAGCCTAGCACAGTTTTCTACTACTATATTTCCCTATATAATTAGGTTTATATCGTCTATAAATTCTAGGGCTATTATATCCTAGCTATTATTAAATATCTCTAGTAGTTCGGATATAAAGAAGAGGAAAAGAATTAGTAAAAGGGGTAATCCTTATAGGATACCTATAGGTGTTAGTATTAATTTGCTTTTATATCCCTTAATTATAATTTTTATAGTACGCCCTATTAGAAAGGCTTAGATAAACTTAATTATCTAGTCTAATAGGCCCTTATTTCTTAGGATCTATAAAAGTCTCTTATATAATACATTATTAAAGGCTCCGCTTAGGTCTAGGCTTAGCATAGATATAGTATATCTTAGGTAAGCTTACTATACCACTTAAATACTAGAGGTAATTAGGGAGAGGATTAAGAGGGTTAATTGTTTCTTTCTTGCGCCTATTTATGTCTATAGTAATAGCTCCTATACTTTTACCGTTTCTTATATATATTCTGTAACTATCTTTTCTAGAAGCTTTCCTAGGGTGTTTTTTAGGGCAATTAGGTAATAGCTTTCTAGAAGGGAGTAGTCTTTTTTCTTTACCTTTTATAAGATAACTATAGTTATTGCTTTAAAGCATTTAGGTAGTTTGCCTCTCCGGAGACATATAGTTGCAGTATTAGTAAGTAGTATTACTATCGCTTCCGCCATAGCTTTAATTACCTTATTTA
>Ga0307515_10007612_pt1 | contig 21373 bp, 10 predicted proteins | sample 17_EM_MG_FD_194513 | JGI IMG/M metagenome (GOLD analysis project Ga0307515, IMG submission 194513) | Populus trichocarpa ectomycorrhiza microbial communities from riparian zone in the Pacific Northwest, United States - 17_EM | ecosystem: Host-associated > Plants > Roots > Unclassified | place...
TTCATTACAGTATTCGTTAATAATTATAGCAGTGTCTTTACAATAATTTCCCACTGAATATTTTATGTTTTTTTTTCACCCCTTTAAAACGCATTAGTTCACTAATTAAAATGATTGGTTAGCAAATCTTTTTTTAGAAAAACACTATAAAAATTAATAAGATTAGTATAATATCGATATTAACAACCTGGGTTTTTTTGATGGTTGGGCCTTTGGCCCAATCATCTATCCAGTTAGGCCATGTGGCCGAACTTAGCCAGACCCTGTTCTTTTTCTTGCGGTAAGGTTTGGTCCTTCGGCCCAACGTTCCTTCTCTCACTTTTGCTGGTCGGTTGGGCAACTTGTCTAGTCAGCCCATCCGCCTGTCATCCTTTTTTTCTTCACAGCCCAGGTCCTTTAAGTTTGGCCCAATCTGACATTATTAAAATATTAAGCCATCAATAATTGCAAAATGGAACTGTTTAATGGGAAGTAGGTGAGACTACAATACAGAGCATATGCTTATTATTCAATATTGACGGGATTACATTCCTTAGGAAAAAAAAACTTAGAAAAACGAATTCACAAGACCTTAGGGATTGTTCAGTAAAAAAAATATATAATTATTCCTTTTTATTTTCATTTTTTTAAAAAGAAAAATTAAAAAAACACTTTCGCATATTTTTCAACCTGAAAATATGTTCATATTGTATTGTTTTATATTTGAAGAAAAATAACAAAATGATAATCGTATTCAAACTAATTCTATTTTCTATGTTATTCTTTATATTTTAAAGGAGAAATATTGTTTCTCATCTTGAAGGTGTTGTCTATTTTTTATTTATTACCATTATTTTTATTGAAAAAAGTCACCTAATTAATGAAATTGAATAAAATGCAAAAATAAACACAATAATAATATAAATCTTTCACTGTTAGAGTATTTAATAATAATAATAATAAAGTTTGACACCCATAAACAATATTAACTAAGACAGAATAAAATCTTAAAGTGAATATTAGGATGATTGTTATAATCATTCCATGGTCCATCCACGATGACTTCTCTTTCCTACTTTATTTATTTATTGTTTAACGTCTGATAATTAACAATATAATTGTTTATCATTTATGTCTGAAACCACTTTTTGTTGAAAATTTGTAAGTCTATTAGATCCCATCGATCAATATTATTACGTAGCAACAAATACTTATGTATACGCTTTAATATTTTGTGTTAGAAAAACTTAACAACAAACGTATGGGGGATTCACTTGGTAATGATATACATAAAGCTTGCTGGATATATTTTATGACATTTACATCAAGACAATATAGAAAAGGATGGAACCTAACATGCACTTCCACGAAGCTGGATGGAAATTCATCATATCTACCTTCAAGGAAGGAGCTTACTAGACATGCATTCACAAAAGCTATGTTGCAAAATTGGAAGGATCAAATGCTTTTTGAACAAATATCTTGTCATTGCTAATGTTTGAAAAAGATTTGTTGTTTAAATTGAAAGGATTAAAGCCAAGTATGCATTTGCTTTTTGCTTTTTCGGTTTGACCATCTCACCTACTTTAACTTCCACTAGTATATTGATTTGCACTCCGCATTGAATCAATATTATTTTTTTCTAAATTTAAAAAAATATTAAAAATATAGAGAATGTTTTAAATTTCATGGGTTGACACCAAATATGGTTGCACCTCGCGTCCAGATCTGGCACTAAACATAGTTGCCAGACCCAAGAACCTTGAGTCTCGCATGATACCTAGACCCAGGTAGCTTAGGTCCAGCAATCCTTTTCAAGCCCAAGCAGACAATAAACAAATAGAAAATAATAGTGCGTTTTAGTTGTCAGGAGAGAGAAAAGAAAGAAAAAACACAAATAATCAATCATCGGCGTCAATTCAACCATGATATGTCTACACGCGTCGTACCATGTGAAAGATGACATCTTTGCGCATCTATCTAGACATCGAATGGCTAGATTTGGCCATCGAGAGGCATCTCGCTTGCCTCTTTAATGGCGTGGGCGCCGCCCACTAACTGAGCTGTGTGGAACACGCACCAGCAATTTTTTGAATAAAAAATAGAAAAGATAACGTGAAAACACTAAAACGCTCCTCCCCTTGGTCATCTTAATTACACATTATACCTAAATAAATTTCATTGTCGTAAAAATTTTGATTTTTTTATCATTTTAATGTGCTGGTGTCAAAAATAATTTTTAAAAATAAAAAAAAATATTATTGTTTCACCTAGGTAGCAAGTAACCAAGTTTACTTGTAAGGGTTTGTTTCTTAGGATCTTTTTAGGAGTGTGATAGATGTTTTTTAAAATGTTTTTTTATTTATAAATGCATCAAAATAATATATTTTTTTATTTTTTAAAATTTATTTTTGATATCAACACATCAAAACAATAAAAGACATAATAAAATTAGTTTATAATTTATAATTATAACTTTGATTAAAAAAAATTATAAGTTATAATTTTTATTGAACTTAATTTTTTAAACAGTTATAATTACTATAATACTTTAACTCATTAAAAATTCATTTCTAAAACATAGAGGCCTACCCTTTATCATAAAGGTCCAAGAAAGACTCAAAACATTGCTTAAAAAAAATCATAAACATTTTTATTAAAACATTTGGCTTTTGGTTTTCTTCGTCCTTGGTTACAAGATTGGCCTACTCTATCCAGCTCGGGGGGGAGGGAGGGAGGAAGGGAGGGAGAACACATGATGCTCTTTCTTTTCAACACAGCAGGTAGAGAAAGCCACTGGAATTTGACACAAAAAGTGTCTAAAAACCACGGGTTTGGCCTTCCATGTGCGGATGCACGCGTACATGTCCCAACTCCCATAGGTTTCGTGGTTTTGAAATTGAGCTGTCAGGTGAGCGTTTTATGCCTAAGCGCACCTGAAACGTGCTAAGTAACAAAACTAACGACACAGGAGGTCGTCGTTCTGCTTTCAAGACAGTTCAAAAACGAAGACCACTACTGAAAGACCAAGCATCCTACTTTCTTACTGTGCTTGTCTTTGATGGGTTTCTCTTTTAGTTCATGGTTTTTTCTTGAGTGGTTGGTGGTTGTGGTGTTGGTAGTGGACATTCATTGTTGCCTTTTCATCGGTTTGTTTAGAGTAGAAAAGCTAAATGGATAGCCAAAAATAAAAAACCAATATTTTGGCTTTTCTTTGCTTGTTTTGCATACTCCAAGAGAAAAGTCAAACAAAATGCTAAAATGCCTTTTTTCTTCCACAAATGTTATTCCTACGTATCTCTTCAAAGAGCCAAAATCAACAAAGTGAGGCCACTAAAAAAATAAACCAATTAAATGTAGTCATGTGGAAAAAAAATAACATCAAACTTATTAAGAAATAATAAAACACTTGTTTCTTCCACTTCAATATAAATGGCTCTTCAAATGACTTTTTTCCAAATAAATATGGTAAAAAAAGTTATATTTATACTATTCAAAATGTTATTTTATCAATTTAGCTTTTTAAAATAACATTTTGCATTGGAGATGCTCTTAGGGTTAGACAAACCAACAAAGAATACTAGAGTACTATTTATTTACTAATTTTATCGTGTGTTTATGAAATGTGACATGTTTATTTATTGTTTTTAAAACGCTATAAATATCCTGTTGCACTTGAAAATTAAACATCATGTTTCTAAAATACAAGAAGATAAAAATGTATTATTTTATCAACAAAATTTCAAATAATAATATTCTGCTAACATTTTTAGATTATTGTGTTAGTTTTAAAAAAAAAATTTAAAAACCCGAACACTGTATTACTAGTCTTTTCATGTCTTCATAATTTGCCATGTCAGTGGTAGGATCGATTTTTTTGTTTTTAATGCTAGAATCAAGAATTTCCTTTACATGTCTTGGATTAAATTATTTATTTTTAAGAGTATTTTTCACTTAAAAAATATTAAATTTCGTATTTTTAATTATTTTTTTATAATTTTGATATATAATATTAGAAATAAAAAAATCTTAAAAAATCTTATTTTAATTCAAAACACTTTTTAAAACACTAAAAAATGATAGGCGGTGAGAAATTTATGGATTAAATTTCATAAGTCAACTAAGTCAGAGATCATTCTGTCAAACAAGTTTCAATAGTTCAACTTGAACTTTATTAAAATCAAGGTCTGGAATCTGGATCACAAATTTCTCAAATTAATTCACTGGGCCAAGTTTAACAACTAGCAGCCTACAGAACTGATTGTCAAATGCTCAATCCACCCCTTATTACCAGTTTCATTCCAAAGTAATAGTTTAAGAACAACAGAAAAACTAAGACCATTTAATCCAAGTAAAATGTTTCACAGGCCCACAATCACGATTCCCTCCAAGTGAAACGGATTAAAAAAAATGCAAAGCCAAGACAACATCAACACACAACCAGCATTGAGCAAACTAAAGCAGAAATGGAAGATAGAATTCTCAAACGAGTTACACAAAACACACACACAAGGAAAATCTATCAAGTTCTACCAAGTATCTGGAGACCTTGCACCACGCAAATGAATAGCATACCAAGAATTCGAAATTCCAACCCCGCATAATAAAACTAGAACCACACACTGAAAGAAATGTAATGATTTTTCTGCCAGTAAAACTAGGTCTAGATTTTGCAAACCATTCAGCACTCTTTCCTAATCCACCAAACACACTTAAGAGACAAGATTGTCATTCAGAGACAGCGACCCAAGCTGATCCGCTTGATTGTTGATCTGCTGCTGAGCAGCTACAGTCCTAAGGACCTCCATAGCTTCTGCCACTTTTGCCTTCAAAGCCTCTGGTGACTCAAGAAGGTGCAACACCTCAGTTTGATCCATCTCCAGAAGCATGCCTGTAACCTTGGCTGCTGAATCATGCTCAAGCTGATCCACTATGGGGTATAGACTTTCACCCAGCATCTGCCAACCAAAAAACAAAAACCAAGAAAATAAGATAAAATTATATGCCCAGTGAATTAATGGACCATGTGAAGTTAGTATTGGCAAACAAAATGATGTAGACCCACCGTCCTCTGCTGTTCAGGTGTTGCATTTGCCAGGGCAGTAGCTAAAGCAGTAATGGGCATGGGTTGTGCGGCATCACGTATTGGCATGCCGCCCATGTCATAAGGAACAGAAAGCATGCCTCCAGCAACACCTGGCATTGGTACATCTGGCATGTTGCGACCTGGTGGGTAACGATACACGCGTCCCCTCGGAAGCATCTGGGACAAACCAAAAGAATAGTACTCTTAATATAAAGAATATGGAATATATGAACATGATAAATTCAAAATATCTTCTACTGACCTGTTGCTGCATGAGAGGGACTGGCTGCTGGGTCTGTTGAACAGGACCACCCCCACGTCGCCCTCCAGGTCGCTGGCCTTGCTGACCCTGCTGAACCAGAGGAACAAAGAAATTTGGCATTGGGGCACCACCAGGCCTCATTCCAGGGACAAGTTGCTGTTGGTAGCCAAATCCAGCCTACAAAAAATAAGAGATTCAATTTCAGCATCACTAATTGCTGAGCCTGTGGTGGACGTGTTTCAAATGACAAGTAAACATGCAATCACATTCCACCACCCTAGATTTATGTCAATGCTCACATAGACTTCAGAATAGAGAAAAAGAACCAAAGAAATGTATGAACTTAGCAAAAAAGTATATTACATCTCAATGCTCAAGCTGCAAAGAGACATGTTGAGCTTAGCTTCAAGTCTCAATAATGTATGAACTCCAAGCCAACTATCATGCAGGATTACTGACAAAGTTCATCCCAATTTATGCTAAAACTAATTAGACCATCACAGGCAGGTTCAGAAGTTATTAGAACCTCATGAAATGTATAAATATCCATTTGATTAAAAAAATCAAATACGGTATATCACACAATGTTGAATGAGTCTATATTAAAAACTTGAAACATCTAGCATAAGAGTCCACATTTTGTAGATGCATTATACACCTCGACTGATAGCATATTTTTCTGATTATGTGGACACAAAAACCCAAAATTTGACCATGTGTTTGTGTCAATTATTCAATTATACCCTTATGTTTTTAATTTGGTCAGTTAACCCTTGTTTTCTCATAGTATATTCATTGACCCTTGGACTATTCTGTCTACTCTCCCTGTTAGCTAACTATAATGACATGAACAAAAGTGGGGCTGGAGTGCTGCGTGGACAGAAATTATCAAAACTGGGCAAATTTTTTAAAATAAAACACCTTTCAAATTAAATCACAGAAACAGCCAAGGAATGCCATTTATATATTATTTTTTGTTTATCAATATATATTCTTCGATTGAGGCAGTTATAAAACGTGAAAAGGTACCCTATCTGCAAATTCTCTCTTTTCCAAATTAATTTAATTTCTCTTGCCTATCTTTGTTAAGAAAAAAAAACTTCTGACGTATTGTGTCTATCTCTATTATGTTTTTGTTGGGACTGATTTCGTTTATTATGTAATTATTTTTGTTGTTGCTAAGGGCCTTTGGAATATGGGACTTGCAATAATGGTTGATTTGGAGGCCGTGGAAGCTTTTGCATGATGTCAATGCCTCTTTCTAATGGCTCTCAGCTCTAGCTTTCTCTCTTTCAAAAAGACCCTCTCCTTGAATTCATGATTCTTCATTGGATTCCTAAAAAGCTTCATCCTAGAGAGCCCAATTTCTGGGTTTGAGTTGATTATTATATTCCTTTTTTTGTGGTATTATTTATTTATGAATTGCTATATTATAATTAGCTTAAGATTTAAGAATTTTTAGCTACATCAACACTCCAACAACCCCGCTTATTGCCACATCATTGCTTTAAAAAATGAACAATCATTCTAAAGCCATAGAGGACTAGAAGAAACATAATAATTGTGAACAATCTAGCAAGCATGTCAAAAAAAAGTTCGGATAGTTACCTGGGGAGGCATCATGGCTGGAGGTCCTTGCCCATACAGAAATTGTTGTCCCATACCTGGAGCACCAGGAGGATACATTGGCATACGAGAAGCAACTGAAGGTGCCATGGTAACTGGCCTCATTTGAGAAAATTGTGCCTGCGTGAAACCAGACACGTGAAAAATAAAGGCACAAATTACCTCAGCAAACATGAACATCAGTAAGTAGCGTTTAACAGCACAGAAGAGATGCCATGTTGCAATACACAACAAACAGCAATAATTACCTCACTTTTTCCTACCAACAACTGTATCTACTTTCATACATAAATAGATATCTCCTAATAGCTAAAAGAACCAATCACGCTAGTATCAGATAATGATAGGGATCATGATCCCATGACCATCAATAGCATTGCTTTTCAGGTAGAGTGGCATCTCTATGGCCTTGAAGCCTTGTCAGAAGAAATTATAATATCCAAGAGAAACAATCCATTCTGAAGTTCATATTCTTCCCTATGAAAACCATGAAACTGTTTGAAGAGACTGGATAAATAATCATCTTTCAAGAAGAAAGGTCTAGAATTAAAAAGAAAAGCTGTCAAAAAAGACGATGACAATAATAATAGAGGGCATAATAATTAAAGTATCTATCAAAAAAGCCTTCCAAACAACCAGAACATCTAAGTTATCAACAAAAGACAAATAAGTAACTTGGAGGATCCAGCTGGATTAGTAACATATTTTAATTAAAAACACCACTTATACAATTGCAACCAAAATAGTACCTGAAGTCTTGCTCTTCTCTCTTCCTTCCGTTGAGCAAGGGCAACATACAGGGGTTTGCTGATCAACATTTTTCCATTCATCTCAGCAAGCTGTGAAAGAAACAAGGATGAACATTAACTTTGATCACAGTCTGGCAGCCATAAAGATCATAACTTACAGCTCGAGATGCTTCTTCAGGAGTTGAGAAGGCAACAAATCCAGAACCTCTGCTAATACCACTAGGGTCACGCATGACCTGTAAGTTTCAAGAGTGGAGAATGCTTGAAATGTCAGCATCCATGGGAAAAAAGAGATCAGAACAGGCCAATTTCCAACATACATGGACAATATTTCAATACCTTGCACGAAGTAATAGCACCAAAGTCAGAGAACAATTCCTTGAGTTTTTCATCATTGATGCTATCATCTAGATTCTTGATATACAAATTCAAGCCTTGAAATTTGTCAACAGTCTCCTTCATACTCTGCTCAAATCGCCCTTTCAGTTCAAGCTCTCTTTCAGACTTTTTCTGGGCTTTCCCAACATACCACTCCTCACCATCGATTTTCTTGCCATTAAGAGCCTCAACAGCTTTGGCAGCATCATCTGCACTTTCAAAATTAACAAATCCAAAACATTTTGATTTACCATCAGCATCCCTCATCACCACAGCACTAGTAATTGCTCCATGTTCAGCAAAAATATTCTTCAACTCTTCATCTGTTGTGGATTCAGCCAGATTTTTCACAAATACATTGTTGAATTTTATGCTATATAGAGCACCATCTCTGTCCTGTTTGCGAAGAAAGTGTCCAACATACACTTGTTTATCATTGACCAACATGCCATTTAATTTATCTATTGCATTTTGTGCAGCCTCCTCGCTGTCAAATTGTACAAAACCATAGCCTTTGGACTGGCCAGAAGCATCAGTAGCAACTTTGCAAGAAAGAATATTGCCAAATGAAGAAAATGTGTCGTGTAAAGCTTTGTGATCAATACCCTTGTCCAGGTTCTGCAGTCCCAAAATCACAACACAGAAAAAAAAGGTCAGCATTAGTCAAAGGCATCACAAAAGAAAGGCAACGACATAAACCCATTTTGCTTTCAGAATATAGTACTACAGAAGACTTAAAAGGAACTATATAAAGCTTTTCAAATTGGAGAATGAATATCCTATTTCCTGGCATAATGAAAAAATTAATTCCAGACAGCCAAAAATAACAATCAGCTGCCTTAAAAGAGAGAAAAATCAAACGGAGCAGTTAACATGAATGTTAATACCTTGATAAATATATTTGCCATGCCACTCTTACGAATACTTGGGTCCCGATGGGAATACATGATCCTGATAGGCTTGTTATTGAGTGGAGTAAAGTTCAAGACATCCAATGCCCTTGCAGCTGTAGATGAGTAAATAAATAAATGTTGTAAGAAACAAAGGTAAGATAATAATGAGATTCCAGTAAAGTGTTGAAGACATGGAAGTACGTGTGGAAGTGTGTTGTCAACATAGGCACTGACCAGTGACACCTCGAAATGTGTTTCTTTAATCAAGGGTTAAAAATCAATAAACTTCTATGATATGATTCTCCAATGACCACATACATGAAAAGCAAATCAAAACTAAATCACTTCAATAGTTATGGGCCTACATTACATGACCAAATCATCTTACACGAACTTCAAATCAATTGCTATCACCTCCACCTTCTGAGGGATTATGGCTGTGCCTTCCCTTACTATCTTTATTCTACTCTCTTAATTCACATTCACACATGTAAACCGTTGCATCCCTGGTAATGGGCAAGATTGAGGAAGCCCGTCTGTTGTGTATTACTACAGCCACACCCTAACTTTCATACAGGATTATAGTTTATGCTTTATGGACAAATTACTCTACTGTCTTAAATTCAGCCACACCCTAACTTTCATACAGGATTATAGTTTATGCTTTATGGACAAATTACTCTACTGTCTTAAATTCTTATCACAATCCCATTAAATCGCAAGCATCTAATCCAACCAGTAGTAGCTAATTATGATATTAAAATCTTACTCGACCTCTCCTCCTTTGTATCAACAAGGGGCTAGAAAGCATAAACAATGAAGGCCAGGCGGCTAATCTTCCCCCACGGCAATTCAAAACAGTTATGCAATGGTTTACTTTAATAGAATTAAATTAATCACTCCTGATACCAAAAGTTCTCCGAGGACTATGTAGTCTCACTCAAGCCAATCCATACAAGTTTAAAAGCTTCCACTGAATCCTACTTAACCTAAAGCTACCGAGATTTAAAACATACCTTCATAATTCGTATATTCTCAATATGGTCCCTCAACTTAATTTTCTTACAAAAGTAATCCATCCATTCACATTTTTCAATACCGAAAAAGATTTCAACTTCAGTTCCCGTCACATATTACGATAAAAAATACAATTAAAAAAAAATAGGGCAGGAAAAATGCATACCATCCTGAGGGTTGCTATAGTTAACATAACCATAGCCAAGAGATCGCCTGGTACTCAAATCCCTACAAACCCTAACCGAAACCACCTGGCCGACCTGATTAAACACGTCGTAAAGCTGAGAATCAGTCACGTTGAAGTCAAGATCACCAACATAAAGCGAAGTCGGCACAAACTGGATCGCTCCAGGTCCCGCCGCCACTCCGTTGGGTCCCGGTACCGAAGCCCCCGATTGATGCAACTGAATCTGCGCCATCTCAAATCAAAACAAACAGGCCTTCTAGATCCTTCAAAAAAAAATTATTTTTTCTTTTTTTGTGATTTTTTTGTTTCCCTCTCCTCCTGCTACAATTAAATTAAAACCTAGAGAGATCAACAAAACACACAGAGGATTCTAAACTGGTAATCTAAGAACTAAAAGTATATATTTGGGGATTTTTTAGGGTAATATTGGGATAAAAAGAGGAGAGGGAGGGGTAAAACGGGGATAGAATCGTCGGAGGGAACCGTACGGGATACGACGGAGAAAAGGAGAGATTTTTTTGGGTTTTTTGGGTGGGAGGGCAGACCAAACTGCACCGCACCAGCCAAGTGGTAACTGTGGAGCTTATATAGTGACGTTATTGGGAGAAAGAACCCTAGTTTCGATTTTAGATCGACTTTAATTTCTGGCCGTTTGATCCTCTCGTTACCCCTGGCCAGGGGTTTGTTTGAACGGCTTTTATTAAACGGTGTGATGATCATCAAGTAAAGTTAGGCTGGCTACACATTTAGCACATGGGATGACGTGGTATTTGACAAATTCTTGATATTTTTTTTTAAATTTTAATTTAAAAAAATATTAAATTAATTTTTTTAGTACTCTAATATTAAAAATAAAAAAAATAAAAAAATTATTTTAATATATTTTTAAATAAAAAATATTTTAAAAATTATTATTCATCATAATTTCAAATATGACATTAGTGTTTGACATAATTTCTACTTTTGCTTGTAAGTATTTTTTTTAAAATGATTTTGACTTTAAAAGATATTAAATTATTGATTTTTTAGTATTTTAATGATTTTAATATATTAATATACAAAAATTTTAATATATATTTTTAATATATATTTTTAAATAAAAAATACCTTTTATTATAATCTCAAACTGCACTGCTTGTACTTTCTCCCTTTGCTTTTGTTCATACGAGAGTGTATGCTTTATCAACTCTTATTTTAATTATTTTATTTTAAAGTAATTTAGCTAAAGATTGGGATAAAATCACATTTATTAAATCCAGTTGCGTCGACGGCCAGGTAAGCAAGTTGATGGGGATTTAGTCCGACTAGGTCCTTAGCTGGGGTTTTTTTAAAAAAATAACTTAATTTGATCTTGTCAACTCATTAAATTAACATACCACTGGACTAACTTTGTCCAAACTTAATTGATTTTTCAATGTATTAATTTGAATATAAATAAATCGTTTAAGATTTTATTAAAATGTGATGTAATCTTTAAGTGTAGTAATTGATTAAAAAAAATGACCATTAACCAAACAAACATTTTGTAAAATAAAATTTCCCTTCTAGACATTTAAAAAAAAAAACAGAAGAAGAAGACGACGTGAAAAACTCAACCAAATGGAAAACTCATTCAAAGGGAAAGGATAAAGAGCACGGGAAACTGGTTTTATGGGGCCTTAAAAGGCCTAAAGGAAAGAGAAGTATTTGCATAATTTCAAGTTCAGATCGAACTAACTCCGAAGGACAAGCATGCATCGGCCTTAATGCCGAAGCGAAAGCCCAGAACGACTTCCTTAGTGGCCCAGCACGAGTTTCAATTTGCAAAGCCTCGACGATAGAAATATTACCACCTGATCCATCTGAATCGCAATCTCACCTCTAAAACCCAAACTGAATTTCCCAGTTCTTTTTTGGGCCCATCATACCTTTACAAAATGCGAATAGCAAGGGTTTTGAATATATATGTCTATAAAAAAAAGTGAAGAAATCTAGCTACCTGGCTTCCCAGCGGATTGGTCTTTTTATTTTCAACAAAAAAAAAATATATGCAAATTTCTTCAACGACTTTCTTTATAATATATAAAAAAAAAATCTACTTGTTTATGTTTATGAGTACAAAAAAAAATAAAATTAACGTATTCATTCAATTTTAATCGAGTAATTTTTCCTAACATAAACCAAATTTACATGCAGGTATTGTTAAAATATTTTTTAATGTCAAGAAAAAAAATAACTATAAATTACAAAAAGACAGATACTTACATATAGGAAAATACAACAAGAATCATATGTTCTCCCTCAACCAATACTTAGATCATGAGATCGTGATAATTTTATAAGAAGTAAATTAAAACAAATTAATCATATAGAAACCAACATTAAACATATCACGAAGACCAATTTCAAATAAACCAAAAGCTTTAAAAAAATTAAACATTACATCTTAAAAAAAATATGGAAACAATAATATATTAGAACGACATGAGCTTTGTAGCTCTACCTGTCAAACCTGTGATTCGAGCCATAAACTTCATTGAGTTTAATAAGATTGTTATTTTATTTTTATTCAAAATATACAAGTATATTTTTTAAAAAAGTGAAAAAAAATAAAACAGATAAAATTAAAGAAAGAAATAAAAATAAAAAAGAGGTCTAGCACACATGGGCCTTAAACAAGCCTAGGCATGCAAGCTTCTTAGCTCATGCCCACTTGTCTGGACCTTTTATTTTTTTTAAAAAAAAACTATAAGAAGCAAATGACTTTAAAATAATAATAATACAGGTGATGTATTGTCTACCAACTCAGAAAGCGTCGCGTGCTGAATCACAATTCAACCACCATTGTCGTGCTGAAAATCGGGTCATAATTGTTTTCCCGTAAAAATTCATTTTCATCTCATTTTCACTTTAAAACACCCATATAACATCAAAAAACCTATATACCAACCCAAAAAAAAAAAACACCAAATTAATCAGGGTAGGAATTTTCTTTCTTAAACTATATTTATTTTTTCATGCAACATTAAAACTCAAAAGAATCATCATCAAAATCCTCTTATTAAATGGAACTCGTTTACACCTAGTTCGATCTTCTTCACAAAAAGAATCAATGCAATTATGATTTTATTTCTCCATGGTCGAGATCTAGTGATTTTCTCTCTCTTCTCTCTAACACATTGATTGAAAAATATGAAAAATAAAATTTTATATCAAAAGAAAATTTCAAAGATTTATAGGGATTGAAAATATGTCATTGAAAAAATAGAAGGATCAAAGCTAATTTCTCAAAAAAAACTTTGAAACCACCACTTATTTTTTGTGTTTTTTCGCTTTGGTCCTCTATTGTCATTTTGTCCTCCATTGACTATCATAGTTAAATTGACAATCAATTTAGTCTAAAAATTTTGAAATTCTTTTTTTACAATAAGATATCGGGATAAAAAAATTATAAATGGTGAGTACATAGTATTTTGTGAGAGGATTTATAGTGAAGTTTTGCACATAGAGTCTCTTGTGCTTTTTACAATATCGTATTTGAATAATAGTTGTCACATTAGTTTCGAGAAATTTTTAAAAAATAATATCGAAAGAAATCTATGTTATTGGATTACAAGGTTTATGATCAGATTATTAAGTCAATATTTGAGTCATTAAGTCAATCATTTTTATAAAAACAACAATGTTTGGATAGGATTTGATGATGCCATACAAATCACTAAAATCATGGCTGAATCAAGCTTTGAGTTTGTGTTTCTAGAGTAAAGCTCCTGAGCCGACTTGAATTAATTAAACAATGCATAATAATGCAAAATTAAAACTGCTTAATTGTATAATTTAATTATACGAGCGGTGCATCTTCCTTGACGAAAGACCATGGAGGTGAAGTTCCTTGTGCAATTAATTAAGCTCATCATTCATGGTTAAATGGAAAGTGCATTGCATGATAGTTTTTTGAACCCATGAGCATATATATAAAGATGTGTACACTTAGGTCTTATGCCAACTATATCATCATGGTAATTATCAACATTTCGATCGGATTTGGCTCTTATGGTATTCTTTTCTTTATATCTAGTCATGTTCCTTGAATCTAAAATGCAAGTGAATGAATATAATTTTGACACATATTAAAAAATAGTCAAGGATTTAATTATGTGTTTTTCAATCTAACCTAATTTGATTTGCTTGACTTCAAATAAAATCAATAATGAAATTAACACCAAAACTATGCTCAGTCCCCAAAATTAAAGGCTTTAAATATTTTTTATATATTTTATATTTTAAAAATAGATTTGATGATACATAAAAAAAATATACGTGTGTTTTATATAATATACACATATCCATAAATATCTCTATAAATATTATAAATAACTATAAGATATTTGTATTAAATATCTTATAATAACTTAGATATTTATGAGATATTCATATTAAATATCTTAGATATTTCTTAAAATATTTATCTTAGAAAATTCTATATAAAGCATATTCTCTATATATTAAAGGTTTGCTAGATCTTATCTCTCTACACAACATAAGTCTAACAAAAAACACAAGTCTTATACATGACTTAAATAACACTTAAAAAAAAATTCAACTTAGAGAATATTTATTATCACCATCACTTTAACAAACATTATACTGATTTAAGTTTTAGAGTATTTTTTTTAAAGGTGTCGTCGGGCTCACCAAATCTTCCATGTCTAGTTTTATCAGCCCACAAAAAGCGCCTCCAATCTTTTTACTGAGAATTTTTCCAGCCTCGTCACTTTGCACCGTCTGCAGGAATCTTAGCAAAAAACCAGTTCATTCCTATTTTTCAAAGGCTCTTTTTTTATGGATGACAAAACCTCGATGCAGCGGCAACTATGCCAACAACTATATCTACAGCTACGTTAATGACATGCTAGCGGCTAAGCCAATGGTTATGCCCCACGTAGCTACGCTAGAGGTTACGCCCATGAATACACCCCGTGGCTGCCAACAACTATACACGACTACACCTACGACAACGCCCACGACTACATCTACAACCGCTCCTATGATACACCCACAACTACGCACCACGATTATGCCCATAAACTACTTTCATGGTGGATTCAGGAATGTACACATAAAAGGTTTCACTGGGACTTGGGGAGTCTGATGATACACAAAAGGTAACGTTACCCACTATAAGTATTTTATTCCCCACTCTTGCTAGGTCAAGTCTTCCAAGCACATATGTATGGAAGACTTGAAGGTCTCTGATAATACATGAAAAAATTACACAAATATTTTGTACAATATACACACCTTCATAAATATGTTTATAAATATCCTAGATATTTATCTTAAAAAAATCTATATAAATAAAGCTTCATCTCTATAGAGTAAAGATATGTCTGGGCTCATCTCTTCGAACAACATGAGTCTAGTACAAGATTTAATGAACATTTAAGTCTAGAGAATATTTATTATTATCGTCACTTAAATTAAAACTATACTGACTTAAGCTTTGGATTACTTTTCTTGTAAATGTCATCAGCCCACTAAGTCTTTCGGACCTAATTTTACCGACGATTTTTCCACCCTCATCAAGATTAATACTTGAAATGAACTAATATCAACTTGCATTTTAAACTTTGATGGTGACCTTCATCCGATTGATTTTATTTCAAATTTGGATCTTAGCATTTAATTTTATGGATTTTTCTTCCAATTACACACATTCCTTCTAATGCAGGGATGCCCTTGATGTAATTTTCAGAGATGTCATTAACATTTTGTGGAAGATATACAATTATCCAACCTGTTTTTTGTCTTTCATGCTTTAATTTCGAAGAAGTAAAAATCCAGTCCGTAGTTTGTTTCTTATAATATATATTCCACAGTGGTTTTCCATTCATTAATCAACACTTAGTTTGATTTCATGCTGCTATTTGAGTTTTGCTCTGACCATAAATTTAAAATTTATATGGTCACCTAATACAGGACACAGTTTTCCATGAGTTTCACATACAATTTTATCTTTAAATCTTGAATTAAAAAAATACAATTTGTAACTTTTATTAATTTAATATTTTTTTTAAAGTGTAACCATAAAAAACTATAATAATACCAAATACACACTAACATCACTTTTTTGTTTTGGTTTTTCAAGGATTTGGCGACACAAGTCTTCTTAAAGATATCCAAACTCCATCTCATTTATTTCCGAATTCAAAACTAATTAAGACTTGATAATAAAAATGCTAAGGTTTTATTTGGAAGTATGGTATTTTTCTTGCTTTTAGATATTTTTTAAAAATATATTTATTTTTAAAAAATATTAAATTGATATTTTTTTTATGTTTTCATTAACGTTCTAATAAAAAAATAAAAAATTTATTTTAATATATATTTTTTTAAAAATACTATTAAAATTTAGTTTGCTACACAATGCAACGCACTAAGTTTTAACTGCTGGAATTCACATTGGGATCACTTTTATCAAAGAGAAATTAATTATTCTCACTTGTTCGCATTTCAAATACACTTGTGATCATCTTTCCCTCCAAATATCCTTGGAAAGTTTTTTTTTCTTTTTTTGAATCAATAATATCCCTGGCATGGTTGATCAGGAGCCCCACATAACACCAACTGGTATTTCTTTTTCTTGGGAAAATGCATGTCAATCACTCTCAGCAAATAAAGATAAAACTTTCATGTCTGCTTGGAGTTGATACGCTACTTTATGAAAGTCTTCCAAGCAGTGCAATATATCAATTTTTCTTGGAACGGTGGAAGAAGACACATCTCTTTTCCCATTTGAAACTTAAAATATGAAAGAGTAGGCTCAAGATTGGAACTAGGTGCGTGGACTTCAGTGTCCATAGGTTACTCCTTTTAACCTAAAAGGTTTGTCTGAACTCTCAACAAGTTTTTTTTGTAGTCAAAACGATCACACACACCCACAAGAGAGATCGAATGAAGAGTGACAAAGAGCTTTGGTTCCAAGTCAGAAAATAGGGTACAAAGAGACAACTACTTGCCTTTCTTCTTTCTCGAAACAAAGAAAGAAAGTAAAAGCAGATCATCGCAATGAAATTAACAAAATTGAATGAGATTTATTTTGTTTTTCAAACCCCTTCATCTTCCTTCCGGGTGCAATGGGAAAAGCTCCAGAGTTCTATCTCCCTCCTCTTTACATGACCTGCTTTCTTCTAATTCAAAGCATTCAAATGACCAGCTCCTACACTTTCTTTTGTATGGACTATCCTCATCTTTCTCCACTTCTCCCTGTGAAACAATAAGAGTAAATATATACATAAACTAACCAAAACATAGTTTCGTTTACCAAAGTAAAAAAATCACGAATCAATTTAGTCTTTATGGCTGCTGAGTACAGTGACATACCCTAGTATCCAAAGATATAATGGTAATGGGAGATGGGGTTCTAGGACTATGGCTTAAACCAAGGCTGTTTCTCTTCTGTTTTTGCCTCTCGCGGGCTTTGTGGTTTTGGAACCAGTAAAAAACGTTCTTCCCTTCAATCTTGCCGTATCTGCTTAGTTGTGCTGTGATATCTTCTATTTGTTGCCCATTAGGAGTTCTCATTCCTCCCCTATACAACATCTCTAGTATCCCTATCTGCTCTTGTGTCGGGTTCCACCGTGTCCCTCCCGGGTGCGTTTCCCCCTACATGAATCAAATTTTCTAAATTTTTAGGTAAAGAAACCACCATACTTTAAGATGCTTTGCCATTTTTTCTTTTGTTTTACGTTTTTCTTTGACCAACTGTGTTACGATATGTCGTGTAATTTAATTCGATGTTTGGAGTAATTAAGCTAGCACGGAACCCAAGCAGATGGAATAAAAAATTAGTGATAGTATTGAACTAGCTAGGTAAGAATGATCAGTGGTACCTGAGGGGAATCTTTCTTCTCGTCAGAGGAGGCAAGCTTTCTAGGACCGCTATCGGGTCTGATGAAGCTCTTGAGATCGAAAGAGGTTACACTATGATCTGTGTTGGCCAGCTTGGGAGCAAGAGGGCGTAAACGCTTGCAACCAAGCGTAAGAGAGGGTTCGTGCTCCCAAAATCCACGTGCCAACTGATGCACCTTCATGCTTCCCATGGTGAAGGACTGAATGAAAGGGAGTGGTAATTATATAGAGGGTGCTAAAGAAAGTGGGATATGAGGTGGTGCTTAGAAGAAACCAAGACCAAATCATGAGGGGAGGTTGACTTATGATTTCCATATTTTTAACAAAAGGAAAGACACCCAAAAATTAACACACAGTGAGTGACACAAATGTGTGATCGATCGAGCGTGTGGGTGTGTTAGTGAGTGAGTAACTGTGTGTTTATGCGTGTGGGTTGGCCCGTCAAATCGGTTCGTTTTTTTCTTGCTTTCATGATAAGGTGTCCATGCTTTTCGGTGGCCTCTCTGGTTCTCTCTCAAGCTTTTTCATTACAGTATAAAGTAAAGAGAGGGAGAGAGGGAGGGAGAGGATGAAAAAGATTCCTCCAATCCCTAAACTTGAAAATGGAACTTCTTTGCTTTTCAAGATACGGATAAATATTGGTGAATGCCGTCGTCTTTTAACTGGTAGAGAACGTTGAAAAATTAAAACATAAATAACCCTAATATATATTTATTTCAGTAGTGCATGCCATATCCAAATCCAATTCCTCTTCTCTGGGATCTGTAGCTCCAATTTCCCACATAGTATAAACTATAAAAACCACCAAACCCCACCCATTTATCCCCCCTTCTCATGTCCTGTTCCGTGTTTGTTTGTTTGGTACTGCGGCATTTTCAACTCCGTATGAATTGAAAAAGATAATTTTTTTTTAATAATTTTTCAAGCGAAGCGAGACTATAAATAACACTCGGAGATATGAACTGCGTAAACAAGCCATAGCCTAAATATTTATGTATTATCTGACAGACCACTGATTAGTTGATGATAAGCACGTATAATAACATTTGGAGAGAATAATAGTTCTGGTCATGTGCATTATGATTAGTTTCTCAGTGAAACTGGAGGATTGCAGAAGGATTTCGACTGACTGCAATCACGGGCATCATGCACTTTGAACTGTCAATAAGTGATTCCATATAGCACGTGTGATTGGGTGGGCAAAGAAATTGTGATCAGACATAAACAGCAGATGTGCTTGATTAATCAGAATTATCATTGTCATGAATCATTATCGCAAACATTTGCCAAATGGTAAATTTTTCTTATATGATTGCCCTTCGTAGCTGTGATTTTCTTAGGGGGGCAGTGTGGACAGACCAGAGTTTATTGAGTACTGTTGAAAGGAAACCTCGACTGAGCTGAGCATGTTTTTCCTCTAATGGACAAGATTCTGGTAGTAATTGCTAAAAAATTGACTTCAAATATGTCGTTTATGCACTAAATTTGTTTTCAATAATTGTGTGGTGAAACCTTCAATTTTATTATAAGAAATTAGCAGAGCTTTTTTAAAAATTTGACTAGCTAGCTAGTACGTATAAAAACGTTTTTTTTTAAAAGAAGCACAGCTAGAAAATCTGTGATTCTTGCATGCGATTTTTTTTTAAATCACAGAAACTACTGGTTTTTTTTTTCTTTTTTAAATAGCATTTAGTATAAAGGTATCTTCATTTAAATATCACAATTCTCAACTACGTTTTGTTTAAATACCTCATTTTTATTGTAGTTTTTTTGTTTATTGTGCTATTTTTCAAAATCCTTTTATCCTCGATGCTATTTCTTCAAAACTTTCAAACACATTTGTATTGGTTTGGAAAAACATCCCCACAACTTCTTATCTTGACCTAGTCGTGTGGTGATGAGTCATGATCTATTGTGAATTTGCACTGATTTTGTGAGGATATTAAGGTGGAATATGCAGCTCGGAGGACGTATTTTTTCCTCAAAAAACCACCTCTTTTCTGGAAGCAGTTAGACAAGAGACATTCATAGGCATAGACCATAGAGTGAGGGACTGAAAGTCATTTCCCACATGATAGCAGTGGAAAACATTCTCAGTGCATGTGATCGATGTAACAAAAATTCTTTAGGGCATGACTCTAGGGTAACTTTCATGCATCTAAAAGGCTATAATTCCCATAAAAAAAATTTCCTTGTGGATAAAATTCATTACATACAATATTTCCGGTAAACAAGAATTCAAGTATAAAGATTTGGCTGCCTGGCTGACATGACCCTTTCTCCCTCTCTCCCGACCGCAGATTTGCAATGCAGTACAATAAGATCAAAATACTTTGACAAATTTTTGGCGTGATATTTGGACAATCCTTGCTGAACAGCTCATTCTAAACTTGATGGGTTTCCACACGGACAGCATGCGCAAACCTTAGACTACATCTTGTCATTTTAGCCATAGTTTTCCAATCCAATATCACGATTACTTAAAAAAAAAGTCTGTATTATTAGATCAATAATTAAAAGGTTTATTTATATCAATATTTTTTTTTATTAAAATGATAATGTTTTATTTTTTTACAAGACAATAACCTTGTTCAATTTAAATCGAGTCAAATTAAATGAATTATTAAAACTCTAGCTAAGTTAATAAAATTTGATTAAATAAATGTTTTATCGGTTTAATGAAAAACTTGGAAGATTAAGTTTTGAATTTTAAATTTTCCAAATCAACTTACATAACTAAATTTAATGACTATGATTTTAATTCATCGCCTCTTGCTTTTGTTGTATAAGTTAATGAACCAACAACTTGCATCATTGTATATATATCAACCAATTCCTAGGAAATAAAATAAAATAAATAAATAAAGAAGTGAAACACAAGAATTCTTTTTTTCTTTTAATTGAAAGGGGCCGATGACAAAACGAAAGCGTTTCTAGTGGGGTCGAGCACCTCAATTTAATCATATTGAAACAAGGAATAAACACCCTTTTTTTATTGTTGAAGGAGGAGTACAACCCCTTGATTGAAAGAAAGTTTGATCACTCCATTAAATTGTATAAATTAATGTAATTCAGCTGTGAGTGAGGATTTATCTATAGATTTCTCAGAGGAATAACATAAAGTAATTTCATCAATTCACCACTAAAATTTAGAATTTTTAATTGTAAATCTTAAGTTTAAATACAGAGAAAAAATGAGATTGAAGTCTGATCTGGTATAGATTTGAGGTAAGATTCGTATTAAGAATTGAAAGGATTGATTTTATTATTTTTATATAAAATAAAATAAAAATTTATAAAAAAATT
>Ga0307515_10007613_pt1 | contig 21373 bp, 3 predicted proteins | sample 17_EM_MG_FD_194513 | JGI IMG/M metagenome (GOLD analysis project Ga0307515, IMG submission 194513) | Populus trichocarpa ectomycorrhiza microbial communities from riparian zone in the Pacific Northwest, United States - 17_EM | ecosystem: Host-associated > Plants > Roots > Unclassified | place...
TACCTAGATAGTTTCTTCCTTATAGTAATTCTTAGAATATAATTGGAGTTAATCTATTGGGTAACTACTCCACTAGTTATATTACCTTGTTGACTTTTATTTATATTACCTATACACCTAGCCTAATAATAAGCCCATTGTAGTACTTGCTATAAGGTTCTGTTATATATATTATAAGAAGAGCTGCTTATAATATAATAATACCTTAAAGAGTACCTAAATAAAAGATTTATTCGCCCTAGCTAATTACTATTTACCTTACTTATACTATTTATTAAGAAACCTAAAGGAGGCTTAAGATTCTATGTTAATTATTAAGCCCTAAATATAATTATAATTTAAAACCAATATCCGATTTCTTTACTTTAAGAAACACTTAACTGCTTAGTAAAAGTATAATACTTTATAAAGCTTAATATAGTTACTACCTTTAATTAAATCCGTATTTATAAAGGAGATAAGAAGTATATAGCTTTCTATATATAATAGGGACTTGTTAAATACCTAGTAATGCTATTTAGTATAAAGAACGGTCCCGGTATATTTTAGTAATATATTAATAATACGCTTTACGAATTCCTTAATATATTTATTACCGCGTATATTAATAATATCTTAATCTATTTATCTTTACTTTCTAAGTATTAGAAACACGTCTAAATAGTCCTTAAACGCCTATAAGACGCGGGCTTATAATGCGATATTAAGAAATATAAGTTCTACGCGTCTAAAGTTATATACTTAGGCCTAATTATATTCCGTAATAGCATTAAAATAGACCCTAAGAAAATCGCTGTAATTATAAACTAGGAAAGTCATAGTAGTATAAAAAATATTTAAGGATTTTTAGGATTTGTAAATTTCTATTATTAATTTATTAATTACTTCTTAAAAATTGTTTAGCTATTAGTGTTGGTTATATAAAGTAACTTACTAATAACGACTACTTAAGTAGGGTTATAGTGATGTTGGTTAATAAAGCTTATTAATAGAATGAGGAAGGGCGAGGAGCTTAAGACTCCTCGCCACGCTAGTGCCGCGGCAACACATAACGACCGCTTGCCTCATTCCTAACACTAGCAACTCTTCTTTTATAGTTACTATCTATAAATACAGATACCGCTTAACTTGCGTAGAGCTATAGGACCACCTTTTACCGTAATCTGCCGCAACCTGCCGCAATCTGTTATATTCTGCTACACTATAAAATTCTACCAAATTCTGCTAAGTTATAGACTTCTGCTAAATTCTACTAAGCTATAGAATTCTACTAAATTCTACTAAGCTATAGAATTCTGCTAAACTCTACCGAGCTATAGAATTCTGCTAAACTCTACTAAGCCATAGAATTTTGCTAAACTCTACTAGAACCGTAACATAAATCTCGCTCCTACTCCCTTTTAACCTAACCTTTAACTCGCATATATAGAGTGTTTATGTTAATAAATATCTCTAGAGCCTTATTTAGGTTTACCTTTATTATTATATCTACTAGGTTATTTTGGCCGTTAATCTATTAAATCTTAAAGAGTTCTCGCCGTTTATAGGATTGCTAAAGTGCTATAATATTAATTATAAGGCGCTTCTTCTTTATAGTGCTAAGCTTAACTAAATACTTATAGAGGGAGTATAAGTTAGTGTATACAATTATAGGGATAATAGGAAGTATAAGTCGATCTATAATTATCTTTAGGGTAGTTCTAATTACAATTGCTATATTAACTCTGCTAACTATTCTATATATCTCTAACACTAAAACGCTTTAAGTAACGCGCTTACTCTTAGTTAAGCTCTAATAGATAAAATTGCCGTGGATTATAAAGTTATTCTCTCTAGTAGATTTGTTTGCGATAATAATCTTATATCCTAACTAGGAGCTAAAATCTTTATTGTTTATAAATAATCTATTAATAAATATAAAGAGCTTGGCGGTAGGGAGATTAATAGGTATATAGAGTAGTCCCCGATCTAGATGGTTTATTTACTAGGAAAGACGCTTATTTAGGGTAAGAACGTTATCCTTAGTTAGTTTCTAGTGTTAAGTAGTAATAGAGAGATTAAATAAAGCTTTAGGTTAATAGATAGAAGTAATATAAGCTCTATAAGCGCGTTGCTCTATATATCCTTGCTTTAAAAAATTAACATTAATAACGTTAATCTTTTTGCCTTAACCCTTCTAGCGTAAAGTAATAGAATCCTTATTTAGGGAGAGGATGCATCCGTTAAAGAGTAATAGTATTATTAAACTAAGCTTTTCCTTTAGCTTTGCTATAAGATTTACCTTTACTAGCTTATCTTCTTTAAGAGCTAAGAATTGGTCGTCTTCTAAGATAATTATATTATTAGTTTATATGCCAACGATTCTAAATAGGGTTTTAGTGGTTATAATAAGGAAGCATAAATTAAATATAGAAGTAGTTATTAAAAGTTTCTCTTTATAGTGCTTGCTGTAGGTAGCCTATTAATAAGTTTCTGCCTTTACAATTCTATATAATGGCTTAAGTATAACCATAATTATATCTTTAGGATATTGGTGGCGAATTTACTCTAAAAGGTATACTAATATTAAGCGCTAAAGGTGCGTCTCTAATTAGGTGTAGGCCTAAGTAATATCTTATAGATAAACCGCTATTCTATTCTTTATTAGGGAGGGAGCTAGTATAATAATAACTCGCTAACTAGCTTGTTAAATTATAGGAGATTGTATAAGAATTACCTCCTTACTATTATTATTATAGCCTTAGATAATAAGCCTTAATTTCTTAAATAGGGCATTAATAGTTTTGCCCTTAATCTTATTAACTATTCTTAACTTAAAGATGCGGACTTTATTAAATTTAGTAGGGTTATACTTCTTAAATTTAAAGACTCCTCTTATAATAGGACTATTAATCTCCTACTTATTAAATGCTTAAAAAGGAGCTCCTAGAGTTATAATACAACCTTCCTTTTAGAGCTGTTTTACGAGTTTAAAGTTAGCCTTCTCCTTAGCTGTTATAAAGGCTATTAATAGCTTAACTTTATTTTTAATAGCGGCAATAAATTGCTCTTTAAAATTAATAAGATGTTAGTAATTTTGTAATTCTTTTAGGCGACCTTTACCGCGTTATAGTTGCGGCGTATTTATTATAATTATATTAGGATTATAGTCGCCTTTTAGAGCACGCTAATTATAGCTCTCCTTTAGGGCGTCTTTTATGGCATTCTATAAAGGCTTAGAACTGTTATCTTTATAATAAGGCTTAATAACAATTAAATGGAATTAAGTGGGTTTGTAAGGTATCTAAATAGTATAAGTTTAACTATTAATTATAATAAGTTAATATAGGCCTAAATATTCTCCCTTTTTACGCTATACGCGTACCTTAGACTAAAGTGGCAGATTAAGCGTAGTTAAGGTATTTAGGCCATTTCTTATTCCTAGTACGTTGTTAACCTAGCGTATAGTATAGAGACATTATACCTCCTTTATTGCCTTCTAAATAGCCTTAGCTTGTTATATAATAGAGGGAGATAGTAAAGAATTATTAGTTATTTAAGGGTAGGCGCTAAAGACTAGCAATATAGGTATGAGTTTATTTAGGCTAGCGGAATTATTAATAGCTTTAATAGCTATTTATAAGGTAAGTTCTTTACTAGCGTCCTCTAGTTCTAAAGAGATAATCTTATATACGCGGCGTAATAGCGCGTAATATCGCTCTACTTTTTTAATACTATTATATGCCTTAATAGGGACTTCCTTAACCTTAATTGCTATTGCCTTTATCTATTATTAAAACTTTATAGATAAGAAGTTCTTTTCTATATTATAGACAATTTAATTAGGGGGTTTTAGGTAGATATTAATCTAGTATAATTAAAGGGTATCCTATGCGTTCCTAGCTAATATATCCCTTAAGAATCGTGCGGCTTAGAAGGAGGTTAAGAAGTTAATAATTTAGAGTACTAGCTTACCGCTAAAATATATAACGTTAATAATAATATAGAAGTTAAAGTTATAGTTATCTTTAAGGGTAAACTTAAATTAGCTAGGGGACTTTTAGTTTATTTAGTAGTAATAGTAGTACTTTATAAAATGCTTAATTGCCTTAACCTTAACTTTATAGCCTACTTGTTAAAGAACCCTAAGTAATTAATAAACGGATAGGTGGCTAAAATAATGGTATAGTTAACGTAACTCTAACTTAGTTAGGTAGCTTTAAGTAACACTTTTTTTTAGTTAATAAAGGAGCAACTAAGGGTAACCCTACTTGCGTACGATAGGTACCCAACTATCTCCCTATACAAGCATATTCTTAAGGTTATTAAGCTTAATGCCTAATTTATCTATATCTCTAATATAAAATAGAAATAGAGTATTTATAGGAATAACGTGGAAAGTAATATACCCTAAGGGGGTTTAGACCCTAATTATGCTAAAAGAGATTATAGTACCCTTACCAAAACAAATTGTATATTGGCCTGCCGTTAAATAGTTAATCTAAATAGAGTTATTAAGCTGCTAAAGGGCTTAAACTTAAGGTTCTCCTACTATAGATACTTCTGTGGCTCTAGTATCTAGTATAATACTATAGAAAACATTTACTAAGTATCTATTATTAAAGGAGAACGCGAAGCTCTCTTTTAGCTCGTTAAAAATATCTAACTTCGTAATAGAATAGAGCGTAGATTAGTTATTAAAAATAGTGACGGTTTATATACCATCTACCTTACTATATTTAGTGAAGCATTAGTTAGGTAAGTAGTCCTTAATTTCTATATCTATAAGGAGCTATTTGGCCTTATTAACCTTACCCTTAAGATCTTCTACGCCTTTATATTAAACTAGGAAGCTTTAAAAGTAGGCCGTAGTAGCCTTATAATTTTTAACGTTTCTTATACTTTAGCGAAACTTATTATATACATCCTTTTATTTATTAAGAGAATATCTAGTTAACTAGTAATTCGGTTTCTTATAAATATAGCACTTCTTTTAGTAATTACTTTAAAATAAACCTCTATAAGGACCTCCACTTTTACCTTATAGTTATTAATTATACCCTTTACCATATTGCCTACTACGGCTACTATATATTTAATTAGTCTAGTTATAATTATATTGGTTAGGCGGGTTAATTAAAGTAGGTTAAAGTTAGGCGTTAAATTACTATACTTTTTAAGAGTATAGAGCGGTGCTAATAGAAGATCTTAATTAGGTATATATACCTTTATAAGTATTTATAGGATTAAAGAGAGTAAGGTTATATTCTTTAACGCCTTAGTATACGCTAATAACTTAATTATATAGGCTGAAATCCTTTTAATATAATTTGGATAAACTATACTAAATTATCTAAAGTTAATTAAAGAGCTTTTAAAGATAATTAAGCCGAGGGATACCTGGGTTTGTAGTAATAATCCTTAGAAAGGTAGTTTCTCTCTATTCTAATATATACTGCTACTTATTCTCTTCTGTTTTAAAGTAGTATCTTAACTTATATATTATACAGTTAAAATTATATCTGTCTAATTATAGCACCTAGTGTACGAACGCGTATTTACGCGTTCGTTGCACCAGCCTCTCGTTTACGCGTTCGATGTACCAACCACCTGCTTACGCGTCGTTGCATGACTGATCAGGGGGAGGCGCATCAGTATATAGACCACGTAGTCTGCTTCATACAATGAAGACATCATACAACCTAACAAGACTACGATTACGACATTACGTGATATTAGCCTTAGGTCATGTGTTCCGACAATATCCTTTTTCTGCTAAATAATTATAATAGAAGGTACTAGCTCGGCCCTTAAGTATAACGGAATAGGCGTTATGGTATTAATTAGACTTTATTCCCACCTTCTAGTAATAGTTATAGAAGATATATAGTTTTAAATTAAGAATATTATATAATTCCCTACTAAACTTCTTTTTCTAATCTAAATAGAGCTTTATAAGCTCTATAAGTAATTTTAAACTACCTCTAATTTAAGATTAAGATAGAGGAGGTAGGGGTTATATTGTAGGCTACAGTAGGAACGTAGGTTTAGTTAGTGGGGTCTAAAGGTCGTTAGATCGCAAAGTAATAGAATCTTATACCTACTTTCATTAGGGTATAGTATCTAATGTTAAGGTTTTGGGTTAAATTAGATATAGAGGAGTTAAAGGTAGAGGTAGGTTCGTCTCTAGAGGTGTATTACTTAGGTTCTATTGTAAGTTAAGCTTCCTTATAGTGCGTAATTGGTGCTTAATCTCTTATAGAGTCCATTTATGCTTTTCTTTTGCGCTAATAACCTACTCCTAAATATTATCTCTAATAGTACCCCCGTTTATAGGTATAAATACTCTATATTTTTATAAGAAGTTACGGAAGTCTTATATAATATCCTTCTTTATAGAAGTCTATGTTTCCTTTATCTATCTAATAAAGTCCTCCCTTACACAGTACTATAGTATAGTATTGTTGTATTCGCTATCTTTATACTATGCTATATAGTATAATAAGAATCTGTTTAAGTCCTATTGCTTAGCGTTTATAAAGTTAGTTATATCGGTATTTTATATTTCTGGGTTAATATCCTTTTTATACTTCTTTAGATAGGTTAACGCTATAGTAGGTATAAAATTAATAGGGTGTCGTATATTAAAGGTAGGTAGGATTTTTGGGTTTATAGGATCTTATAGGTTTACTGTTAAGAGGTAGGTAATTTAAGATATTGTTTAACGCGTTTCGGACATTAACTTAGAACCCTAGGTTTAGTAATACTTCTAACCTAAAGTACTTAACCAAATCTTTGTAAATGTAGTTGTTCTATATAATAGACGCAACTTAGTATCTCCTAGTACTTAGTAACACTTCTATTACTAGTTTTCCGCAAGTCTAAGGTAGTATAGTATTGCCGGGATCTATTTTATATAAGCGTATATGGCACCCCTATACGAGACTATCTCTTCTGTTTAAAAACCTAGCTGCTCTATAGTTAACTATATATTTAACCACTGATTAATATTGGTTACATAGGGTGACTCACTAATAACGACTACTTAAGTAGGGTTATAGTGATGTTGGTTAATAAAGCTTATTAATAGAATGAGGAAGGGCGAGGAGCTTAAGACTCCTCACCACGCTAGTGCCGCGGCGACACGTAATAACCGCTTACCTCATTCCTGACAATTAGTAAACTTAATAAGGAAAAACATAAGATTTAAATAGACTATTAAATGTAAATAAGCTTTTAACGACCTAAAATATTATTTTACGACTACTCTAATTTTTACCTACTTTAATTCGGACCTTAAATGCATTATTAAAACAGACTTGTCTGATTATATACTAAAAGGAGTGTTATTATAATATAATAAGAACGGCGAGCTGCGCCTAGTAGCCTTTCTCTCCTAGAAACTTACCCCCGCTAAATTAAACTATAAGATATATAATAAGGAACTACTTATAATTATAAAATACTTTAAATAATGGCGTCTAGAACTTAAAGGATTGTTATTTCTAATACGCGTATTAATAGACTATAAAAACCTATAGTACTTTATAACTATAAAGCAACTAACGTAATACTAAATTCGTTAAGCTAAATACCTTTTATAGTTTAACTTTAAGATTATATACTAACCTAGTAAACTTAATTAGAAGCCTAACTTATTAATATAATAATTATAGGACTTATTAGTAAACGCCTTAGACAAACGGATTATGAATTAATTATAAATTCTACTGCCCTCTAAACGCTTTAAGAAACTACGCCCTATGTTTTTAGACGCGGAGCTTAATAGGAATAAATTGGAAATTAATAAGTGGGATATAGAAATTAATAAATTAATAAAACACAAATATAAAAATAATCTTTAGATAGTAGATATAATAAAAGCAATATAAATAGGAAAACGGTAATATAAGGATATTACACTCGCTAAATATAAAATCTATAATAATCGGTTATACTATTAATAGAAGATAGTAGTCCCGAATTCCAAACCCTTACAATTTAAGATACTTAAATTTATATATAATTCCCCTATAGTAGGGTATCCGGGCTATATAAAGACTTATAAGATTGTCTAATAAGTATATTACTAGCCTATAATATATAACTATGTATAAAAATACGTTTAAGTATACAGAATGTATGTATATAGGAAGACCTCTTATATAAAAAAGTAAGGAGTACTTTAACCGATGCCAATTCTAATACAAAGATGGTAGGATATTTTAATTAACTTTATAGTTAACCTACCTAACAGTAATAGGTTTATAAATGTTATAGTAGTTATTAACTATCTTATAAAAATGCGACATATAATTCCTATAGACTTAATTAATACAATATTAGTAGCCAAATATTTTATTAAGTACGTCTTTAAGCTATACAGACTTTCTAATTTAATAATATCTAACTGCGGAAGCTAGTTCGTTTTAGACTTCTAGTAAGCCCTATATAAATAATTAAGTATATAAATACAACTCTTAACTGTATTTTATTTAGAGATAAATAGTTAAACTAAAATTGCGAACGTAATTATAGAATAATACCTATAAATATACTGCTCCTACCTATAAGATAACTAGGAAAAGTGGCTACATTTAGCTAAGTTTACTATAAATAATATAAGAAATAAATTAATAGGCGTAATGCTGTTCTATATAACCTACGGACAAAACCCTTAACTTAGATTTAAACTATAACCCGAAATTAATATAATAGGACCTATAATTAAGAGGATTTAACTAATTAACGTATATAACTTTACTAATTAAATAAAGTAGTTAACGGAACTATTATAAAGTAAATTAGCGTATACTTAAACGGTATAGAAATGGCATATAAATAAAGAACGAGCTCCTGTATAGGACTTTAAGGAAGGTAATATAGTTTACCTAAATATACAAAACCTAAAGACTTAACGACCCTTAAAAAAACTAGATTAGAAGTTTACGGGTTTATACTAAATTAAAAAAAAACTAAGCCTATACGCTTATAAGCTTAAACTACTAACTAAAATAAAAATATATCTAATGTTTTACGTAAACTTGATATAACCCTTAAAAGGTAAACCTATAACTCGCGAAGTACCACCGCCACCTTTTATAATTATTAATAACGGTAATAGTTCTTACTTTATTAACTTAATTAATAATATACAATAAAAAATATAATCTAAATAATTTAAATTCCTTATTAAATGGGAAGGGTATAAAATATAAACTTAGGAAACCTATAACTAGATTAAAACTAACACGCCTTCCCTAGTAAAAGAATTCTATAAAGACTATCCTTTACGGCCTGCTCTAGCTAAATAGATATAATATAAAGGTAAATAACTGCTACCTAACACGAATATATAAAACACGATAGCAGAAAGCTCAAAATTAAAAAGAACTTAAAATACGTTATAATGTTTATAATATAATCACGTAATATATAAAATGTTAAGGAACTTTAACAGCCGGTTAAAGTTGTCTAATTAGCCAGATTTACCTTACTAAGACCTACTATAAAGATATTAGTTTTACTTACCGCCCCAACTAAGCTAATAGCGATTTTCTATGCCGGGTATAGAAAATCTTAATTAGTCTATTTATGATTAGAACCGGTAGAACTTTATACTGCTACCTAACGTAAATATACGAAAACGTAATAAGTTATACAGTCTTAACTAAATTAAATTGTTTTAAACCTTTAGTAAAAGGGGAGGGGTACTATAACGGAACTAGCCTAGTTATAGTAGGAATGTCTTAATTATTAAATTCGATTAAAGTTAGTTAAAGACCGCGTACGTATATACGTATATATTAACTACTAAGACCCCTAACTATTTAATATATAACTTTCTTGTTATCCCTTTCTCTTTTTTACGCAACGTCTCGTTCTTAGCGAGAGCTATATACCCTTAGATTTAGATAGAATTTATATCGTTCCTTTAAATCATCCCCGAAGTCTCTTCGCGCCCTTATAATATACGCACCTTTAGGTAGAGCTTTAAAAAAATTCCTTATTAACGCCTAAGTGGCTATATTAACAGAAGCCATCTACTTACTTCCTATAGTAGTAAAAGAGTAGCCCAAAATAACCTATATCTAGTGGTTAAAGCCTATAAATTAAATAAGGTAATAGAGCTACTAAGATAATTTTACGCCGAGCGTATATGCAAAAAATTGCTAGGTAAGATAGCTCGAGTAATTGTCTATTAAAAGTATGCAATATTGCTGTATTCTGTCGAAATCTTCTATAAGGTATCTCGTATACTTATTATAGTGTTTAATATAATAGAGGCCTAGGGAGTTATCTGGTTACCCACTAGGGGAGATATCGTACGTATATCTATAAAGGCCCTTATTTGCTTACTAATTTAATACTATCCTTCTTACTAGTATTGCATCTTCTAAATTAAGAAGGTAGGGAGTAGAGAACCGTTAACGCTAATCGTTTTAATTATAGATACTAACTTATAAGTGCCTAGCTGTATAACTGTTCGATATTTTAATCTCCCCCTACACGTCTTACCTAATATGATTACTTAGGCCACTAATACAAGGCTTAGCATTACTCTTTTCTCGTTAAAGTTGTGGATAAAATTTAAATACTTAACGTAATATCGCTTATATATAGACTTGCTAATAAGCAAGCAAGTAAGCAAAACACCCCTCTGCTTGCTTAATTGCCCGATTTAGAAGCCCTCTGCTTACTTACTTACTTATTAGCCTCAAAATTACATCTGCTTACTTACTTGCTTACTAATTACTTACTACGATAATAAAATTTAAAGTTCTATAGAATTTAAAGTTTTATAGAAAATTCGCTATAGCTTCGCCTAATAGTATATTACCTACTAAGCTCCTTTACTATTAATTAATTGTAGTATAAGGTATAGGCTTATTTACGCGGCTTAGAGGCAGTTTATAAGGCGGGCTTAGTAAAGGTAGCGTGTATATTGCGATCTTAGCGTAGTATAAAGAATTAGAAGGTAGTAAAGGAAGGTATAGTAGTTGTCCTTTTATTAGCTATTAGCTTTATATAAATTAATAGACTTACTACCTTCTCTAGCAGCCTTTTTATAACCTATCTTTTTTTAAGAACGTGTGTATTATAGAGTAGTAATTATTATTAGCTGCAGCCTAGATTAATAAGGCCTTAGTAAATTACTAGCTTTACTAAATCCTTACTTATAATCTAGGCTTATAGCTAGTATAGTTAGTATATTAAAAGCAAACTAGGTAAGGCGTAGAAACTTAATCTATATCTACTATTAGTACTTAAATAGATTCTAGGCTAATGGGTGTTTCTTTAGGAGAGGATTAAGCAACTTCTACCGCATGTACTTATCCTTATAGACTATTTAGCTTAGTATTAAGGCACTAAAGTAGGCGTTAATATGGTCGTTATAACTAGTAGAGGCTTATATACGCTTTAGAGGCGGTGCCTTTAGTTCCGCTAATAAAGGTAGTAAATAAATTTTATACTAAAACTAGAGAGTTTAAAAGGTAGTATTACCACTAATAATCTAATTAGGCCTATCCCTTTACGCGTTTTAGTAGAAGCGTTTAAAATAAGGATATAAAAGAACTACTGCGTAATATACTAGAGTATTATTAAGCTTAAGGTAGTAATTATTTAACTTTACCCAGGCCGCGTTTAAATTAATTATAAAATAATCCTTTACAGCTTTCTAATTTAGATAGTCCTCTATTATAGCTTTAGTAACATAATCCTTTTATTTTTTTTTAAAAAAAAAACTCTAAGCAGCTAATTAAATATAGAAATAACCTTCTAAATTATGCTGTATTTACTAGCCTTACCTCTACCTTTTATTAAGCTTATAGCTTCTTTAAAAGGGCTAAGAATCTCTATATATTTATTAATAATTAACTAATTATATACATTTAAGCCGCTAACAGTAATATAGCGGTAAGGCTTAGGTACCTTCTTACCTTTAGATCTAAGTAGGGCTATTTTCTTTTTATACTTTATAATCTAGTACTAAGCAAATAAACTAAGAGGCGCTTAAAGCTTAGTAGCTTATTTAAAGGTAGTATAGTAGCTATTCTAATAGGTCTTAATAGGCTTAATAAGCTGCTTAATTTAGAAGCCTTTTTATAGAGGTATATTCTTATTAACTTAATATTACTTAAATAGCAGTATAAGCTAAGGCGTGTTAATTAAATTAATAAGGTTATAAAGTGTTCTAAGTAGTCCTTCCTTTCGCTACTACTCTAAAAACCTTTCTTCTTCTAGTATATTCGCATCCTTGTGTTTAAAAGCTTCTTTATTCTTATTAAATATAAGCTACTAAGTAACTAAATTTAGAATATAGTAAGCGTAGCGGGCGCGCCTATAGGCCTTATTAAAGCTAAATTTAACTACTAGATAATTTAAATAAGTATTATTTATATAGGCGTTATTAGTAATAAAGTAGCTAAGCTACTCCTTTATAATCTTAAACGTATTAAGGATATTACTAATAACTTCCGCGTAGTTAATTCCTAAGTACTAGCCGAGCTACGTAGGTAGAGTAAGTATATAGTCCACTATACGGCCTTTCTTATTAAGGTAATATATATATATACGCCGGTAAGAGCAAGTTTACTATTAGGGGTCTACTAGCTATTAAAGGATATATATAAAAGTAATCTAGAGGTAGTAAGAGTTTTAGTAATAGAGGAGAGGTATACTTTATAGTTGGCTAGTATATAGTCTGCTACCGCTTAATAATTAAGCTAAAGTACGCACTTAGCCTTAGGATTTGTAATTTATATTATATAGCAGAAAGGTAAGATTTTAAACTCTTATAGTAGGGAGTTGTTTTTAATAAACTAATTAATAGCTAATTGCTTAAATATAAATATATTAAAGCTGCTAATAATTCTATTAGCAGCTTCTTAAGAGATATATTAGCCTAAAGCCTAAAGTTACTTAAGAACAGTATACTCGAGCTTTTTTAATTTAAATATAATCTCTCTATTTTTATTATATTTATAGCTAGGAGTATTTTAACCAAAATACGTTTAAGTAGTAGTATTAGCATTTAATATATTATAGCGACTAAGACCTCTATAGTTAAGAATTTTATATTAGTAGTAGTACTTATAGATAAAGATAATTTGCTTTAGCTTTACTTAACTTTAGTATTTATACCTATATTTATAAATAAAGCTAGGCGTCTACTTTAAGCTATAATAGGGGTTTTAAAGATCTAGAAGCTATTTTCAGTTAACGCCATTATAATTATTAATATTATCATTATCTGTAAGCTCGGCTTCTAATAATAAGATTATAGGGGCTAAAAGGTTTTCTATGGCTATCGCGCTTATATTCGCGTTAGTAGGGTCCTATGTTATAGTAGCAGCGGTAGCTAAATAGGTTCTATTAAATTAGTGGAGTTAATAGCGAATAAAGATAGGAAGGTATTTATTATTTACTGTAAGCTATGTAAGACTTTTAATTAGTACGAAAAAACGGTTTAAATAGGCTTAGCGGTTACCTAAAAGGGCTTATTTATACTATTTGCATTACCTTAGCTACTCTAAAAACACTAAAGATCTATTACTACTAAATTAACTATATATAAGTAATAAACAAGCAAGCGAGCCCCTCCTTTACTTGCTTAATTGCCTAAAATAAGGTCTCTTACTTACTTACTACTAAGATAAGCAAGTAAGCAAGTAAGTGGGGTTTTACTTACTTATTAGCAAGTCTGCTTATATATACTATAGAAAAACTTAAACTAGGTATATATAACTACTAAATCGTTATTTTAAGCTCTCTAGTAATTTAAGCCGATGGTTTAGTATAGTACTAAAACCGTAGCGTTAAACAAATCTCTACCCCTAATACTTACCTACGGTTTGGACTTTTTCTAAAAGGGAATAAGCTATTTTTAAAAGTATATCAACCTTTAACAGAAGGTCCTAGGATTGACATTTATTAACCTATTTAATGACTTACTCTTCTTATAAAGGATGCAATAAACTAGGGTAAGCTTTGTATTATAAGAGACAGCTAGTAATATAGTGTCCAATAATAGACCTAGGTGCTCTATAGGCGTCAGAGGCCTTGCGAATCGATAGCTCAATACCAGAAGAGATATCCTGTGTAATATTTTATATAAGCTTTTATAGTGTATAGGTATTAAACAAGCAACTTAATTGTAAATCTATGGAAATCAAGTGGTATATATACATAAAATGGTAGCAAGAAGACTGCGTTTATAGTCGGCAATAGGTAATGGAAACAGGTAGTAAGATATAGGTAGTAAGATATAGGTAGTAAGATATAGGTAGTAAGATATAGGTAGTAAGACATAGGTAGTAAAACATAGGTAGTGAGATATGGGTAGTGAGACATAGGTAGTAAGATATAGGTAGTAAGATATAGGTAGTAAGATATACGAGGTGGTGAGTTACGACGTAATGCAAGCCTTAGTAGTCAGTTACATTTTATATAGTAGTCTTAGCTTTATAAGAGGGTAAAAATTAATTTAGCATTGCGTAATATGCTAAGGCTTTTTAATTTGGATGTAATTTGCTATAAAATAAAAAATGGTAGGCATTTGCTTATGTAGCTTGCTACGTAGGGTAGCTCGCTTCCTAGTTAACTACGTTAGGTACGGAGGACGGAGGAAAAAGAGATTTCTCCTTCCTATTTGGGAAAAGCGTAGTTTTAAGCGCCGGGACCCTACTAAAATTAACTCAATTAACTTAATTAAAGCTTTTAATACTAGTATATTATCTATATAGCTTCCAAAACGTAGTGTTTTAATATCTAAAGTTCACCTAATTAATTTCGTTCTATCGCACCTTATACTTTATAGGCTTTTGAGGGGTTTAAGGCCTTAATTGCCTCTACTGCCCTTAGCTTTCTACCTATTACGGAAGTAGGTACAAGCTAGAATACAATATACTAAACGGGGTAGTAATTAAAGAAGGCTACGTACGCGTAACTATGCGTAGTTAATACAAAGACATTTAGATAAGGAAACAGAATAGGTTAGGTTAACGTGGTTAAAGAAATAGAGGTAGCTGTAGGACGTGCGTAGATATTACGGGACGAACGTGCGCGGGTGACTCCTATAATACTACCTGGCTTTCTACCTAGCTCTTAACCGTTCTACTACCTAATTACAATAGTTCCTTTAGGGTCCTTAGGTATTTTAACTTCGATTTAAAACAACTAAATTAACTAATTTTTGCCACTTTTCCTTAGTAATCTCTTTAATTTCCTTACGGCTCTGTTTAGGGGGGAGAATCGTAAATAGGCGTTAGGTAAACTATAGTAATTATATAACGTCTGGTAACTAGTTTTAAGCACCTTAAAAATTATAGAGAGCTTGCGATTAGCTTCCTTATAAAGCTGCTTTTAGCTTCGCTGCTTTTACTCTACTCCTTCTCTATAGTTATTACCTCCTTTAAGTTTTATAACCTTCTTAATATAGTAAGGGATCCCCTTGTTAATCTAAATTAGGTTATACTACTACTATATTTTAGATGTATTATATACCCTCTATTCCCCCCATATTATCTGCACCTACACTATATATATAGCCTCTTTTTCTTTATAGATCAATCTTTATACAAGTCCTTCTTTCTTATAATCGGTATATAGACTACTAAATTCGCCACCGCTTAATATCCTACTAGGCTCTAAGCTAAGCCTTCTTTATAGCTACACAAGAGGTAAATAGGCCTCTTTTTATAGTAATCCGTTTTAAGTAGCTTTAGTAGGGCTTAATTCTATTTAGATTAAGCAAATTGCCTAGCTAAAGAAGATGTTAAATCTCGCAGACATTAAAGTAGGTTTAGTAAATCCTTGTAATATAAGAAGTAGCCTTATCTTCCTATATAATTATATTAGGATTTAAGCACGTAAAGTTCTAGGTAAAAGGAAGAAGTTTTAGCAGTAAGATATTATTATAATAACGAAGTATTATATGCGAACGCTAGATAAACAGGCATTAGATTTAAAGAATTACTAGCTATATACGGCTATTGTAGAGACTTAAGAGGATTAATAAAGAGCTTAATAGGAATATAGCTACGGCTAAATCTATATAGAGGTAATAGGGCGGATAAACCATCTGCTAAATAATGCAAATAAATAAACAAATAAAGAAGGGAATCCTATAACGCTAGTTATATATATAGCGTAGCGTATAGAACGGGAGTCCCGTAATAAATATTTATTAAATATTACCACTAATTAATTCCACCTCTATCTAATTAGGTAGAAGCTCCTTATACTATTATAAACTTCTATTTAGTAGATACTTTACCTATATACTTCCTATAATATAGTTTATATAGATCTCTTTTATAGGCTTATTTCTTCTCCTAGGCCTTATATGCCTTTAGCTTTAAAGCTTTATTCCAGATCTTAATAATAGATTTTAACTTATTAAATTTCTTCTTTATTTAAGGCTTCTAAATATAATACGGGCCTTTAAAGTCATATATAAAGCAACCCCAAAATATAAACTTAGAGTACCCCTTCTACCACTCTTATACGCAGCTGCGTACGTAGGCCTTCTAGGATTGTTACTATACTTAGTAGCCCCCTTAACGGTGGCCTAAAATAATACTTATCTTATCTAACTAAATTATAGCCTTCCAATCTTCTACGGTCTAGTAGTAGTAGGCCATTATAAATCTATACCGTTCGTTTTTTATAGCTGTAGTTAATCTAGGCTTTTTTATTAGTTTTATTTTATAGAAGCTATACTTTTTAAGTATAATTTAAATAGACGCTGTAGAGGTTCCTATTTCTTAAGCAATTTTTAGCTACTTTTTTTTACGCCCGTAGCAATTATATATAACGGCGTTAATAACTCTCTGCTTAATATCGGGGGTAATCTTTTAGTACGCCCTATGCGGGGCTTATCCCTAAGGTAGTTATTAAAAGGAGCCCAATCTACATACTAGCCATTTTCTACTACCTTTTTTAATAGGTTACCGATATGCTTGCCGTTAATCCCAGTAGGTTAAGTAATTAGTTTTAGAGGTATACTTAAACCCTTTATTACTATAGCCTGCGCCCTTATTGCAAGGCTATAGTAAGGCATTTTAGGCTTAAAGAATAGTAGGGAAAAATAGTAGAAGGTATATAGAGGACATTGCAAGCGATTAAGTAAGCAAATTCTATTAAAAAGCTAGTATAAAGTTGCTTTTATAGGCTAAAAGTCAAAATTTTAGGGTGGTCTTGGCACTAAACCACGCTTTTCCAAAAATAGGAAAGGGAAATCTCTTTTTGCTCCCCCTAATAAAAACTTAACCCGAGTTTACGATAGTAAGCCGGTTAATTAACTTAAAGCTTTAGTTTAGAGCTTTATTATAGAGAGCTTAATTAATATTTTCTAGGGAGAGATCTCCTAGACCCGCCTTATATAGAGCTCTTATTTAATTTAGAAGTAGTAGTAAGGTTAAAGCGCCTTAGTTACCGCTATATAATATTATTTTATTAAGAGAATCTACTATAGTAACTAAGTATAAGGTAAGGATATAAATAGGGAGTCTAATTAATAGAATAATAGGGTATATTGTATAAATAGACGAATCCTTAAAGAAAAGGAGGTGTTTAAGGTACGAGGTAAGAAAGGGTTTTCCCTAGGTATGTATAGCGTATATATCTTATAGGCGAGTCGCCTACGGGTTACCTATACCTATTACGGCACCGTAACGGGATCTAGTTAGGGGCTTGCTTAAGACTTAGTATATATAAGGGGGTAACATAAATAGCTTAGACGCCCTCCTTGCCTTTTTAGAGAGGAAAATAAGCGAGCCCTAAGTAGTATAGTAGGGCTAGGTTATTTTGTGTACTATACTAGCAGAGGGGGCGTCTAAGGCATTAATGTTACCCCCTTATATATATAGACGTCCTTTCCACTACCTTTTACTCCTTAGCTTAATATTCTTATTAATAGACAATCTAATTATATAGGCTTGTATATGTTCTTTACGGCGCTTATACCTTAATTAACTAAGTCCCGTAATAATACTTTACAGCTATATAGCTATCTAGCCTAGTTTTACCTAATAATGCCCCCTCTCTTTAATAAGGATTGTCCCTAATCCTTTATATACTTAGGCTTTAATAAAACCCTATTAAAAACCTTAATAACGAAAAAATTAGAAGGGAAAGAGCGTCCTAATTTTATATATAGATAGGTAAGTATAGTATACTAAAATTTACGCAGCTACCTCACTATACGAGGTAGTAACTCTTACCACTTTAACTTAGGTAGCTGTAACGGCGCTATCGCACGTTACCTACCAAATTCTACTATATTCTGCTAACCTGCGATTGGCCCGCCCAAAGCTAGCGCCTTAACAGCTTACCCTATATATTTATTTACATCAGTTCTAGCAACACTTTTTCCTTCTCTTTAGCTTAGTATCTTCGTAATATAGCATTCTACAAGCTTTGGTTTAGAGGCATTTATATAAGCCGTAACATTATACTAAGCTCACTCTACCCTGCCTAAGAAGGCCTTAATAATATCCCACCCTAAAAGAAACTTCGTCTATAATAACGCATTAACGCGCTATACTTAGATACTAAAAAAACAACTCTATACTGCTTGGGAAGGCCTAGATAATATTTTACCTTATAAGCTAGATAGGACTAAACCTATACCCCTAGAATTAAAACTAAAGTATATAATACTAATAAAACCTAAAAAGCTAACGATAGTACCTAAATTAAGCTTATTTAAGAGAGTTGCCTTTACCTAAAAGGAACCTGAGATCTAATTAGGATTAGAAATTAAAGATAATAATAATGTTATAGACGTACGCGAGCAGATTCACGCCCTTGCGGCCAGCTAAAAAGCTAATTATTTTAAAATAAGAAATATATAAGAGACCTTATAAGAGATTCTAGAAAGCCTTACGGCCCTATAAAATAGCCTAGCTTTCCCTTTCTAAAGCCCTAGCTAACCTATTTACTTTACCAAATATAATATACTAGGGAGTACAGATATAATAATAAAGTAATTAAAGTCCGTTAAGCTCCCTAACCCCTAACCACTATCTAATAGGATAGACCCTACCTTTAAGAATTAGAGGATTTAAGTACAAGGAAAGCTTTATGTTAACTATAACTATTTTCTTTCTAAAGAAGCTAAAACACTCTACCTCTTTAGCCGAACTACTAAGGACGCCTAGCGGCACCTTTAAGCTAAGTTTAAGGACGATTCCCCTATTTAATTTATATCTATTAATAAGATAATACGGCACTTAGCGGCTATTTATATTAACCTAAATAAAGTACGGGATGCCCGTTATAACTATAATCGCCTAATAATAAAACTAAACTAACCCTTTACTAAATTCTAGGCTTAATTCCTATACCTTATAGAAGAAGACTAGGTTCCCCTTAAGAACTATTAATTAGACCTATATAATAAGCTAACAATCCGGCTATAAGAAAAGATTGCTGTAACCTTAAATAACCTACCAACCCATAAAAGACTCGCAGCTTATTACCTATTATTAGACTTAAAACTAAAGCAAATTAACGCCTGCCTTAATTAGTAGAAGCAACTCTATAATAATTAAAACTCGCTAGTTATACCTACAGAAGCTAGAGCAGGAAGATAAGTTATAACTACTCTTATACTAAAAGCGGTTATAACTACGCACTAGTAAGCCTCGCCTAACTAGTTATATACTACGCTATTAACTAGTATTCGCCGCAATACTCTAATTAACCCTGCCTTGGCTATATGCTATAACTATAATAAGTAGGGTTACTTTGCCTTATCTTACCCGGAGCTAAAGGATATAGGCAATATTAAGGAGATAGAGGAAGAAGAACCGTCTAATAAGTTAGGAAAAGAAAAACCCTAGGGAAAGACTCCCCCCTAAGGTACCCTATTAATCTTAAAGAGATTAATCTTAGTTAGTTAATGGGTGGAAAGCATTTTACGGTTTTATATATAGTATCTTAAAATAGATATAGAGTTAATATAACTGCCCTTATTAACACTAGAGTAAATAGCTTTGCCTTTATAAATACTGCCTATATAAATAATATTGCTAAGTTTCTAAATATAGAAGCCATCTAACTAGAGAAGCCTATCTAAATAAAAGGCTATAACGGCCAAGCCAGTCGGCCTGTTACTTACGTCTTAAAGTTATATATTACTTTTAACGGACGACGCTAATATAGTATCCTCTTTTGCATTCTAGACCTAGGGTCCTATAATATAATCCTTAAACAAAAATAGATATCCTATTTTAATATTTGGTTAAATATATAATAAAGATAGTTTATCTAGCTAGAGGATAGACTAAGATTACCCTCCTTTATTAAGGAGATCTAAATTAACCGTAAAACACTAGCCGTAAAGGCTAACCTTACCTACTAGTAGGATATCTAGGCCTATAACCTAGCTTTTACCTAAGAAAACGCCCGCCGCGAAGCTGGAAAGAACTTTATACTAATAAAGATACTCTTCCAAAGCGCTATATTTAAAGAGGACTCTATATATAGAAGTGGGACAGATAGTAATATAAATAATATCTAAATTATATAGATTTAACCGGTATAGAAAAGAACGTATTAATAGGATATAAGGGATAACCTTTAAAAGATATAATAGGAGCTAAAAGGAGCAATAATAATACTAGTACCCTAAAAGCCCCTAAAGTTATATACGCCCCTATTATTAGGCAACCCCCCTACTATAGATATCGCCGTAATTAGCGCTATAGTATTTTACTTTAATATATACCGGAAGGATAATAAGGTCTTTATAACGAGCCTATATAAGATTAACTAAATTATTAATAATAGAGAGGAAAGGCCAGCTAAGGAAACTAATAAGGAACTAGTTAAACGCCTCCTTTTTACTACTTATATAGATTATAAGGATGCATTCTTAAAGGCAGCCTTAGATAAGTTACCCCCTTACTAAACATATAATTATAAGATTTAATTAAAGGCCAATAACTCGCTAGGCTATAGCCCCCTCTACTATTAATTAATGGATAAGCTAAAAGTAATAAAGTAGTACTTAATTAATAACCTAGATAAAGGTTTTATTAAGCTAAGTTAAGCCCCTTTTACTTCTCCTATTTTATTTATAAAAAAGCCTAATAAAGGCCTTAATTTTTATATTAACTATTAAAAGCTAAACGCTATTACTTAAAAGAACTAGTATCCTATTTCTTTAATTAACGAGACCCTTATATATTTAAGCTAGGTAAAGATCTTTACTAAACTTAATATCCGCTAAGCTTTCTACTAAATTAGGATAGACCTTATATCTAAAGATTTAATAACATTCCGTACCTATTATGGTTCCTATAAATATAAAGTTCTTTTTTTAGACTAATAAACGGACTAGTTACGTACCAAAGGTATATAAATAACGTTCTTTTTAATTACC
>Ga0307515_10007614_pt1 | contig 21371 bp, 22 predicted proteins | sample 17_EM_MG_FD_194513 | JGI IMG/M metagenome (GOLD analysis project Ga0307515, IMG submission 194513) | Populus trichocarpa ectomycorrhiza microbial communities from riparian zone in the Pacific Northwest, United States - 17_EM | ecosystem: Host-associated > Plants > Roots > Unclassified | place...
ATAGAGCGGGTCGGGGGGGGGGGGGGGCGCGGGGTCGCGGCGCTGCCCGGCGCCGCGACCGGCAGTACACCGATGCCCTGACCCCTGGCGGCCTCAGCTTGAGCGCTTGCCGTTGTTGCCCATGACGGCCAGGTCGATGAACTGCGAGGCCACGTAGGGCGCCTGCGGGCCGTAGCCGAGCACGAACTCGCCCAGATCCAGCCGGCGCATGCCGGCCAGGGCGGTGCGCAGCTTCTCGCGCTTGAAGTCGCCGCCGGTGCGGCGCAGCCCTTCGATCAGCACCTGGCCGTTGATCCAGCCTTCGAAGCTGCTGCCGCCCATGTGGGTGTCTTCGCCCGCGGCGCGCATCGCCGCCTGGTAGTTGCGCACCACCGCGAGCCGAGTGCTGCCAGCGTCGGGCAGCACCTGGGTCAGGGCCAGGCCGTTGAGCGCCGGACCCAGCTTGGCGAACTCTGAAGCCAGCACCGAGACCGACAGACCTGCCACGGGTGTGGCCGGCGACAGGCGGCGGTAGTTTTGCAGGAACGCGGTGTTGGCAGTGCCGGTGGTGCCCAGCACCACTGCGCTGGGTTTCAGCGCATGCACCTGCTTGGCCAGGTCTTCAGCGTTGGCGCCGTCGATCGCGAGTGCGAACTTGCCCGCCAGCTCTGCGCCCTTGGCGACCACCGCCACCTCGGCGTCTGCCAGCACCTCTTTGCCGAACGGGTTGTCCAGGTAGACGAAGGCCAGGCTCTTCAGACCCCAGGACAGCAGCTGCTGCATCAGCCGATCGGTCTCGTCGCGGTAGCTCGCCCGCACGTGGAAGACATTCTTCAGCCCCGGCTTGCGCAACGACGCGGCGCCGGTCACCGGGCCGATCAGCGGCACCTCGGCCTTTTCGACCGCCTGCAGGATGGCCGCCGTGTTGCCGGTGCCCATCGACGACACGAGGGCGAAGACCTGCTGGTCTTCGATCAGGCGGCGGGTGTTCTCAACGGTTCGCGCCGGCACGTATGCATCGTCCAGGCTGACGAGCTTGATCTGCCGGCCGCCGATGCCGCCGCCGTTGTTCGCGGCCTTGAACGCTGCGTTCAGGCCGGCCGTGTGGGCAATGCCCGCGCCGGCCAGCGGGCCCGACAAGGCCAACGTGCTGCCGATGACCACTTGCGAGGCGGTCACGCCTGGCTCGGCCAGTGCCACGCTCGCTGCTGCCCCTGGCAGCGCCACCACGCAAGCGTTGCGAAGGGCCTGTTTGAGTACGTCACGCCGGTTCATGGTCACTGGGTTGCTCCTTGGTTCTTGGAATGTTCAGCTAGAGGCCCTCGTGGGGCTGTCTCCCACGTTACAGGCCCGCCTGTGGTGACCTTCATGAAACGTGATGGATGACGAGCAACGTGATGTTTCCTCTGTAGCCAATCGAGAACGGGCCGGCATGGGCTACGCAAATTCGTCGTTAGCGCCTGCCGCCGTCGACCGCGGTAGGCTCTCGGCTTTGGCGGCCGATGCTGTCGATTCCGGCGGCCGCCGTTCGTCGTCCAGGCATGGGGCCAGCCATTTCGGCGGTCCACTGCCAACGAAGGAGCCTTGCCCGTGGCCTTGCAGCTTTATTACCACCCGTTCTCGTCGTACAGCCAGAAGGCGCTGATCGCGCTGTATGAGAATGCGATCCCGTTCGAGCCGCTGTCGCTCGATGGCCCCGACAGCCCTGCGTCACGGCGCTTGGCCGAGCTGTGGCCGATGAAGCGCTTTCCGGTGCTGGTGGATGGTGGGCGGACCATCCTCGAAGCCAGCTGCATCGTCGAATACCTGGCGCTGCACCGGCCCGGCCCGGTGCAGCTGATCCCGGCCGACCCGGACGCAGCGCTGGAGGTGCGGATGCTCGACCGCTTCTTCGACAACTACATCTCGACGCCGCAGCAGAAGGTGGTGTTCAACGCGCTGCGGCCGGCCGAGTCACGCGACGCCTATGGCGTGCAGGAGGCGCGCGACATGCTCGACACCGCCTACGCGTGGTTGAACGAACGGATGGTGCATCGCGAGTGGGCGGTGGGTGAGCAGTTCAGCCTGGCCGACTGCGGCGCCGCGCCGTTCCTGTTCTATGCCGACTGGACGCACGCGATCAGCGACGCCTACCCGCACGTGAAGGCCTACCGCCGGCGCTTGCTGGCGCGCCCGTCGTTCGCCCGCGCGGTGGACGAGGCGCGGCCCTTCCGCCCCTACTTCCCGCTCGGGGCACCTGACCGTGACTGACCAGCGTCGGCCATGATCGTCATCGACGCCGCGGCCACCCGGCAGGCGCTGCCGTTCGACCGCCTGGTCGAGGCGCTGCGGGCGCAGTTCGCTGATGACAGCTGCGTGGTGCCCGCGCGGCACGTGCACGAGATCGCATCGCCCGGCGGCACGCCGGTCACGTCATTGATCATGCCGGCGTGGCAACCCGGCCGCTACTACGGCGTCAAGGTGGTCAACATCGCGCCGGGCAATGCGGCGCGGGGGCTGCCGGGCTTGCACGCCAGCTACCTGTTGCACGACGCGGCCACCGGCGCGCCGCTGGCGCTGATCGATGGTGACGAGATCACCGCCCGCCGCACCGTGGCGGCATCGGCGCTGGCGGCGTCGTACCTGGCGCGCGGTGATGCGCGGCACCTGTTGGTCGTCGGCGCCGGGCGCGTGGCGCAGTTGCTGCCGCAGGCTTACCGCGCGGTGCGTGCCATCAAGCAGGTCAGCGTCTGGGCTCGCAACGCGGCGCAGGCCGAGCGCCTGGCTGTTGACTGGCTTGCGCAGGGTATTGACGCTTCAGCAGTTACGGACCTGGCCGCCGCCGTCGCCCAGGCCGACATCGTCAGCTGTGCGACGCTGGCCACCGCACCACTGATCGAAGGGCGCTGGTTGTCGCCGGGCAGCCACCTGGACCTGATCGGCAGCTTCACGCCCACGATGCGCGAGGCCGACGATGACTGCTTCGCCGGCGCCTCGTTGTATGTCGACACCGACGAAGCGCTGCGCAAGAGCGGCGATCTGCTCGGGCCGATGTCGCGCGGTGTTTTCAGCGCGGCCGATGTACGCGGCACGCTGGCCGACCTGGCTCGCGGCGATGCGAATGGCCGCACCTGGGCCGATGAGCGCACGGTGTTCAAGTCGGTCGGCACTGCGCTGGAAGACCTGGCTGCGGCGGTGCTGGCCTACGAGGTGGCCCATGCGGACCATGGCTGACGCCGCGTTGACCGGCGCGGGGCCAAGCACCGGCGGCAGAATCAGCCGCATGCCCAAGTCCGCGCGGCCCACCGTCGTCACCTTTGATGAAGCGCTCGCGCTGCTGCGCGCGCAGGCCCGGCCCGAGGTGCTGGCCAGCATGGTCGGCTTCGGCATGAACACCGAAGGGCGGCTGGGCCTGTCGGTGCCGGCGCTGCGGTTGCTGGGCCGGCAGATCGGGCGCCAACACGAACTGGCGCTGGCCCTGGCCGCCAGTGAGATACCGGACGCGCAGATCCTGGCCGCCTACGTGGCCGAGCCGGCGCGCTTCACCGTCGCGCAGATGAACCGATGGGTCGCCGCGCTGAACGCGTGGGACACCTGCGACCAGGCTTGCACCAACGCGTTCGCACCGTCACCTCTGGCCTGGGGCCGGGTGCCGGTGTGGGCGGCGCACGAGCCAGAGTTCGAGCGCCGCGCTGCCTTCGCGCTGCTGGCCGCGCTGGCGGTGCACGACAAGGCCGCTGACGACGGGCGCTTCATCGCAGTGTTGCCGTTGATCGAGCAGCACGCCGGCGACGAGCGCAACTTCGTCAAGAAGGCGGTCAACTGGGCGTTGCGCCAGATCGGCAAGCGCAACGCCGCACTGCGGCCGCTGGCCATCGCCTGTGCCGAGCGCGTTGCAGCGCGGCCCTCGCGCGCCGCACGCTGGATCGCGGCGGACGCCTTGCGTGAGCTGCGCGCACCGCCGACAACCCTTTGAAGACCATTCCAACTGCAGGAGGACCGAGCATGAAATTGCCACATCCCTTCGTTCACTTTGTTCGTTCAGGCGCCGCGGCTGCGCTCCTGGGCGCGTTTGCTGCCGGCGTTGCCGCCGCCCCGGTCACCTACGAGATCGACCCCAGCCACACCTACCCCAGCTTCGAGGCCGACCACCTCAACGGCCTGTCGGTCTGGCGCGGCAAGTTCAAGAAGACGGCAGGCAAGATCGTGATGGACAAGGCGGCCGGCAACGGCGCGGTCGATCTGTTCGTCGAGATGGACAGCGTCGACTTCGGGTTGCCGCAGATGAACGAAGCCGCCAAGCGGCAAGACATCTTCGACGTCGAGCACTTTCCGCATGCGCGCTTTCGCGGCCAGCTGGTCGACTTTGCCGATGGCGCGCCGAGCAAGGTGGTTGGCGAGTTCACGCTCCATGGCGTGACCAAGCCTCTGACGCTGGAAATTCGCCAGTTCAAGTGCATGCCGCACCCGCTGTTCAAGCGCGAGCTGTGCGGCGCCGATGCGCACGGCACCTTCCAGCGCGACGCATTTGGCGTCGATGCTGGCAAGTCCTACGGCTTTCGCATGGATGTGACCTTGCGTATCCAGGTTGAAGCGGTCGCCGCCGAATAAATCGCTACGCGACTTGCGGATGGCCTCAGGGTCTTTCGCAATGACAAGGGTTATTGGTCGACGGCACACTGTGGACACCGGCAGCCAGGGCGTTACCCCGCGCTGGAGTGCCTCCCACATCAATCTTCCTCACCCAGGAGATGCCATGTCGATTCCTTCGCGCCCCACGGGCAGCGTGGGGCAGCGCGCTGCGTGCGCCAGCCTATTCGTCGTGAGGACGAGCTGTGTCTAAGCGTGCCACCGAACCCGCGGTCACCCCCGCCAAGTCTGCGGCGCTGACCGCAGCCCGCCCGTCCAGCGTGGCCACCGCCAACGCACCCACCTACGACCCCGGGCCCTTGCGCCTGCATGTGCCCGAGCCTACCGGCCGGCCGGGTCAGCAAACCGATTTCTCCTACCTGCGCATCTCGGCCCCGGGTGAAGTGCGGCGCCCGCCGTTGGACGTGTCGCCCGGCGACACCGCCGACATGGCCGGCGCGCTGGTGCGGGTGCTCGACGATGACGGCCATGCCGTCGGCCCGTGGGCACCGGAGGTCGAGCCTGAGACGCTGCGCCGCGGCCTGCGCTCGATGATGAAGACGCGCGCCTTCGATGCGCGCATGCTGATCGCACAACGGCAGAAGAAGATCTCGTTCTACATGCAGTGCCTGGGCGAAGAGGCGATAGCCATCGCCCACGCGCTGGCGCTGCGTGAAGGCGACATGTGCTTCCCGACCTATCGGCAACAAGGCCTGCTGCTGTCTCGCGACGACATCGACATGGTCGAGCTGATGTGCCAGCTGATGTCGAACACGAAGGACCCGGTCAAGGGTCGCCAGCTGCCGGTGATGTACTCGTACAAGCGGGCCGGCTTCTTCACGATCTCGGGCAACCTGGCCACGCAGTTCATCCAGGCCGTGGGCTGGGCGATGGCCTCGGCGATCAAGGGCGACACCAAGATCGCATCGGGCTGGATCGGCGACGGTTCCACCGCAGAAAGCGACTTCCACACCGCGCTGACCTTTGCCCATGTCTACCGCGCGCCGGTGATCCTGAACGTGGTCAACAACCAGTGGGCGATCTCGACCTTCCAGGCAATCGCCGGCGGTGAGTCCAGCACCTTTGCCGCGCGCGGCGTGGGCTGCGGCATTGCGTCGCTGCGGGTCGATGGCAACGACTTCCTCGCGGTGCTGGCGGCTTCGCGCTGGGCAGCAGAGCGGGCGCGCAACAACCTGGGGCCCACGATGATCGAGTGGATCACCTACCGGGCGGGCGCGCACTCGACCTCGGACGAGCCGACACGCTATCGGCCCGCGGGCGACTGGCAGGCCTTCCCGCTCGGTGACCCGATCGAGCGGCTGAAGAAGCACCTGATGACCTTGGGCGTGTGGTCGCAAGAAGAGCACGAGGCAACGCAGAAAGAGCTCGAGGCCCAGGTGCTGGCTGCGCTGAAGCAAGCCGAGCAATTCGGCACCTTGCACGACGGCCACCAGACGCCGCTGCGCAGCATGTTCGAAGACGTCTACGAAGAGATGCCGCCGCACCTGGAAGACCAGCTGCGCCAGGCAGAGAGGGGAGACTGAGGAATGTCGACCCCCAATTTCGCTTCGCTCTTGCCCCCCGAGGGGGCGCAGGTCTCCCTAGGGGCGGCCCGTCGGGAGACCTTATGCCATCCATGACCATGATCCAGGCCCTGCGTTCCGCGATGGACGTGATGCTGGGCCGCGATGACGATGTGGTGATCTACGGCCAGGACGTCGGCTACTTCGGCGGCGTGTTCCGTTGTACTGATGGCCTGCAGGCCAAGCACGGCCGCACGCGCGTGTTCGACGCGCCGATCAACGAAGGCGGCATCGTTGGTTCGGCGATCGGCATGGCGGCCTATGGGCTGCGGCCGGTGGTCGAGGTGCAGTTCGCCGACTATGTCTACCCGGCTTATGACCAGATCGTGTCCGAGGCGGCGCGCCTGCGCTACCGATCGGCCGGCGACTTCACCGCGCCGATCACGATCCGCATGCCTTGCGGCGGCGGCATCTACGGCGGCCAGACCCACAGCCAGAGTCCCGAGGCGCTGTTCACTCATGTCTGCGGCATCCGCACCGTGATGCCGAGCACGCCGTACGACGCGAAGGGCTTGCTGATCGCCTCGATCGAGAACAACGATCCGGTGATCTTTCTCGAGCCCAAGCGCCTGTACAACGGCCCGTTTGATGGCTACCCCGACCGGCCCGTGGTGCCCTGGTCGGCGCACCCGGCCAGCGAGGTGCCCGAAGGCCACTACACCGTGCCGCTGGACAAGGCGGTCGTCGCGCGGCCCGGCAAGGAGCTGACGGTGTTGACCTACGGCACGATGGTCTACGTCAGCGAGGCCGCGGCCAAGGAAAGCGGCGTCGATGCCGAGATCATCGACCTGCGCACGCTGTGGCCGCTGGACCTGCCGACGGTCATCGCGTCGGTCAAGAAGACCGGCCGCTGCGTGGTGGTGCACGAAGCCACGCGTACCAGCGGCTTCGGCGCCGAGCTGGCCTCGCTGGTGCAGGAGCACTGCTTCTACCACCTCGAAACACCGATCGAACGCGTGGCCGGCTGGGACACGCCGTACCCACATGCCCAGGAGTGGGCTTATTTCGCCGGGCCGGCACGGGTTGCCGCCGCCTTCCGGCGCGCGATGGAGGCATGAGGGTGTCAATTCATGTGATCAAGATGCCCGACCTGGGCGAAGGCATTGCCGAGTGCGAGCTGGTGGCCTGGCATGTGAAGCCGGGCGACGTCGTGGCCGAGGATCAGGTGCTGGCCGACGTCATGACCGACAAGGCGACGGTGGAAATCCCGTCGTCGGTGGCCGGCCGCGTGGTGTCGCTGGGTGGTGAAGTCGGCCAGTCGCTGGCAGTCGGTGCGGATCTGATCCGCATCGAGCGTGAAGGCGGCGCGCCGGCCCAGATGGCCCCGCCGCCGGCTGCGGCGACCGCTGCTGCGCAGGCGTCAGCGGCCATTGCCGCCGCTGCCGTGGTGGCGCCACCACCGCCCGCACCGCCGCCCTCGGCGCCCGTGCGCACCGCGCCGCCACCGCCGGCACCCGCCAAGCCTGCCGTCGCGCGACAAGACAACGGCCGTGTCATCGCATCGCCGGCGTTGCGCGAGCGTGCCTGGTCGCTGGGCGTGGACCTGGCGCAGGCGCATGCCAGCGGCCCGGGTGGCCGCGTGATGCAGCGTGATCTGGACGAGCACGTCGCACGCCACGGCGCGCCCGGCCCGGTCAAACATGCACCGCCGCCTCCGGCCCCGCCGGCGCCGGCGCGCCCACCGGTGGCTGCCGGTGAAGACGTGACCGAGCAGATCAAGTTCGTCGGCCTGCGCCGCAAGATCGCGCAGCGCATGCAAGAGGCCAAGCGCCGGATCCCGCACTTCAGCTACGTTGAAGAGCTGGACATGACCGAGCTCGAGGCCTTGCGCGAGCGGCTGAACGCCCGCCACGGCAAGACGCGCGGCAAGCTGACGGTGCTGCCATTCCTGGCCCGCGCGATGGTCCACGCACTGCGTGACTTCCCCGACCTGAACGCACGCTTCGACGACGAGACCGGCACGCTGACGCGGCACTCGGCCGTGCACATCGGCGTCGCCACGCAAACCGACGCCGGCCTGATGGTGCCGGTGCTGCGCGATGCGCAGGCGCACGACCTGTGGAGCTTCGCGGCCGAGGTCCAGCGCCTGGCCGAAGCGGCACGCACCGGCCGCATCGTGCGCGACGAGCTGAGCGGCTCGACGATCACGATCACCAGCCTGGGCAAGATCGGCGGCATCGTCACGACGCCGGTGATCAACATGCCCGAGGTCGCGATCGTCGGCGTCAACCGTATGGTCGAGCGGCCGGTGATCCTCAACGGCGCGATCGTGCCGCGTTTGATGATGAACCTGTCGTCGTCGTTCGACCACCGCGTGGTCGACGGCGTGCAGGCGGCCGAGTTCGTGCAGGCGCTGCGCGGGCTGCTGGAGCACCCGGCGACGCTGTTCGTCGACTGAAGCGTGTGCCGGCGGAGCGGTGACGTTCCGCCGGTTTGCTCAGGCTGGGCCCGCAACCGCCTGCGCTCTTCTTCTATTGGCCTTTCGCCGGCTCGTTGTCTTGCACGGGCTCCAGCCTGGACCAGTGCCACTCGTCGTGGTCGGCCTCCGTTACGGAGCCGATGCTCTGGTCGCCCCACGAGAAGAGCGATTGCTTGCCGCCCGTGATGTGCTCGCGCAGGCCCAGGGCCAGTGAACCGTCGGCCAGGCGCGTCATGCGCCAAAGCACGCCGGTCTTGCGGCCGTGTGCGGCTTCGGCTCCGTGGGGTGACGGGCCGGAGCCCGGCAACGGCGTGGGCGCCTCGAATTCGACTTCGTCGGTTTCCAGGTAGCCGAAGCTGCAATGCCACTCTGGGGCTCCCCATTCGTGGTAGCCCCAGCCCGGGTCCTTCAAGCGAGGTTCTGGCGCATCGGAATCGGACGATCGCTCCCTGAACACGGTCTGCAGCGGGCTGCCGCGCCCCGTCATGCGGATGCCGAAACGGCCGTAGGGGTAGACGTTCACGCCGACGACCTTGCGCGAAGCGAAGCCGTGGGGGCGGCGATCGTCCGCGAACACTTGGCCATCGGCCGGCGGCCAGACGTAGACACCCGCGATCTCGGGGCAGCCGATGAACGGCTTGCCAAGCGCGCCGAGACTGGCCGGTGGTGTGCTGCTGCCGGAGGTCTGACCGCAGCCCGCCAACCCCAGCGAGATGGCGCCGACCACGGCGCTCGCCCTCACGAATCGTCGCCCGGTTCGGGGCCAAAGACTGCGCGCTTGCGCAGGGCGGCTTGTCGTCACGGTGGTCTCTCCCTCGGTGCTTGTGCGCGTCAGAATAGCCGACCAACGGTTCGTCAAGCGGGCCTTGCAACACAGGACAACCCCATGCCCGATTCACCTGGCGACGCACCGGCCGAAGATGATTTCGCCAAGCGCTTCGACCGCGTGCTCCACGCGCGCCAGCACGTCGGCCCGAAGCACCTGGGCGAGCCGGCGCCGGACGAGACCGCACTGCGCGAGCTGTTTGCCGCCGCTGCCGCGGCGCCTGACCATGGGCGGCTGCAGCCCTGGCGCTTTCTGGTGCTCGGCACCGAAGCGCGCGAACGCCTGGGCCGCGCGTTTGCCGACGCGCTGCGCGAACGCGACCCGGGCGCCACGCCCGAGCAGGCGGCCGAGGCGCATGACAAGGCATTCCGCGGCCCGGTGCTGATCCTCGCGATCGCTGACCTGCGCGCCGACGAGCCCGACGTGCCGCCGGCCGAGCGCTTGGTGTCGCTCGGCGCTGCGATCCAGAACCTGCTGCTCGCCGCCGCCGCTCGCGGTTACGCCAGCGGCTTGTCCAGTGGCCGCGCGATGGGCAGTCGTGCGCTGCGAGAGGCTTTCGAGCTGGTCGAGGGCGAACACGCCGTTTGCTTCATCAGCCTGGGCACCGCGCTGCGCAACAAGCCGGTGCGGCCTCGGCCGGCGCCGGACGAGTTTGTACGCTGGATCTGAGCGCACCGCGGCTTGACCCCACCGGCACCATTGCATCGCGCCACCACACTGACATCGCCCCTAACATCGCCGCCGGTCGTGCTGGCTGTGTCGTCGGTGTGCCGCTTCCCCTGGTCTTCTGTCATCGCGTCGACACCGCGAAAACCTAGCCTCCGGCCTTTGTTCCAACGGCTTCAACGAGGAGATGGACCATGTGGAAGAAAGCGATCGCGGGAATCTGCGGCGGCCTGCTGCTGAGTGCTCAGGCCTGGGGCCTGACCCCGGCTGAGCTGGCCTACCACCATGCGCCGGTGCACTACCAGGACAGTGATTCGAGCGACTACCCGTCGGACTACATCACCGCGTTCGACTACGACCACGATCCGTTCACGACCAACAACTGGGACAACCGCGGCAATGGCCTGTGGCCGGCGACCGTGTACTACGCGGTGGTCGAGAGCTGCAGCCACTACTTCATCACCTACGCGTTCTACCACCCGCGCGATTGGTCCGACATCATCTTCGACCAGGAGCATGAGAACGACCTCGAAGGCGCGATCGTCTCGGTGCGCAAGGACGGTTCGGCCTACGGCACGGTCGAAGGGATGATCACCGTCTTCCACACCGACTTCTTCTCGTTCACGCCCACCGGCAGCCCTTACACCAAGGGCCACGAGACGATCGACGGCAAGGTCTCGTTCGAGGTCGACAACGGCGTCAGCCGCATGAAGACCGTGCAAGAGGCCAAGGGCCATGGTCTGAAGGCGTGGCCTTATGCGTCGGACTTCAACGGCGCGCCGAACCAGGACGGCATCGTCTACTACCCGACGCTGGGCGCACCGACCTACCCGAGCTCCGGCAACGACCGCCATGTCTACTACCGCCTGGTCGACATCCAGCAGGCCGGCGGCATGTTCGACCTGGCGATCAACGACGCGCTGCAGCCGCCGGCACAGGCGACGACCTTTGCGAGCTGGGGCACCTTCCGTGGCGACACCAGCGGTGGCTGTGGCTCAGGCCTGAAGAGCTGCGGCACCAACTCGGCCAACACGCCCTGGGGCTGGGACGACGGCAACGACGGCGCCAGCTACCGCGGCGAGTTTGCGTTGGACCCGGCGCACCTGTTCTCGTACTACTTCGCCAACACCGGCAACTTCAGCCAGCAGTATCTCTACAGCCCCTATCTGACAAAGCTGCGCAACGCCGGTTTCTACTCGGGCCATGCGCCGGCGGGCTTCCCGTCGCAGCTGGACCTGAACACGCTGTACGGCAAGCTCACCAACAGCTGCCAATGACTGTCGATTTCTCGCGGCCAGCGACGGGCCGCTCCCTAGCGGCCGCGCACCCCCTTGGGGGGCGTGTCGCGGGTACCCCCGCGACCGGGGGCTGACATCAGGCGGCGATGGCCTCCACATGCGCGTGGCGCGTGTAGAGGAAATCGATGACGGCTTTACGCGCGTGCACATAGGTCGAGTCTTCGGCCAGCGCGACACGGTCGCGCGGCCGGGGCAGATCGACCGTCAGGATCTCGCCGATCGTCGCCGACGGCCCGTTGGTCATCATCACGATGCGGTCGCTCAGCAGCACCGCTTCGTCGACATCGTGCGTGACCATCACGACGGTGCTGTAGGTGCGCTCGACGATCTTCATCAGCTCGTCCTGCAGCTTGGCGCGGGTCAGCGCGTCGAGCGCGCCGAAGGGCTCGTCCATCAGCAGCACCTTGGGCTCCATCGCCAGTGCGCGGGCAATACCGACGCGCTGCTTCATGCCGCCCGAGATCTCGTGCGGCCGCTTGTGCGCGGCGTGGCCCATGCCAACCAGCTCGAGCGCATTCTGCGTGCGCAGTTTCAGTTTGGCCTTCGGCTCACCACCGCCAAATACGCGCTCGACAGCGAGGTAGACGTTGTCGAAGCAACTCAACCACGGCAGCAGCGAGTGGTTCTGGAACACGACCGCCCGCTCCGGCCCCGGTGCAGTGATCTCGCGGTTGTCGCACAGCAGCGCGCCACCGGTGGGTTTCTGCAGCCCGGCGATCAGGTTCAACAGCGTCGACTTGCCGCAGCCCGAATGGCCGATCAGCGTGACGAACTCGCCGCGCTCGACCTTCAGGTGGATGTCGCGCAGCGCCTGAAACGGTCCCTTCGCGGTCTGGAAGGTCACCTCGGCGGCGTGGACGTCGATGAAAGCACTCATGCTCAGCTCCTTCCGGTCAATCGAATGAGAAACGCTTGGCCACCGCCATCAGCGCCTGTTCGAGCAGCAGCCCGACGATGCCGATCACGAAGATCGCGATGATGATGTGCTGCACGTTGAGGTTGTTCCATTCGTCCCAGACCCAGAAGCCGATGCCGACGCCGCCGGTCAGCATCTCGGCCGCAACGATCACCAGCCATGCGGTGCCCACCGACAGCCGCACGCCGGTCAGCATGTAAGGCAACACGGCCGGCAGCAGGATCTTCGTGATGACCTTCCACTCCGACAGGTTCAGCACCTTGGCGACGTTGAGGTAGTCGACCGGCACACGCTGCACGCCGACTGCGGTGTTCACCACCATCGGCCATATCGAGCAGATGAAGATGGTCCAGATCGCGGCCGGGTTCGCGCTCTTGAACACCAGCAGGCCGATCGGCAGCCAGGCTAGTGGCGACACCGGTTTGAGCAGGCTGATCAGCGGGCTGACCATGCGCGACGCGAACTCGAAGCGGCCGATGATGAAGCCGAGCGGGATGCCGACCAGCGCCGCGAGGCCGAAGCCGAGCGCGACACGTTCGAGCGAGAACAGGATGTTCCAGCCGATGCCTTGGTCGTTCGGGCCATTCTTGTAGAACGGGTCGGCGAAGAGCTTGACGGCGGCATCGAAGGTGGCGGACGGCGTGGGAAAAGGACCGCCCTTTTGCGTCAGCAACGCCCAGATGCCGACCAGAAGCGCCATGCCCAGCACCGGTGGCAAGACCTTCATCCACAGGCCGTGCCAGTCGAACGGCGGGCGCTTGGTGCGAGACGTGGCCGGCGCCACGGTGGCGACTGCAGCTGGCACGGGCGCCGCGGTGCGCGCGGGGGCGGGCGAAGTCGCCGACTCGGCGGCAACGCTCAGCGGGGAATGAAACACGGCACTGACCATGGTGTTCTCCGGTGGTGCGGGTTGACAGGGACGCGCTTCAGGCGTGGACCTTGAAGCTGTCGGCGTACTTGGCCGGCTCCTTGCCGTCCCAGACCACGCCGTCGATCAGCTTCGAGCTGCGCATCGCGTCTTTCGGCACGCTGACCTTCAGGGCAGAAGCGGCCTGCTTGTACAGATCGATCTGGTTGATCTGCTTGGCCACACCCAGGTAGTCCGGGTGGTCCTTGATCAGGCCCCAGCGCTTGTGCTGGGTCAGGAACCACATGCCGTCGGACAGGTACGGGAAGGTCACCGCACCGTCGTTGAAGAACTTCATGTGGTTCGGGTCGTCCCAGGTCTTGCCCAGGCCGTTCTGGTAACGCCCGAGGATGCGCTGGTTGATGGCATCGACGCTGGTGTTGACGTAGGCCTTGTCGGCCACGGTCTCGGCCATCTTCATCTTGTTCTGCAGGCCGGCGTCGATCCAGCGGCTGGCTTCGAGCACCGCCATCACGACCGCGCGTGCGGTGTTGGGGTACTTCTTGACGAACTCAGCCGTAGTGCCCAGCACCTTCTCGGGGTGGTCGGGCCAGATGTCCTGCGTCGTGACGGCGGTGATGCCGATGCCATCCATGATCGCGCGGTGGCCCCAGGGTTCACCAACACAGTAACCATCCATGTTGCCGACACGCATGTTGGCCACCATCTGCGGCGGCGGCACGGTGATGACCTTGGCGTCCTTCAGCGGGTTGACGCCGACGCTGGCCAGCCAGTAGTACAGCCACATCGCGTGGGTGCCGGTCGGGAAGGTCTGGGCGAAGGTGTAGTCGCGCTTGTCGGTCGCCATCACCTTGGCGAGCGATGCGCCATCGACCGCGCCCTTGTCGGCCAGTTTCTTCGACAGCGTGATCGCCTGGCCGTTGTTGTTCAGGGTCATCAGCACGGCCATGTCTTTCTTCGGCCCGCTGACGCCCAGGTGCACACCGTAGATCAGGCCGTAGAGCACATGCGCCATGTCGAGCTCGCCGTTGACCAGCTTGTCGCGCACGCCGGCCCATGAGGCCTCCTTGGTCGGGATGATCTTGATGCCGTACTTCTTGTCGAAGCCCAGCACCGAGGCCATCACGACCGAGGCGCAGTCGGTTAACGGGATGAATCCGATGCGCACTTCTTCTTTCTCGGGCTTGTCCGAGCCCTGGCCCCAAGCGCGGGTCGATGGCAAGCCGGCGGCGGCGCCCACGGCCACGGCAGAAGCGGCTTGCAGCACGCGACGGCGGCTCAGATCGGTAGGGGTTGCACTGGAAGTGACGGGGGCAGGGGCGTGCATCGGCGGTCCTCGAAAAAGGCAAAAAAAGAGGCGCCCGACGGCAAGACCCTTGCGGGTAGCCGGCGGACGCCTTTGTCCAAAAAACCTAGGAAGTCAGTGCAACCAGATCGCGTGACCCTTCGTTGGGCCACGGCTTGATCTACGCAATCGCTGTGCCAGCCTACGTGGCCCGGTGGGCCCACCGCAGGAGTTCTTGTCTGCACCATAGCCGGGGCCTGCGCTGGTGCGCCGCACCAAACGCGGGCGTCCGGCCATCAATCAGGTGAAGAGGTCCGCCAACTCCAGCAGCCGGCGCGCGACCTCGTGGATCGTCAGGCCCTGGTTCATCGCCGTCTTGCGCAGGCGCGCGTAGGCCTGCGGCTCGGGCAGGTTGTGGCGCTGCATCAGCAAGGCTTTCGCGCGGTCGACGACCACGCGCTCGGCGAGTTGCCCTTTGGCGCGCGCCAGTTCGCCGCGCAGATTCTGTTCGTGCTCGAAGCGGGCGATCGCCACATCGATCACCGGTCGCACGCGCTCGGGCGCCAGCCCGGCGACGACATAGGCGACCACGCCCGCGGCGACCGCCTCGCGCATGTGGGCCGGGTCGTGCTCTTCGGTGAACAGCACGATCGGCCTTGGCGCATCGCGCGTGGCCCAGACCACGTGCTCGATCGCGTCGCGCGCGCCGCTCTCGGCGTCGACGATCAGCACGTCGGGCGTCAGCGCGGCCAGCTTGTCAGGCAGCTGCGCGTCGGCACCCAGCACGCCGGCGATCTGGTAGCCGCCGACGCGTAGGCCGTGCACCAGATCGCGCAGGCGCAGTGCCTCGTCCCAGCCGTCCTGGTCGGCCAGGTCGGGCACATGGGCCGACAAGGTGATGACGGCCAGGCGGAGATCGGGAGCACTCACGGGCCAAACTGATGCAAGTTGCGCACCTGCATCCAGCCCGAGGTGTGCGCTATGACTCGAGTTTGCCGACGGAGATGATCGGACCGGTCGGTGCACCGGTCGGCGAACCGCCTGCCGGTTCCAGGCTGACCGCGAAGGCGGCGGTATTGCGCAGCAGCTCGGTGCGGATCACCTTGGTCGCGCCATCAGCGGCCACCAAGCCCAGCGAGCGCGGTGCGCCCTGGCCGGGAACCGCCCAGAGTTCGAGCGCCCGCTGCGGGTCCATCGTCAGCGCGTCGACCGGCCGCAGCACCAGGCCGCGCCCGTCGGCGCTGACGCTGGCAACGAACTTGGCGTTCTGCAGCGCCGCGCCGGCAGCGGCGTCGGACGGGGCCAGCACCACCAGGATCGGCGGTTGGGCGGGCTTCGGGATCGTCAGCGCCACGCCCAGCGCCAGAGCGGCAGCAGTGGCAAAGCCGGTGGCGGCGCGCCAGGGCAGCACGGCTTGCCACCAGCGCTGCGGCGCCGGCGGTGTTTCGTTGGCGGCGCGGCGTTCGGCAAATAAGCGTTCCTCGATACCTTTCCAGACCCGCGGCGACGGCGCGACCGGCTTCACGCTGGCCGCCAGCGGCACCAGCGCGTCCTGCCAGCGGGCCACGGCGGCACGCAGGGCCGGGTGGGCCGGCAGCAGGTTGTCGAACCGCCGTCGGGCGGGGCCACGCAGCGTGCCGAGCACGAATTCGGCTGCCAGGCGGTCGGCGAGGGGGGCGCGGGAGTAGTCCATCAATGCCCGCCCGGCCGCCCGTAGGGCATTGATTGCCCCCTCGGGGGGCAGTGAACGAAGTGAGCGTGGGGCTTCATGTTCAGGCTCCTACCGCGTCGATCGCGCCGGCCCGTTCAAGGCAGGCGCGCAGCGACAGCAGGCCGCGCCGGACCCAGCTTTTCACGGTGCCCAGCGGCTGGCGCAGTTGCTCGGCGACCTCGGAGTGCGACAGCCCTTGGTAGAAGGCCAGCGCCAGCGTCTGCTGTTGCTCGCCCGACAAGCCCTTCATGCACACGCCGACGGCGCGCGCCTGCACCGCCTGGCCTAGCAGTTCCATCGGCCCGGCGGCCTCGCTGGGCATCTGGTCCAGCACGTCATCGTCCTCACCATCATCCAGCGACGGCCGCGCGGTCACCCACTGCGGTTCGGTCTGACGGCGGCGCAGGCTGTCGATCGCGCGGTGGCGCGCGATGCTCGTCAGCCAGGTCATCGGCTGTGCCCGCTGTGCGTCGAAGCTGCCGGCGGCACCCCAGATCTTCACGAATATCTCCTGCAACAGGTCCTCGGCTTGGCCCCGGTCTGTATTGATACGGAGAATGACCCCAAGTAGATGCGCTGCTGTCTGCTGGTAAAGCGTGGCAAAAGCCGCACGGTCGCCCAAGGAGACGCGCGCGAGCAGCGCGCCCAGGGCGTCGGCGCGCTGGGCGGAAGAGGAGGCGAAAGTGGCCATCGAGGGAATTCTAGGAGTGCAGCGAGGAAGCTTCGCCCCAGGCATACGCCAGCCGCCGTCACTTGGATGCCAACCCGATGCCTGTCGATCGTGAGGGAGAACCCCGATCCGTACAATCGTTGCCCACCATGTCCCGACCGCAAGAATTCGTTCTCACGCTGGCCTGCCGCGACGCCAAGGGCATTGTTCACAACGTGTCGGGGCTGCTTTACCAGGCCGGCTGCAACATCATCGATTCGCAGCAGTTTGGCGACCTGCAGGGCGAGGACGCGACCGGTTTCTTCTTCATGCGGGTGCATTTCGAGGCGCCCGAGCAACTGGCTGAGGTGGCCACGCTGGACAAGCTGTTTGGCCATGTGCGCCAGCAGTTCGGCATGGTGGCCACCTTCCATGCGGTGGACCAGCGGCCGCGCGTGCTGCTGATGGTCAGCCAGCATGGCCACTGCCTGAACGACCTGCTGTTCCGTTGGAAGAGCGGCCAGCTGGCGCTGGACATCCCGGCCGTGGTGTCGAACCACCGCACGCACGAGCAGCTGGTCGAAAGCTACGGCCTGCCCTTCCACCACCTGCCGCTGGCAGCCGGTGCCGATGCAGCGGCCAAGCGAACGCAAGAGCAGCAGATCGAAGCGCTGATCGAGGCCGAACGCATCGACCTCGTGGTGCTGGCGCGCTACATGCAGATCCTGAGCCCCGAGTTCTGCCAGCGCCTGGCGGGCCGGGCGATCAACATCCACCACAGCTTCCTGCCCAGCTTCAAGGGTGCCAAGCCCTACACCCAAGCCCATGCGCGCGGCGTGAAGCTGATCGGCGCAACGGCGCACTATGTGACCGCCGACCTGGACGAGGGGCCGATCATCGAGCAGGACGTCGAGCGGGTCGACCACTCGTTGTCGGCCGAAGACCTGACCGCCGTCGGTCGCGATGTCGAATGCGTGGTGCTGGCGCGCGCCGTGCGCTGGCATGTCGAGCGCCGGGTGCTGATGAACGCGCACAAGACGGTGGTCTTCCGCTAAAGGCGCACTTCATGCCGCAAGCACCCAAGGCCGCACTGCTCGCGTCGCCCGACGACGTCGAGGCCCAGTTCTATGAAGCGCTGCGCGAGGCTGACATCGAGAAACTGATGGCCGTCTGGGCCGACGACGAAGAGGTGGTCTGCATCCACCCCGGTGGGCCGCGCCTGGTGGGCCCGGCGGCGGTTCGCGCGGCCTTCGAGGCGGTGTTTGCCAACGGGGCGGTCCATGTGCAACCTGAGAAAGTGCGCCGCGTGCATGCGCTGAGCGCGGCGATGCACAGCGTGCTTGAGCGCGTTGCGCTGAAGACGCCCGACGGTGCGCGCACCGGCTGGGTGATGGCCACCAACGTCTACCTGAAGACGGCGCAAGGCTGGCGCATGGTGACCCACCATGCCAGCCCGGGCACGGCGCAAGAGCCGCCCGAGCTGGTCGAGGCGCCGACGACGCTGCATTGAGCGAGGCGGCGATGCGCTACTTCCGAGCGCCACGCTGGTTGCCCGGCGGGCATTTGCAGACGATCTGGCCGGCGCTGTATGGCAAGCGGGTGCACGGTCCGCATCCGATCTACCAGCGTGAGCGCTGGACCACTCCGGACGAAGACTTCGTCGACGTCGACTTCCGTTTCTCACGCCACCGCGACGCGCCGTGGCTGGTGCTGTTCCACGGCCTCGAAGGCTCATCGCGCAGCCACTATGCCGAGGCCTTTGCCGATGTCGCCCACGCATTGGGCTGGAACTACGCGGTGCCACATTTCCGCGGCTGCTCGGGCGAGTTGAACCTGGCGCCGCGCGCCTACCACTCGGGCGATTTCGAGGAGATCGGTTGGATCCTCACGCGCTTGCGTGAACGCTCGGGTCAGCCGTTGCACGCCGTCGGCGTATCGTTGGGTGGCAATGCACTGCTGCGCTGGGCCGAAGAGGCAGGCGAGACAGCCAGTGCGACCGCGCGCGCGGTGGCAGCGGTCTGCTCGCCGATCGACCTGACAGCCGGCGGCCACGCGATCGGCCGTGGCTTCAACCGGCAGGTCTACACCCGCATGTTCCTGCGCTCGATGAAGCCGAAGGCGCTGGCCAAATGGGCCCAGCACCCCGGCTTGTTCGACCGCGAGCGTCTGGCCGCCGCGCGCGACCTGTACGAGTTCGACAACCTGTTCACCGCACCGCTGCACGGCTTTCGCAACACCGACGACTACTGGCGCCGCGCGTCGGCCAAGCCTTGGCTCGAGCACATTCGCGTGCCGGCGCTGGTGCTGAACGCGCGCAACGACCCGTTCGTGCCGGCGGCCAGCCTGCCCGGCGTGCACGAGGTAGGCCCCTACGTGACGCTGTGGCAGCCGCCGCACGGCGGCCACGTCGGTTTCCCGGCCGGCCGCCTTCCCCCTGGCCACGTGCGGGCCATGCCAGAAGCTGTCGTGGATTGGCTTCGCGCGAGATAACGTGGACAAAGGCGCGCGTAGCGCTGCCTTTCATCAAGTGGCGTGCGCGGATCCGGCTTTGCCGGTCCGCTGCGCGAGCCCCCTCGGGGGGCAGCCCCCGGAGGGGGGCGTGGGGGTTTTATGGACGACATTGTCAAATCTGCATTGGCCAAGTGGCCGCATGTGCCGCACTGCTACAACTGGCTGGCGCTGGACGCACGCGGCGACTGGTACATGCGCGACGACCGCATCCAGGCCGCAGGGCCGTTCCCGACGCCCAAGGGCAGCCGCATCCAGCACGACAAGCTGCAGGAGTTCATCGGCCGCAACTACGAGGCCGACGAGGCCGGCTGCTGGTTCTTCCAGAACGGGCCGCAGCGGGTCTACGTCGAGATCGAGGCGGCGCCGTGGGTCTGGCGGCTAACGGCAATGTCCGGCGCGGCACCGGTGCTCAGCACCCACACCGGCCGCAGCGCAGTCTTTCGCAGTGCGTGGCTCGACGATGGCGGGCGCTTGTTCGCCGACAGCGACATCGGCTTCGGCCTGGTGCACACGCTGGACGCGGCGCTCGGCGCCGATGCGATCGAGGCGGGCCATTGGCGCTACGACGAGTTGCCGTTCGCGCAGATGCCGCAGCGTTTCGGCTACGCGCTGAGCCCGGCGGCCGGACAGCACAAAAGCTGAGTCCCCAAACAACAAAGCCGCCCGAAGGCGGCTTTGATCGTTGCGGTGGCAGCTGAGCGGCTTACTGCGCCGCGCTGGCTGCAGCGGCCGGAGCTTTCGGCTCGTCGAACTTGGCACCGCCCTTGTTGGCCATGTAGACCACGGCACGGGCGATCTCCAGGTCGGAGAAATCGCCACCGCCCTGCGGACCCATGTTGCCCTTGCCCTTCAGCGCCGAATTCAGCAGCGCCTCGAAACTGTTCTTGATACGCGGGGCCCAGGCGGCCTCGTCGCCGAACTTCGGCGCGCCGGCGGCGCCGGTGGCGTGGCAGGCCGAGCACTGGGCCTGGAAGACCTGTTCGCCCGTCTTCAGCGTGGCCACGTCGTTCATGTCTTTCACATCGACGGAGCTGACCGGGTGAATGCGCTGGGCCACGGCCTGTGCTTCCAACGCGTTGGTGCCGGCGGCTTCTTTCTCGCCGCTGGCAACGAACTGGGTCAGCATGATGATCACGATGATCGGCACGATGAACGAGGCCGCCACGGCCCAGACCAGTTGCTTGGGCGTCTTGATCGGGCCTTCGTGCGGGCCGTCGTGGGCGTGTTCTTCTGCGTGGCGGTGAGCGTCGCTCATGAATTCCTCGGTCGCTGGGCCAACAAGGGTGGCGGGCAGGGGCGAAATCGTTGTTCGATGCGCGGCGGGGCACCGCTCGGCACAACCGCCGAATTATAGCCAGCGCCCCCACGCGGGCCGGTGGGTGGTCTGGGGCCCTCCGAGGCGACTGCTAGAATCCCGACTCTTCCATGCATGGCGCCCGTAGCTCAGTGGATAGAGTACTGGCCTCCGAAGCCAGGGGCCGCTGGTTCGATCCCAGCCGGGCGCGCCATCGCCCCCTCTCTCATCCCCCTTCATCTGCACACTGGCCGCAACGCTTGACGCGTTGTGCCGGCGCTGCGGCATTGCTGGCGGGCTTGTTGCTCGCGGGCTGCTCCACCACGTCGCCCGGCGGACGCTTGCCGGCCGGCGCCGATGGCCCACCGCCGGCCGACGCCCCGGATGTGCGCGACGTGCCGGACGCCGAGCCCAAGGTCGAATCGATCCGCTCGGGCGGGCCGAACAAGCCCTACGAGGTGCTGGGCCAGAGCTACACGCCGATGACCGGTGACGAGCCGCTGGTCCAGAAAGGGATGGCCTCGTGGTACGGCCGCCGTTTCCACGGCCGCCGCACCGCCAGCGGCGAGACCTACAACATGTACGCGATGACGGCGGCGCACAAGACGATGCCGATCCCGAGCTACGCGCGGGTGCGCAACCCGGCCAACGGCCGCGAGGTGATCGTGCGGGTCAATGACCGTGGCCCGTTTTCCGCGGGCCGGGTGATCGACCTGTCCTATGCCGCGGCGGTGAGGCTGGGCGTGCAGAACGGCGTG
>Ga0307515_10007616_pt1 | contig 21362 bp, 20 predicted proteins | sample 17_EM_MG_FD_194513 | JGI IMG/M metagenome (GOLD analysis project Ga0307515, IMG submission 194513) | Populus trichocarpa ectomycorrhiza microbial communities from riparian zone in the Pacific Northwest, United States - 17_EM | ecosystem: Host-associated > Plants > Roots > Unclassified | place...
GAGCAGGTCGCCGCCGCGCACGCTGACGATCACCCAGCCCAGGAACGCGGCGTCGGTGTGCACCGGCTGGGCCAGTTCGAACGCGAGCTGGCGGTGCGCCGGGGGCAGGGTCGCATCGGCGGGCAGCACGTGGGCGCGGCCGGCGACCAGCCGGCCGAGGTCACGGGCAAGCGTCATCGCGCGGTCCAGCTCGGGCTCGGCGGTCAGCGTGCCGGCGGCCGGCGGGGTGCTGCCGTCCAGCGCGTGCTGGGCGGTGATGGTGTGCTCGGCGGTGACGACGAGGACCTGGTGGGCGCCGGCGAGCCGGTCGCCGACGAGGCGGGCCACGGTCGGGGCGAGGGTCGCGCCCGGCTGGGTGGCGGCGGCGGCCACGAGATCGTGCATCGTGTCGGCGTACCGCTGGAAGGTGGTGTCGAGGGCACTGCGCACGCCCGCGGTCCGCAGGGCGAGTGCCGCGGAGCTCGCGTCGCGCTCGGCGAGTGCCAGGCCGGTGGCGGCGGTCGCGCCGGTGGTGACGCCGAGGGTGAGTACGGCGGCCGCGAGGGCCAGGCCGCGCCGGCTCACTGACTTGATGTCCACGGGATGCTCTATCGGGTCCCGCCGCATCCGGGCTGAGCCGCAGGTCCATCGGTACCGGCATTGCAACCTCGGATGCGTTCATAACGGATATATTGGGCGGAGGAAGCTGGCGAAGCGGGGGGACGATGAGCAATATTCTGCTCGTCGAGGATGATCCGGACATTCGGCACCTGGTCTCCTACCGGCTCACCCGCGCCGGCTTCACGGTCACCGAGGCCGCCGACGGGGTCACGGCGCTGCACGAGGCCCGCGGCGAACCGCCCGACCTGATCATTCTCGACGTGCGGATGCCGCGGATGTCCGGCCTCGAGGTGTGCCGTGAGCTGCGCGCGGGCGCCCGCACCGCGCTCGTGCCGATCATCATGCTCACCGCGCGGGCCCGCCAGCAGGACCTCGAGCAGGCGTACGCGGCCGGCGCGACCGACTACGTCGTGAAGCCGTTCAGCCCCCGCGAGCTGGTCGACCGCGTGGAGACGGTGCTGGCCCGGGTGACCGGCTGATGCTCGGCGTCTTCACCCTGGTGATCGCCGTCCTCGCCGTGATCGTGGCCGGCACCTCGGCCGCGATCATCGCGGTCCGGGTGGTCCGGCAGGCGCGGCACCGCCGGATCGCCGCGCTCGCCGCCGGCCCGCGCCGCGCCCTGCTCAACTTCGTCGCCGACAACGGCGAGCAGGGCGGCCCCGACCTGGTCGCCATCCCGGACGAGGCCTGGCAGGCCGCCGAGCCCGGCGCGCTCGCGCTGCTCGGCAAGCTGCGCGGCGAGGCCCATCGCGCGCTCGTCTCCGTCTTCCTGCGCCGCGGCGTCGCCCGCCGGGCGCTGGGCAACCTGCACTCGCGCAGCCGGGTCCGGCGGGCCAAGGCCGCCCAGGTGCTCGGCGACCTCGAGCTGCGCCGGGCCGTTCCCGAGCTGTGCCGGCTGCTCACCGACCGGCATCTCGAGGTGCGGGTGGTGGCGGTGCGCGCGCTGGGCCGGATCGGCGATCCGGCCGCCGCCTGGCGACTGATCGCCGCCCTGGACCGCTCCGACCAGATCCCGTCCCTGCTGGCCACCCACACCCTGGTGCAACTCGGCCCGGAGGCCGAGGTCACCCTCTCCGCCGCGCTGGATCACCCCCAGGCCCGCGTACGGGCGGTCTGCCTCGACGCGCTCGGCCTGCTCGGCGCGGCCGGCTCGGTGCACCGGATCGCCCGGGTCCTCACCGAGGACGGCACGCTCGACGTGCGGGTGGCCGCCGCCGCGAACCTCGGCAAGCTGGGCACCCGGGCCGGGCTCGAGCCGTTGACCGCGGTGCTCACCCCGGCCACCCGGCCCACCGCCCTGCGCACGGCCGCGGCGAAGGCGCTCGGTGACCTCGGCGCCCCGAGCGCGGTGCCGGCGCTGGCCGCGTTGCTCGACGACGAGCAGTTCTGGGTCGCCCACGAGGCGGCCCACGCGCTGCGCCGGCTCGGCCCGGCCGGGCAGGACGCCCTGCGCGCGGTGATCGAGCAGGAGGCCGGGCGGGCCCGCAGCGCAGGTGTCGGCGCGCACGCCCGGCCGTCGTCGGCTGCCGGACACGCGCGCGAGGCGCTGGCGCTGGCGGCCGTCGCGGCGGCGGCACACGAGATGGCCACGGTCGGATGAGCTCCGACGTGATCCGGGAGGTGCTCCGGGTCTCCGACTGGTTGATCTTCGCCTACTTCGTGGCGTTGAACAGCAGCTACCTGGTGCTGATCCTGATGGCCGGGCTGGAGTTCGGCAAACACCTGCGGCGGGCCCCGTTCGCGGGCGCCGACGACATGTTCCGCAGCCCGCTGACCCTGCCCGTGTCGGTGATCGTGCCCGCGTACAACGAGGGGGCCGGGATCGTGGCCGCCGTGCAGGCGATGACGTCGCTGCGCTATCCGCGCTACGAGGTCGTGGTCGTCGACGACGGGTCGAGCGACGACACGTTCGAGCGGTTGCGGGCGCAGTTCGACCTGGTCGAGGTGCCGCGGGTGGTGCCGGGCGAGGTGCCGTACCGATCGCATGTGCTCTCCGTGCACGTGGCCCGGGGCCACCCGGAGACGCTGACCGTGGTCCGCAAGACCAACGGCGGCAAGGCCGACGCGCTCAACGTGGGCATCAACCTGGCCCGGCACCCGCTGATCTGCATGGTCGACGCCGACTCGGTGCTCGATCCGGACGCGCTGCTGTCGGTGGCCAAGCCGTTCGGCGACGATCCGCTGCGGGTGGTGGCGTGCGGCGGGGTGGTCCGGATCGCGAACGGCTGCAAGGTGGTCGGCGGCCGCGTCGTCGACGTCCGGATGCCCCGGCAATGGCTGATCCGGGTGCAGGTGGTCGAATACCTGCGGGCCTTCCTGATGGGCCGGACCGGCTGGTCGCGGCTCGGCGGGCTGGTGGTCATCTCGGGCGCGTTCGGCATCTTCCGGCGCGACCTCGTCGTCAAGATCGGCGGGATGGCCCACGATGCCATCGGCGAGGACGCCGAGCTGGTCGTACGCCTGCATCACTACCTGCGCGAGCAGGGCGCGGACTACCGGGTCATCTTCGTCGCCGAGCCGGTCAGCTGGAGCGAGGCCCCGGCCAGCCTGCGGGTGCTGGGCCGGCAGCGGCGGCGCTGGCACCGCGGCATCGCCGAGATCCTCGGCAAGCACCGGGCGATGATCGGCAACCCGCGGTACGGCCGGATCGGGCTGCTCGCCCTGCCCTACTACGTTGTGTTCGAGCTGCTGGCGCCGTTCGTCGAGCTGGCCGCGCTGGTGCTGCTGCCGCTCGGTCTCTGGGTGGACGCCGTGGACCTGGCCTTCGCCTGGCGCTTCGCGCTGGTCGCGTACGGATACGGCCTGTTGATCAGCCTGTTCTCGCTGTTCATCGAGGAGGTGTCGTTCCACCGGTACCCGCGCTGGTCGGATCTGCTGCGCGGGGTGCTGGCGGCGATCATCGAGAACTTCGGCTACCGGCAGATCCTGGCCGTCTGGCAGGTCTCCGGCGCGGCGCACGCCTGGCAGGGGCGCAAGCCGGTGTGGGGCACGATGCACCGGCAGGGTTTCGACGAGTCGCCGCCGCGGGACTCGGTCGGGGTCGCGCCCTGATCGGGCTCAGCGTGCCGAAGTAGCCGCCGCGGCCGGGGTCGGGGCGACGGGCAGCCGGATGGTGAAGACGCTGCCGGCGCCGAGGGTGCTCTCGACGGTTATCCCGCCGCCGTGCGCCTCGGCGAGCTTGCGGGCGATCGCCAGGCCCAGCCCGCTGCCGCCGGTGCTGCGGGTACGGGAGTCGTCGGCGCGCCAGAACCGGTCGAAGACCCGGGGCAGGTCGGCCGGGGCGATCCCGGTGCCCGTGTCGGCCACCGCGATGCTCAGGTCGCCGCCGGTGACCTCGCTGCGGATGGTGACGCTGCCGCCGGCGCCGGTGTGCCGCACCGCGTTCGCGACCAGGTTGCCGACCAGCTGGCGCAGCCGGGTGCCGTCCAGCAGCACCTCCGGATCGGCGGTGGGCTGGGCGTACAGCCGCACCCCGGCGGTCTCGGCGGGGCCGCGGTGCGCCTCGGCGACCTGCTCGAGGATGTCGTTGACGTACACCGGCTCGCGGTGCAGGCGCAGGTCGCCGGCGTCGGCCGCGGCGAGGTCGCGCAGGTCGTCGATGATGTGCTGCAGCAGCACCGCCTCCTCGAGCAGCAGGCTGAGCAGCTGCGGGTCGAGCCGGGCGAGCCCGTCCTGGGCGGCCTCCAGCCAGCTGCGGATGTTGGTCAGCGGCGTACGCAACTCGTGCGCCACGTCGCTGACCATGGTCTTGCGCAGCGCCTCGGTCTGCTCGCGCCGGGCGGCCAGCTCGTTGAGCGCGGCGGCCAGGTAGCCGATCTCGTCGTTGGTGGTCACCGGCACCCGGCTCTGGTCGTCCACGGGCTGGCGGGCGGCCTCGGTGAGCGCGCGCAGCGGCCGGACCAGCCGGCGGCCGACCAGGACCGTGATCAGCACGGTGACCACGAGCACCGCGCCGGTGACCGCGCCGATCCGGATCGCGTTCGCCCGGGTCAGGTTGAAGACGGGCGCGACCCCGGCCGGCTCGTCGGTGACGAAGAGCAGGGCCGGCGCCGCGACGTACTTCTCGAGCTGCTTCTGGCGCGACTTCTGCAGGCAGGCGTCGACCCGTTTGTTGCGGGCCGTGTTGACGGCGGGGTCCTTGCTCAGCGGGGCCGGCCACACGGTGAAATCCGGCAGGATCTCGATGAATTTGGCGTTCGTCTCGTGCATGCAGGACAGCGTGAGGCGCTGCACCGCGATCAGCGCCTTGTCCTCGGTCTTGGTGGGCCGCAGCAGCTCGCCGGGTTGGCAGAGCAGAGTGGCGTCCTTGGGGTCCACGCCGAGAGCCCGTACCGTCGACCGGCCGCTCGGTGTCGCCACGATCTGCCCGTCCACCCCGTATTCCTGCATGCAGTTGACCTGCTTGCCGGCCAGCTGGCGCAGATACTCGCGCTCCTGGGTGGTCAACCGGTACGGGCCGACCGCACGCGCGTCGATGCGGTCGGTGCCCCCGGTCAGCCCGAGGTCGACCTGCAGCGGGTCGACGGTGGCCGACGGCCGGGCGTGCTGCAGCGACGGCCCCGCCGACGAGTCGGCGATGATCTGCCGGTCCGGGGTCATCAGGGTGATCCGGCGGCCGAGTTTGCCGGCCTTCCCCGCGATCAGCGTGTCCACCCCGGACCAGTCGGGGTGGGTGGCGGCGAAGCCGAGCAGCGCGTCGTAGACGCTCGTGTCGTCGGACAACGACCGGCCCTGCTCCTGCTGGATCGCCCGGGTCGTGGACTGCACCGCCAGCCAGGCGGTCGCCAGGATCGCACCGATGGCCACCAGCACCGAGGTGGCCAGCAACCGGAGCACCAGGCTGCGGTGCAGCGGCACCCGGCGGCGGGGCCTCACTGGCCGCCGGCCGTCAGCTTGTAGCCCACCCCGTACACGGTCAGCAGTTGCTCCGGTCGTCGCGGGTTCGACTCGATCTTGCGGCGCAGGTTCATCACGTGCACGTCGATGGTGCGGTCGGTGGACTCGCGGTCGATGCCGCTGGTGTGCTCGAGCAACTGGCCGCGGGTGAAGACCCGGCCGGGCTGGCGCGCCATCGCCGCCAGGATCGCGAACTCGCCGGGCGTGCAGTCGACCGGTGTGCCGTCGGCGGTCACCGCGTGCCGGGCCTCGTCGACGACCAGGCGCCCGACCCGGCGCAGCGCGGTGTCGTGTGGCGCCACCCGGACCCGGCGCAGCAGCGTACGCACCCGGGCCATCAGCTCCCGGGGGCTGTACGGCTTGGTCAGGTAGTCGTCGGCGCCCAGATCGAGGCCGAGCAGCAGGTCCTCCTCGCCGGAGCGGGCCGTCAGCATCAGCACCAGCACGTCCGACTCCTGCCGCAGCAGCCGGCACACCTGCAGCCCGTCGAGTTTCGGCATCATCACGTCCAGCACCAGCAGGTCCGGCGGCCGGCGGCGGGCGTACTCCAGCGCGGCCTCGCCGTCGTGCACCACGGTCGCCTCGTGGCCCTCCGACTCCAGGTAACGCCGCAGCACCTCGGCCTGCCGCGCGTCGTCCTCGGCGAGCAGTACGTGTGCGCACATGGCGCCGACTATAGGACCGCTGTGCGCGCCCGGTCGCGAGGTGATTTTCACCGCCGGGCCTGACAGGTTCCTCATATTGTCGGTCCAGGATCCCGGTCATGCTATTTACCCGTGACGATCTGTCACGCGGCTGCGCCGCACTGCTTGCCTTCTGGGCCCTGGCCGGCTGCTCCGCCGGTTCCGACACCGCGAGTTCCGACCGGGTCGCGACCATCGCGGGCGCCTCGTCCGGGCCGTCCGCCGCGACGCCGTCCGCGCAGGAGGGCGTCATGCTCCGGATCGACATGACCGACGACGAACGACAGGCCGTGGACCGCGCCTGGTACGCCTGTCTCGGGACCAACGGCGTGCGGATGGCGGAGAAACTGCCGGGAGTGCAGGTTCCCGCGCAGACCGAGAAGCAGGCCCCGGCCGGCTACCGCGCCTGCAAGGCCAAGGAGCCCTATCTCGACCCGTTGCTGGACAAGACCAGGAATCCGCAGTACGCCGACCAGTTCCGGGCCTGGCTGGCCTGCATGAACTCGCAGGGTGTCGAGGTCAGCGGCAGCCCCGACGACGAGTTCCTCGACTTCGGCAAGCGCGCGCCCGGCATCGACAGCAAGAAGTACCTGCAGATCTACCGGCAGTGCGAGATGGCGTCGTACAAATGGTGAAGCCGTCGGACGCGGCCACCGAGGTGATCTCGCTGAGCCCGGAACCGCCGGCCCGGCGCCGGGTGGTGCGGCGCGTCGGCTGGTACGCCGGCGCCGTGGTCGTGGTCGCCGTGCTGGCCGTCGCCGGGATCGGCTGGGCCGGCCGGAACAGCGCGCCGGGCAAGCCGGCGGACCAGCGGATCGCCGTGCAGACCGCGGAGCTCGTGACGATGGACATGTCCACGACCCAGTCGCTGACCGGCACCCTCGGCTACGGCACGCCGCGCTCGCTCAAGGGTGGCCGGGACGGCATCGTGACCTGGCTGCCCGCGCCCGGCAAGTCGGTGAAACGCGGCCAGCAGCTCTACCGCGTGGACGACCAGCCGGTGCCGTTGTTCTACGGCGGCATCCCGTTGTTTCGTACGCTGGCCGAGCGCAACACCGTCGGCCGCGACGTGCGGGTCGTGGCCGACAACCTGACGGCCCTCGGCTACTCGATCGGCCAGCAACCGGGCAGCGGCGACAAGGTGCCGCAAACCGTGGCAGCGGCGGCGCCGACACCGGCCCCCTCGAGCCCGCCGGCGACGCCGGCCACCACCACCCGGTGGGTCACCGTGCACCGCGGCGAAGGGGTGCTGACCGCGACGCTGCAGGCCGCGATCAAGCGGTGGCAGGCGGACCTGCAGCTGCCGGTGACCGGCAAGATCGGGCCCGGTGACGTCGCGGTGCAGACCGGCGCGGTCCGGGTCGACTCCGTCGCCGTGCAGCCGGGCGACGGCGCGGACGGGGCGCTGATGTCGCTCACCCCGACGGCGAAGGTGGTCACCGTGCTGGCCGGCCTGGCCGACGCCGGCGCGGTCGAACAGGGCGACCGGGTCACCGTGCGGCTGCCCGACGACAAGCCAGTCGCCGGCCGGGTGGTCGCCGTCGGCACCGCGCTGAAGACTCCCGACGGCGACACCGGCGGCCCGGACGCCGGACCGAAACTCACCGTGACCGTCACCATCGACAAGCCCGCCACGGTCGCCAAGCTGGACTCCGCGGACGTGCAGGTCGACTTCGCCGCCGAGACCCACAAGGGCGTGCTGGTCGCGCCCGTCGGCGCGTTGCTGGCGCTCAGCGAGGGCGGATACGCCGTGCAGGTCGAGGGCGGCGCGCTGGTCGCGGTCGAGACGGGCATCTTCGCCAAGGGCCTCGTGGAGATCACCGGCGACGGCCTGGCCGCCGGGACCAGAGTGGTGACGACTTCGTGAGCATCGTGCTGGCGGTGCGGGATGTTGGCATGCGCTATCCCGGCGGGGTGGACGCGCTGCGCGGGGTGTCGCTGGAGATCGCCAAGGGGGAGTTGCTGGCCATTGTCGGACCGTCCGGCTCCGGCAAGTCGACCCTGCTGAACATCATGGGCACCCTGGACCGGCCCACCTCCGGTTCGGTGCGGATCGACGGGTACGACGTCGCGCGGCTGTCCGACCGCCGGCTGTCCGCCCTGCGCGGGCGCCGGCTGGGCTTCGTCTTCCAGCAGTTCCACCTGACCGACGCGCTCACCGCCACCGAGAACGTGGCCACCGGCCTGCTCTACGCCGGGGTGCCACGCCGGCGGCGCCGGCCGCTGGCCCTGGAGGCGCTGGCCCGGGTCGGGCTGGCCCACCGGGTGCGGCATCTGCCGCACCAGCTCTCCGGCGGCGAACGCCAGCGGGTCGCGATCGCCCGGGCCCTGGTCAACCAGCCGGCGCTGGTGCTGGCCGACGAGCCGACCGGCGCCCTGGACACCGCCAACGGGCACGCGGTGCTGGAACTGCTGCACCGGCTGAACGAGGAGGGCACCACCATCGCCATCATCACCCACGACCTGCAGGTGGCCGCCGGCCTGCCGCGCCGCGTCGAGATCCGCGACGGCCGGCTGGTGCGCGACACCGCGGCCGCGGCGGTCGCGCCGTGATCCGCCCGGTCCGGTTGGCGCCGCTCGACCTGCTCGGCGTGGGGCTGCTCGGCATCCGTACGCGAAAAATGCGGGCCGCCCTGTCGGCGCTGGGCATCTCGATCGGCATCGCCACGATGATCGTCGTGACCGGCATCCCCGCGTCCAGCCAGGCGGCGCTGCTGCGCGAGCTGTCCGCGCTGGGCACCAACATGCTGCAGGCCATCCCCGCGCCCGACCAGGATCCGCCGGTCAAACTGCCGGAGGCGTCGGTCGGCATGGTCAAGCGGATCGGGCCGGTCATCGCGGCCAGCGCGGTGGCCAACACCCACACTCTGGTACGCCGATCGGACCGCACCGACCCGAACGACGGCTCCGGGCTCACCGTGCTGGCCGCCCGCCTCGACCTGCTGCCGGTGATCAACGCCCGGATCCAGGCCGGGCACTGGCTGAGCCCGGTCACCGAGAAGTTCCCGACCGTGGTGCTCGGCTCGGTCGCGGCGTCCCGGCTCGGCTTCAGCGACCTGCCGCCGAGCGGCGGCCCGGGCCCGCAGGTGCTGATCGGCGACCAGTGGTTCACCGTCGTCGGGATCCTCGCCACCACCCCGCTGTCGCCGGACATCGACCGCTCCGTGCTGGTCGGCTGGGACGCGGCCCGCAACTCGCTGCACTTCGACGGGCACCCCACGGTGCTGTACGTGCAGTCCCGTGAGCCGGCGATCGAGGCGGTCCGCGCGGTGCTGCCGGCCACGGTCTATCCCGAGCAGCCGGGGCAGGTCATGGTCACCCGGCCGTCGGACGCGCTGGCCGCGAAACGGGCCACCGAGAACACGTTCGCCGCGCTGTTTCTCGGCCTGGCCGCGGTGGCGCTGCTGGTCGGCGGGATCGGGGTGGCCAACACGATGGTCATCTCGGTGCTGGAACGCCGCTCCGAGATCGGCCTGCGCCGCGCGCTGGGCGCCAACCGGGGCCAGATCCGCGCCCAGTTCCTCACCGAGTCGGTGGCGCTGGCCACGCTGGGCGGGATCGCCGGCACCGCGCTGGGGTTGCTCGCCACGGCCGGCTACGCGGCGTACCACGGCTGGCCGGTGGTGATCCCGCTGTCCTCGACGCTGGCCGGCCTCGGCGGGGCGGTCCTGGTCGGGATGGTCGCCGGGGTCTACCCGTCGGTGCGCGCCTCCCGGCTGACCCCGACCGAAGCCCTGGCCTCGGCCTGACGGTGAAAGGGGGCCGCCCGATCCCGGACGGCCCCCTCATCGCGCGGCTACTTCTTCTTGGCGGCCACTTCCCGCTCGCACTCGGGCGACAACTCCATCCCCTTCGAGATCGACTGCGAGTCGTTCTGCGGCCCGCCGAGCGACCAGTTGAACCCGTCTTCGCTGACCTCGACGTACTTGACGCCCTTCGCTTTCAGGCACTTCACCACGTCCCGGGCGAAGTCCTTCGCCTCCGGGTTCGCCGGGTCCCGCTCCCACGGCGGCAGCGGATACAGCGGCTGGCACTCCTTGGTCGCCGCCTCGGTGACCGCCTTGGCGGGCAGCTTTGTGTCGCTTCCGATCAGGAGGCCTTTCTGGGTCAAGCCGTGCTTCTTCATGCAGTTTTCGTACGGCTTGAGCAGGATCTCGAAATCCTCGGCCGTGCCGTCGAGGCGCTCGCGGGGAGCCGTCGGCGCCGCGGACGACGCCGCCGTCGAGGGGGCGGCGCTCTGCAGCGTGGCCACCTCGGGCTTGCCGGCCCCGGCCGAAGCATCCCCGGACGACGAGGAGCAGGCCGTGCCGCCCAGGACGATCACCGCGGCGATCAGCGTCATCTTGCGCAACCGAGCGGGGTCCACCATCGTTGTGCCTTCCTGTCGAGTGACGTGAGCGCCCAGAATCGCGGTCATTTGTCAGGAAGCTGTGAGGCTGCGAGCTTGCGGTTGGACAGGAACCGTAGGTACTCCTCGCGGTTGAGCGGGTTGCCGTCGAGCCGTGCCCGGGTCGGCGCCGCGCCGCGCACCGGCCGGTCCGTGCCCGGCCGGGTCCACATCGCACCCTCGCCGTGCGACAGCCCCGGCAGCGCGGCCGTGAACTCGTGCACCACCCGGGCCGGCAGCTCGCCCGCCAAAACCCAGGACGGGCCACGCTCGGCGGAGCGGCTGATCTCGGCGCCGAGATTCATCAGCTTTGCGAGTACGCCGCCGAGCACGCCGGCCGGGATCTCCAGCTCGAACCCCTGGCACGGCTCGTGCACCCGGGTCCCGGCGTCCTGCAGCGCCCGCAGCAGCACGACCGGGGCGAGACCGCGGAAGTCGGCAGCCGCCGAGATCGGCGACTGATAGCCGGTGCGGGTCACCGTGACCGTGCAGTCGAGCACCTGCCACCCGGACAGTCCCTGTTCGAGGGTGGCGTGGATGGCCTCCTCGGTGGCCTTGTGGAACGCCCGGGGCAGCGCGCCCCACTCGTCCTCGCGGGCCAGCCGGGTGCCGGAGCCGGTCGGGCCGGGCTGCACCCGCAGTCCGATGGTGGCCCAGAAGTCGCTGCCGCCGTGCTTGTCGAACTCGACCTCGGCGCTGCCGACGCCACGGAGGCGTTCGAAGTAGACCGGCCGGATGTCGCCGAAGATCGCCTCGACGCCGAAGTCGCGGATCAGGCGCTCGGCCAGCACCTCGCGCTGCACCGCGCCGTAGAGCAGCACCGACGTCTCGCCGCCGCCGACCGCCCGGGTGCGGATCAGCGGGTCCTCGTCCGCCAGGCTCAGCAGCGCCGCATGCAGGCGGGCCTGCTCGCCGGGTCGGACCGGGCGCACCAGGGATTCGAGGCTCGGCGGCGAGAATTGTTCGGCGTCTCCGTTCTCGCTGCCGCCTGGTTTGTCGCCGGTGCTCAGCCTGTCGCCGACGCGCACCGCCGGCAGACCGCGCACCTTGCCGATGGTGCCGGGGGTCAGTCGGTGCTTGTTGGCGCTGGGCTTCTTTTCGGCGCCGATCTCGGAGATGGTGGTGATCCGGCCGGTGACCCGTGCGCCGGGGCGGTGCAGGACGACGCGTTGCCGCTCGCGTACCTGGCCCGAGAACAGGCGCAGGTAGGCGACCTTTTCGCCGCCGGCGCCGCGTTCGATGGCGAAGATCCGCCCGTGCGTGTCGCCGTTCTCGACCGGCCGGGGCCGCAGCAGCCCGGCGATCCCGGCGGTCAGCTCGCCGACGCCGTGCCCGGTCAGCGCGGAGCCGAAGAACACCGGCTGCACGAGCCCGGCCGAGGTCTGCTCGACCAGCAACTCCCGCAGCTCGTCGAACTCGCTCTCCGGCACCGTCCGGGCGGACCGGGTGCCCGGGTCGCGGACCGCGTTCATCGCCACCACGTCCAGGCCCAGCTTGGCGCGCAGATCGGCGAGCAACCCGTCGGACCGGGCACCGACCCGGTCGATCTTGTTGACGAAGATCAAGGTGGGCAGGCCGAGCCGGCGCAGCGAGCGCATCAGCACCCGCGTCTGCGCCTGCACGCCCTCGACGGCGGACAGCACCAGCACGGCGCCGTCGAGCACGGACAGGGCGCGCTCCACCTCGGCGATGAAGTCCGGGTGGCCGGGCGTGTCGATCAGATTGACCCGCAGCTCACCCACGGCGAACGAGGCGACCGCGGAGCGGATGGTGATGCCGCGTTCGCGTTCCAGCTCGCCGCTGTCGGTGCGGGTGGTGCCGGCGTCGACGCTGCCGAGCGTGTCGACCACGCCGTGGTCGAACAGCAGACGCTCGGTGAGGCTGGTCTTACCGGCGTCGACGTGCGCCAGGATGCCGAGATTCAGAATTCGCGGTGACAAGGATGTCCTCGGAGGCCGGGAAGTGGATGGTCAGCCGGAAACTTCCGAGGTGTCGCACGCCGCCTCCTCAAGGACAATCTGGTCGCGCCGACCCTAGAGCCGCGACCGGCGTCGCCGCCAGCCAATTACGGCGCCAGCAGGCTCAAGCTGTCGCGGCGTCCGCCGCCGGTGGTCTTGAAGAAGAACGTCTGGAACAGCCGGCCGGTGGCCACCGTGTCGCCCCAGCCTGCCGACCCGCTGTGCGGGAGGTCGCCGCGGGCCAGCACGAGCCGGTTGTAGACGTTGCCGATGTCGTCGATCAACGTCCAGTTGTCGGCCGGGGTCATCCAGTCGAAGTCATGCCCGCCGCGCTTGTTGCGCCACAGCTTCAACCCGCCCTCCAGCGGCGCGTCGGGGCTGAGGTAGATGATGCCGGCCCAGCCGTCCGGTCCGACCGAGTTCCAGGTGTCGGTCACATGGTTGTGCACGCCCTCACCCAGCGCCTGGGGTACGCCGGGCTTGACGTGAAAGCAGCAGTTCCACAAGCAGCTGTGCTCGACAGCGGCACAGCGCTCGGCCGCCTTGCCTTCGCTGTCGACCGGGAAGGAACGCTTCCAGTGGTCGATGTCGATCCGCTCGCCGGTGATCGCCTCGAGCCGCTCGATCAGCGCCGTCGACGACTTGAACGGGCACTCGCCGGCGTCCAGGAAGTCCGAGGCGAACCAGTTCGGCCGGGCCGTTCCCCGCCGGATCAGGTCGTCGGGCTGGTAGGGGTGATAGTAGGACCGGCTCAGCGCGTATTTCCGGACGGCGGCCGGGTCGGCGTAGAAGTCTTCGACGATCAGCAGGTTCGTACGCATGGTCCGGGCTCCCGGTCGCGATGGCGCAGATATCGGTCGGTCCAGGCGCGGGACACCTCGTCGGCCTGTCGGCGCAACCGCACCGGGCCGGCCGGTGGCGGCACACCTGGCAGCCCGGCGGCGGCGAGCACCCGCGCGACGGCGGCCGGATAATCGGCGCTGAGCTCCTCGTAGGTCACCAGCACCAGGTCGAGGGCGGTGTCGGCCAGTAGCGCCGCCCACTGCTCGTCTTGGTCGATGATGCGCCGTTCCAGCCGTTCGATCTCGGCGAGGTCCGGTTCGCCCGGCAGCCGGTCGTCGGGCCGTGCCGTCGGGTCGTCGAGCTGCCACCAGACATCGAGGTGGATCGCGCGGTACCACGACACCGCCTGCGCCGCGGTGTCTGTGCGGTGCAGGCGGACGAGCACCGGCGCGGGGAAGTGGTCGCGCAGCAGATCGTCGGCCGCACGTCCGGGCGGGCTCAGCGACCGCAGCCGAGGCAGCGCGGCGGCGTACTGTTCCCAGTGCAGTTTCGTGGCGAAGACCCCGTTCGGGGTGCTGCCGGCCCGGCGCACCGCCGCGAGGTAGGCGGCGAAGTCATGGCCCGCCGGCAGCTTCCATTCCCGGGCATAGATCGACTCGTAGTCGGTGCGGAAGTACTCCCTGGGATGTCCACAGCGACCGGTCTCCTCGAGTGCCTCCGCGAGCAGCCAGCTGCCGGTGCGCGGCACCGAGCAGATCAGGACCGAACGGGTGATCTCCACCGGGGTGGTCAGTCCGGGACCTGGCGTGGTGCGAGTGGCCGGCCGCGGTCTTCGAACGGGCTCGTCACGCCGATGTCGGCCGGTCTGTCGAACCTCGCCGGGTGTAGCGCGGCCAGCTGGCTGGCGGAGTCCTCCAGACGGGTGATGCCGCGCAGGTTCGCGGCCTGTGCCACGGCCGCTTCCCGCCGCAGGCTGACCAGCGCGTCGCCGATGAGCTGGCCGAGCAACTGAGCCTGCTGCGCGAACGTCGTCGTGAAGTCGTTCGGATCGAACAGTCCGCCGGGTGACGACCCGCCGGGAGAGGATCCGCCCGGTGACGACCCGCCGGGTGACGACCCGCCGGGTGACGACCCGCCGGGTGACGACCCACCGGGTGAGGATCCACCGGGTGACGAGCCGCCGGGTGACGACCCGCCAGGTGACGATCCGCCCGGAGCTCCGCCGGATATCGATCCGTCGAACCATTTCGGATCGAGGAGACCGATCGCGTCGACCAAATGCGCCGTGTATCGGGCGACCGCGGACTCACCGAGGTCCTTGCGCAGGAAAGCGACTTTTGGCTCCAGATCGGCGTGCATCTGCTTGACCGCCAGCGAAAGCTCCGTTATAGATCCGCTTCTCGGTAACGCGACGAATCTTGCGGGCTCAGACATTTTCCGCCTCCATAATCACCACAACGGGAGTCGCGAGAAGTGTATGCACGCTGCGCTGAAGTCGCTGCTGTCGCATATACGCCAGCGCTGCTCACAGGCCGGAAGGCTAGGCTCGTCGGTATCGCAGTGGAGGTGCCAATGATCGATATCGGCAGGCAGTCCCCGGCGTCGACTCGCGGTTTGAGTGAAGTCATCCATAATCGGCGATGGACATTCGCCGATCTGCCGTTTCCGCACGTTCTGGCCGAAAACGTCTTCGAGCGGGAAACGTATCTGGACATGGTCACCGCATTCCGGACGTTGTTCGACGACGGAGCGAACTTCCACCGGGACATGCCCGGGTTCGATGCCAGCGGATATCTGCTCGCCGCCGCCCTGCCGCCCCCGCTCGACATATTCGTGTCGCGCCCCTGGCACGATCTGCTCTGCGGGCTCTTCGACATGCGGGGCACCGGTCACGTCAGCGGTGGATTCCACCATCACGAGCCGGGTGGCCGGCCCGGCGGCATCCACAACGATCTCAACGCCGGCTGGTTCCCCGAGCCGGGCGGCGCCGGCCGGGTGCGGCTGGCCGATCCCGCGCGATGCAGCTACGGACACGGCGAGACCAGCGAGCCGGGGCTCGAGCCGGTCCGGGCGATCCGGGCCGTGTCGCTGATCTTCTACCTGGCGAATCCGCCATGGCGACCCGGCGACGGCGGCGAGACGGGCCTGTTTCGCCGCCAGGACGACGACCTACGGCACCCGGCGGTGGCCGTGCCGCCGATCGCCAATTCGCTCGTCGCGTTCGAGGCCACGCCGTGGTCGTTCCACAGCTTCCTCGGCGGCTCGCGCAACGTTCGTGAGGCGCTGGTGATGTGGACGCACCGGGCGCCGGCCGAGGTGGAAGCCCGCTGGGGCAAGGGGGTGGTGGTGCCGTGGCGGTGACACCGCGTACCGAAAAACGGGTCTGCCTGCTCACCGGGGCCGGCGGAACGCTCGGCGCCGACTTCTGCCGCCGGTACGCCGAACGGTTTCAGATCGTCGCGGTGTGCGGAAAGCGCGGCGTGCAAACAAGCACACAGCACCGCCGGTTCATCGACCCGCTCGCTCCCGGCGACCGCGGCGCCGATCCCGACGACGCCGTCTACGAGATCCATGCAAACTTGCTCCGAGGCGAAGAGATCGCCCGCACGGTGGAGTTGACGCTGGCGCGATTCGGCCGCATCGATCTGATCGTCAACGCGATCGGCCAGGCGAAGTGGGCGTCGATCGTGTCGTCGCGGACGCTGACCGCCACCGCCGACGAGCAGTTCCAGGTCAACGCGCTGGTGCCGTTGCGGGTCGCGGCCGAGGTGGTCGACCAGTTCTGGCGCGACTCGGCCGATGAGAACAGGCGGCGGAATCGCTGCGTGGTCAACGTGTCGAGCACGTCCGGACTCTACGTCATCCCCGGGCGCGGGCAGAGCGTGTACGGTGCGTCGAAGGCTGCCCTCAACATGCTCAGCTGCCACATGGCCGACGAATTCGCCCCGTTCGGAGTCCGGGTCAACGTGCTGGCTCCCGACAGTTTCCCGGGTGTGGTGGCCACCGGGGCGGTCGCGGAGGCCGTCGTCGAGTTGGCGGACGGGGAGCTGACCGGCCAGATTCTCAGCCTCGACCGGCACGGCGCCCGGATGATCTAGGGCGGCCTCAGTCCAGCCGGCCGAACAACGTTTCCCAGGTCCGCCAGCATTCGTCGGCGTTCACCAGCGCCGTCTCCAGATGGCGGCGCCCGTTGCCCGCCAGGTCGCGGTGCAGCCGTGGCCGATGGGCCAGCATGCTGGCCAGGTAACTCATCTCGTCGGAGTCGCAGGTGCGAAAGCCGGTCTCGCCGTGCACCACGAGCTCACCGAAGGCGTAGTCGTCCTCCACGATCGGCACTACACCGTGCGCGTACGCCTCGACGACCACCCGGCAGTACGACTCCCGGGATCCGCCGGTCTTGTGGATCATCGTGTCGACGTTGCGGTAGAAGTTCTCCACCGGCGTCTCGTCGCACTCCCAGGTCCGCACGTCCAGACCGGACGGCGGGAACCCGATCGCCGTGCGCGCCCGCGGGCCGTAGCCGAGCACGTAGACCGTCTTGTGCAGGTCGCGCGGCACCAGCACCCGGTCGAAAATGCGCCAGGTGTCGGGCGCGAACTTGGCCGGGCCGTCCCTCGAGATGCGACCGATCCGGTAGGAGCCGTCCCACTCCCGGTACTGCCAGCGCACCCGGTCGACGTTGAAGTACGGGCGGTAGCCGAAGGTGGCGTACGGGCCGATCGCCGCCAGTTGCGGGCCGAGTTGGCGCTCCTGATACTCGCTCACGAACCCGAAGTAGTCGAGCCAGCCCTGCGCGTGGGCCTGCCGGTCGCCGTCGAAGAGCCAGGTCATGCAGTTGAACCACAGCACGGCCCGCGGCCGCCCCACCCGGATGATCTCCGGCAACGCGGCTAGAAAGTTCTGGTTGCAGAAGCTCGCCACGATCCGGCCGGCGAAGATGCCCTCGGCGTACTCGTGCACGAGGCATCCGCGCTGCACAGCGCTGCGCACCATCGCCGGATCGGCGTGATACATCGGCACCAGGTTGACCTGCACCCCGTGTGCACGCCACAGGTCGATGAGATGGTCCAGTTCGGTGTCGGCGCCGCCCCAGAAGCCGGGGAAGCCGCCCACCCAGATCTGCCTGCCCGCCACCTCGGGTCCTTCCTGTCGCATTTCCGGTATCGGTGCGGCGGCTCAGCGGGCAAGCTCAAGGGCTATGCAGCGCTGGTCGATAGGCCAATTCGAGGGAGTGTCACCGCTGGAGCTGACGCCCGCGGCCGGCGTGCGCAATCCGGTGCTCACCGCGGATGACATCGACGACGTGTGGGCGGGTTTCGTCGCGGATCCGTTCGTCCTGGCTGTCGGCGACCGGTGGCACATGTTCTTCGAGGTGTTCGACGCCGGCTGCGGCCAGGGCCGGATCGGGTACGCCGAGAGTGCCGACGGGCGAGCCTGGCGATATCGCGGGATCATCCTGCGCGAAGCGTTTCATCTGTCGTACCCGTTCGTGTTCGTCCACGCGGGCTCGTACTTCATGGTGCCCGAGACGATAGGCGCAGCCGAGGTTCGGCTCTACCGGGCCGACAGCTTTCCGACTGGATGGCGCCCTGTCGCCGCGCTGATCGGGCGGCCTCTCGCCGACCCGACACCGCTGCGGTTCGGCGGGTCGTGGTGGCTTTACGGCTGCGGGCGCCCACGGGCCAACGACGAGTTGCGCCTCTACAGCGCGGCGACCCTGCAGGGCGACTGGTCCGAGCATCCGGCCAGCCCGGTCGTCGCCGGCGACCCAGGCCTCGCCCGGCCCGGCGGGCGGCCGCTGCTGCGGGACGGCCGGATGATGCGATGGGCGCAGGACTGCCGAGGCAGCTACGGCGCCGCTGTCCGAGCGGTCGTCGTCGAGCAGTGCTCGTCGCAGGCCTACCAGGAGAGCCCGCTGCCGATCGACCCGTTCGCCCACCCGGCGCGGGAGCGCTGGAACGCCGGCGGCATGCATCACGTCGACGCGCACGACGACGGCAGTGGTCACTGGCACGCCTGGGTCGACGGGCGAGCCCGATGACGTCGCCGGTGTGGCGGCGCGAGTGGGCGCTGAGCCCCGACCGCTGCCCGTGCGACCTGGACTTCGTCGACTTCCTGCGCAGCCGCCGGATTACCGGAAAGGCCATCTTCCACTTCGGCACCGGCGTGCATCACGTCGTCGGGCGCGCCAACCGGCAGACCGGCGCCAACGACATCCTCGCCGTGACGGCGTCGCCCGCGGAGCACACGGCCTACGCCGATCTGGTCGCCGAGGATCCCGCGCTGGCCCTGCATTACCAGGTGCTGCTGACCGACGTGTACGCGCTGAGCGGCCTCCTGCTGCCGTCCTTCGACCTGGTGACCCTGTTTCACTTGCACGAGTTTCACGGCGCGCTCCAGCGCCGATACGACGCGCTTGACGACCGTTCACTGCTGGAGCTGCTGTACGGCAAGTTGACCGCCGGCGGCCTGATGCTGTTCTACCGCGGCTCGGACGGCTACGCCGGCGCCGAGGCAACCGTCGGTGAACTGGTCGACTCGGGTCAACTCACCCTGCGCGGAGACAGCGGCTCCCTGCGCGTCTATCAGCGCAGCGGTGGTTGACCCGGGGTCCAGCCCCTGATGATCACTTAGCGTGCATCGACAACCTACTATGCGAGGTCGCGGCACCGTCGCCGCGAACCACCGTCAGGAGGGTCGTCCGCATGCCACTGAAGACGCACCGATTACTGACCGCCGTACTGGCCGGCATCGTCCTGTCCGCCACTGCCGGCGTGCCCGCGCTGGCCGCCGCCGCGGGATCCGACCACACCAGCGCGGCCGAGAGCCGCCGGGTCGACGCGGTGCCGACGCCGAAGCTGGGCTGGTACAAGTGCTACGGCTACGCCGAGTGCGCCACCGTCCAACTCCCGCTCGACTACGACCAGCCACATGGCCCGACGATCGAGATCGCCGTGCTCCGGGTCAAGGCCAAGGACCAGCAGCACAAGATCGGCAGCCTGTTCCTCAACCCCGGCGGGCCGGGCGGATCGGGCACCGGGATCGCGCTCGACGCGCCGTACTTCCTGAGCGACTCGCTGCTGCAGCGCTTCGACATCGTCGGGGTGGACCCGCGCGGCATCGGCGCCAGCACCAACGTCCGCTGCTTCAAGTCGGTCGCGGATCAGACCGCGGTGCTGGATCTGCTCAACGTCGCGTTCCCGTTCACCAGGACCGAGGAGCAGGCGTACGTCAAAGGCTCCAAACTGCTCGGCAAGGCCTGCTCCAGCACCGGCAAGCCGGTCTCCGGCGCGATGTCGACCGCCGAGACGGCCCGGGACATGGACGTCATCCGCCGCGCCGTCGGCGACAAGAAGCTGAACTACCTGGGCTTCAGCTACGGCACCGCGCTGGGCCAGTACTACGCGAACATGTTCCCCGACCGGTTCCGGGCGCTGGTCGTGGACGGCGTGATCGATCCGCGCGCCTGGGTCGGCAACACCCGGCAGATCCTGGACGAGCGGATGCACTCCGCCGAGGGCGCCTACCGGTCGCTGCGCGAGATCCTCGAACGCTGCGACAAGGCGGGCGAGGCGTACTGCGCGTTCGCGGCCGGCGACCCGGTCGTGAACTTCGACATCATCGCGCAGAAGCTCCGCGCCAAGCCGCTCGTGATCACCGACGAGAACGGCACATACACGATCACGTACGCGACCTTCATCGGCGCGATCCTCGGCACGATGTACTCGCCGGACGCCGGCAACGGCGTCACCCAGATCGCCGCGGAGATCTGGGCGGCACTCAATGGCGGCTCCACGACCGCCGTCGCCGACCGGATCCAAGCCGCCCGGGCGGGCAAGGGATACGACTTCCCGTACCAGAACGGTTTCGAGGCGTTCAGCGGCGTCACCTGCACCGACGGCCTGCACCCGGACGACGCCGGCTACTGGCCGAGCGTGGCCGCACGCCGCGACCAGCAGGCGCCGTACTTCGGCCGGGCCTGGGCCTGGGTGACCAGCCAATGCGCAAGGGACACCTGGACCGTCCGGGACGAGGACGCCTATCTCGGCCCGTTCGACCGGCAAACCGCGGCCCCGGTGCTAGTGGTCGGCAGCTTCTGGGATCCGGCGACAAACTACGACGCGGCGGTGGCATCGAGCCGGCTGCTGCCGAACTCCCGGCTGCTGTCCAGCAACAACTGGGGCCACACCGGGTACGGCACCGGCCCGTGCGTGACGGCGGCGATCGACGCGTACTTGCTGACCGGTAACCCGCCGAAGGAGGGAACGGTCTGCACGGACGCGCCGCAGCCGTTCACCGAGCCGCTGCCCGACGGCACGGCAACGACGGTGGCCGCCACGACCGGCAAGCGCCTGCCACCGGTCGCGACGCCGCGCCCGGAGTCGATCCTGATCCCCAGCAGCTGAGTGTGGGGGGTGGGGCGGCCAGTCCGCCCCACCCCTCTCTAGCGGCCACTTCCGGTCAGCAGGAGGTGGTGCAGCTCGGCGGCTCGCTTTCCGGCGCGTTCCTGGTACGCCTCGGAGTCCGCGGCCCGGGGACGAGGGATGTCGATGTCGAGAACCCGCCGCACGCTGCCCGGCCGTGGCGAGAGCACCGCGACGCGGTCGGCGAGCAGGACCGCCTCCTCGATCGAGTGGGTGACCAGCACCATGGTCGTGGCCTCGACCAGGTGGATACGTTGCAGCTCTCCGGCCAGCTCGGTGCGGGTGATCGCGTCGAGGGCGGAGAACGGCTCGTCCAGCAACAGCGCCCGCGGACGCAGGATCAGCGATCGGCACAGCGCGGCCCGCTGCTGCATGCCGCCGGAGAGCTCGGCCGGCGCGACCCGCTCGACGTCGCCCAGGCCGGCCAGGGCGAGCAGCTCGGCCGCGCGAGACCGGTAGCCGTTGCGCCGCCGGCCCGCGAACTCGACCGGCAGCAGCACGTTGTCGAGCACCGACCGCCACGGCAGCAGGGCCGGCTGCTGGAACATCAGCGGCACGTCGCGGCGCGGCCGGTTCACCTCGCTGCCGTCGACCAGTACCCGCCCGGAGGTGGGCCGCAGCAGCCCGGCGA
>Ga0307515_10007617_pt1 | contig 21361 bp, 21 predicted proteins | sample 17_EM_MG_FD_194513 | JGI IMG/M metagenome (GOLD analysis project Ga0307515, IMG submission 194513) | Populus trichocarpa ectomycorrhiza microbial communities from riparian zone in the Pacific Northwest, United States - 17_EM | ecosystem: Host-associated > Plants > Roots > Unclassified | place...
GTCTACATCCGAGGCCCCGGCGGTGGAGTTCTTCGAGGGCGAAGCGTCCGACGTGTCCACTGGCCCCGTATACGGCGATCTTCGTGTTCGGCATGCCCTCACCGTATGGCCGCGGATGTAGACGGCCAATGCTCAACAATCTGGATTTCTTGTCTCATCGTCTCGCTGTCTAGACTCAAGGTATGGACGTCCTCAGTGATGTGCTCGCCACGACCCGCACCGGCCGGCCCGTCTCGGGCATGTTCGAGCGTCACGCCCCCTGGGGCCGGCGCTACCCGCGCGTCGAGGGGGCCGGGTTCCACGTCGTGCTCCAGGGCGCCTGCGTGCTGCTCCGCGAGGGCGCCGAACCCGTCGCGCTGGCCGTCGGCGACGCCGTGTTCATGCCCCGGGGCGTCGTGCACGCCCTCGCCGACCAGCCCGGCACCGCGCTCAGCGAGACCGCCGGCCCCGGCGAGCCCCGGACCATCCCCGGCCCCGGCGCGCCGGCGACGCTGCTGTGCGGCTCCTACGAACTGGCCGCCGACCGCACCCACCCGCTCCTCGCCGAGCTGCCCGAGGTCGTCCACATCCCGGCCCGCCTCGGCACCCACCCGGCGCTGCGCGGAGCCGTCGAGCTCCTGTCGGCCGAACTCGCCGACCCGGCGCCGGGCGCCGACGCCGCCATCCCGCCGCTGCTGGATCTGCTGCTGCTGTACATGCTCCGGGCCCACCTCGCCGACGGCACGACCGGCTGGGCCGCCGCCTTCGCCGACCCGGCTATCGCCGCCGCGCTCCGGGGCATCCACCGCGATCCGAGCCGCCCGTGGACCGTCGAGTCGCTCGGCGAGACCGCCGGCCTCAGCCGCGCGGCCTTCGCCCGGCGCTTCGCCACCACCGTCGGCGAACCGCCCCTCGCCTACCTCACCCGCTGGCGCATGATCACCGCCGCCCGCCACCTCCGCGAAGGCGACGCGCCCATCGCGGCGGTGGCCAGACACGCCGGATACGGGTCGGAGTTCGCGTTCGCGAAGGCCTTCAAGCGCGAGTACGGCCAGGCGCCGGGGAAGTACCGGCGCGAGGGGAGCGGGGTGGTGGTGGCGGGAGTCTGAGTCCATGCTTTCCTGAATTCAGGAACTCATGTACTCTCGTCGGCATGCTCACCCTCGCCTCCGAACTCGACGCGCTCACCCGCTTCGGCCGCGCCCTCGCCGACCCGATCCGCGCCCAGATCCTCGTCGCGATCCGCGAGGCTCCGGCCTACCCGTCCGACCTCGCCGAACTGCTCGGCGTCTCCCGCACCCGCCTGTCGAACCACCTCGCGTGCCTGCGCGACTGCGGGATCGTCGTCGCCGTCCCCGAAGGCCGCCGCACCCGCTACGAACTGGCCGACCACCGCCTCGCCCACGCCCTCGACGACCTGCGTACCGCCGTCGTCGCCGTCGCCACCGACGTGACCTGCGCCGACGCCGCAGAGAAGGGCTGCTGCTGATGGCGGTGGTGAACCTCGGCCCCTCCCCGGCCCGACGCGACCTGCTGACCAGGCGCATCCGCTGGTTCGTCGCCGCGACGATCACCTACAACGTGATCGAGGCGGCCGTCGCCCTCACCGCCGGGACGATCGCCTCCTCGACGGCGCTCATCGGCTTCGGCCTCGACTCGGTCATCGAGGTCTCCTCCGCGGCGGCCGTCGCCTGGCAGTTCTCCGCCCGCGACCACGCCCGCCGCGAAGCCCGCGAGAAGGTCGCGCTGCGCGTCATCGCCGTCTCGTTCTTCGCCCTGGCCGCTTACGTCTCCGTCGAGTCCGTGCGCGCGTTCCTCGGCGGCGCCGACGCCGACCACTCCTCGATCGGCCTCACCCTCGCCGCCGTGTCGCTCGCCGTGATGCCGTTCCTGTCGTGGGCGCAGCGACGCGCCGGCCGCGAACTCGGCTCGGCCTCCGCTGTCGCCGACTCCAAGCAGACGCTGCTGTGCACCTACCTGTCGGCGGTGCTGCTCGTGGGCCTCGCGGTGAACTCGCTGTTCGGCTGGTCCTGGGCCGATCCCCTCGCCGCCCTCGCCATCGCCGGCATCGCGGTCAAGGAAGGCGTCGCGGCCTGGCGCGGCGACAACTGCTGCGCGCCGAACGCCGCGCTCGCCGCGCACACGCACCCCGAGGCCGAGACGGATTCCTGCGGCTGCGAAACCGGGTGCGACTGCTGCTGAGAGGCCGACGGCAAAAGGCAAGGAGCGATTCGCTCCTTGCCTCAACTCCATCGTATCCCCTGCACAGGGGCTTGCGGCAAGCCCCGGTTCGTGGTGCACACTCTCCCCTCAAGGCGAAATCCCACCAATGACGGGCTTCGCGAAGCATGCGCGAAACGGGGCGGAATTCCATGACCGACGTGATCATCACCGGCGCGGGCGCGACCGGCCTCATGCTCGCCGCCGAGCTGCGGCTGCACGGCGTCGACGTCCTCATCGCCGAAAAGGATCCCGAGCCGACCAAGCAGGTCCGCGCGCTCGGCATGCACGCCCGCAGCATCGAAGTCCTCGCCCAGCGCGGGCTCCTCGACCGCTTCCTCGCCATCGGGCAACTGCACCCCGTCGGCTCCTTCGCCGGCATCCCCAAGCCGACGCCGGAGCGCCTCGACACCGCCCACCCGCACCTCCTCGCCATCCCGCAACCGCAGGTCGAGCGCCTCCTCACCGAGCACGCCGTGGAACTCGGGACGCGGATCCGGCGCGGCGCCGAAGTCGCCGGGATCGACCAGGACGACGACGGCGTCACCGCCGAACTCGCCGACGGGACGCGGCTGCGAGCGCTCTACCTCGTCGGCGCCGACGGCGGGCGCAGCACGGTCCGCAGGCTGCTCGGCATCGGCTTCCCCGGCGAGCCCCCGGCGACGGAGTGGCTGACGGCCGAGCTGGAGATCGGTGTGCCGCCCGAGGAGGTGACCGCGGTCGTCACCGAGGTCCGCAAGACCCACCGCGGCTTCGGCGTCGGGCCGTCCGGGAGCGGGCTGTACCGTGTCGTCGTGCCCGCGGCCGAGGTCGCCGAGGACCGCACAACGCCGCCGACCCTCGACGAGCTCAAGCGGCAGCTGCGCGCGTACGCGGGCACCGACTTCGGCGTGCACTCGCCGCTGTGGCTCTCGCGCTTCGGCGACGCGACCAGGCTGGCCGATCGCTACCGCTCGGGGCGCGTGCTGCTGGCGGGCGACGCCGCGCACGTCCACCCGCCGCTCGGCGGACAGGGACTCAGCCTGGGGATCCAGGACGCGTTCAACCTCGGCTGGAAGCTGGCCGCCGAGATCGCGGGCCGGGCGCCGGACGGGCTGCTGGACACCTACGAGGCCGAGCGGCGCCCGGTCGCGGCGGCCGTCCTCGACATCACGCGCGCGCAGGCCGTGCTGATCGCGCCCGAGCCGGGGCCGCAGGCGGTGCGGAGGCTCATGTCGGACCTGATGGACCTGGACGAGGTGAACCGCTACCTGATCGAGCGGATCACCGGGCTCGGCATCCGCTACGACTTCGGTTCAGCCGCTGATCTCGTCGGCCGCCGCCTGCGCGACATCGAGCTCAAGCGCGGCCGGCTGTACACGCTGACGCACCTCGGCCGCGGCCTCCTGATCGACCAGACGGGCCGCCTGTCCGTCGGGGGATGGTCGGACCGGGTGGACCGCGTCGCCGACGCCGGCGACGAGCTGGACGCCCCCGCGGCCCTGCTGCGGCCCGACGGGCACGTGGCGTGGATCGGGGACGACCAGGGCGAACTGGACGGCGCCATGGCGCGCTGGTTCGGCGCGGCCGGACCCACACCAACGCACTAGTCCCCCCAGTCACAATTCCCACACGCACCCCGTGCGACCCCGTCAAAACCCTAAGCCAACCCAAATCCCGTGAGATGAGGGTCGCTTTACTCGCCCGAATCGGGTAAGCAGGGTCAATGCAGGTACGTGATTTCGACCCGGCCACCGCCGACGGCGACGCGTTCACCGACTGGCTCGCCGTCCTCAACGAGATGACCGAGGCGGACATGCCGGGCGAACCGCGCTGGTGCGACGACCGGCTCGGCGACTACCTGTCGGTCACGATGCCCGACGAGGCGCGCGTGGCGTGGACGGCCTACGACGACGGCGGCGCGATCGCCGGTCACGCGAACCTTCTGCTCTTCGGCGGCGATTTCGCCCACACGGGCGTCTTCGAGATCTTCGTCCGCCCGAGCGCGCGCGGCCTCGGCGCCGGGCGCGCGCTGCTGACCGAGCTCGCGAAGCACGCGGCGGCCGACGGGCGCCAGACCATCAGCACCGAGGTCATCGCGACGACCCCCGCCGTCGGCTTCTACGAGCGGCTCGGCTTCACGCGCGCGGTCGTCGAATGGCGCTCCCTGCTGCCGATGTCCACTGTGGACTGGTCGCGTACTTCCCTACAGTCGCGCCAGGTCAGCGCCCCCTACCGGCTCGAATACCACCGCGGCGGCCTGCCCGAGGGCCTGCACGAGCGCTACGCCGCGACGAAGGCGAACCTCCGCACCGCCGGGCCGCAGGCCTCGGAGTGGCGCGGCTCCTCCGACGCCGTCCGGCTCCGCGACAGCCTCGCGACGCTGCGCGGCCGGGGAATGCGCACGCACCTCGTCGTCGCCGTCCACGAGAAGACCGAGCAGGTCGCCGGCCTCACCGAGCTCGTCGTGGCCGCCCAGCGCCCGACCCGCGGCGACCAGTACGACACCGTCGTCGCGCCCGCGCACCACAGCTACGGCCTCGCGCTGGCCATGAAGGCGCGCATGCTGACCGAGCTGCGCTCGGCCGAGCCCCAGCTCCGCGACGTCCAGACCTGGACCGCGCTGGAGAACTCGCCGCTCGAACACGTCAACGCCCAGCTGGGCTTCGCGCAGGACGTGCACTGGTTCGAATACGAGGCCGCGGTCTCGGATCTTCTCGACAGCCTGCGCTGACTTTTTATCGACAACGGGTGTCATGATCGCGACACACCAGGCAAGATCATGACATAAGCGGTCACGAACCGCTACGGTCCAAGGCATCCCGTCCCCGCGCGCCGGAGGACCCACCCCACCCCACATCACCACCGCACAGACAAACGAATAGGACCGAACGAAGCGACCCGGGGGACGACATGGCCGCCGTTCAGCCCAGCCCATTGTGGTGCCCGTGCCACAGTCCGCCCGCGCTCACCGCGCGGGTGGTCCGACGGTGCCTCCTCCCCGGACGCGAGGAGGGGACCTACCGATGAGTTCCATGTCCACAATGGTCAAGACGGCGGCGGACGCCACGGCGCGGGGATTCCGCGACCTGCTCCCCCGCCACGACGATCTCCTGGCGGTCAAACGCCATCCCCGGCGCGACCTGCTCGCCGGCGTCACGGTCGCCATCATCGCGCTGCCGCTGGCACTCGGGTACGGCGTGGCCTCCGGGCTCGGCGCCGCCGCCGGGCTCACCACCGCGATCGTGGCGGGCGCGATCGCCGCCGTGTTCGGCGGATCCAACCTTCAGGTGTCCGGCCCGACCGGCGCCATGACCGTCGTACTCGCGCCGATGGTGGCCGCCTACGGCCTCGGAGGCGTCCTGACCGCCTGCGTGATGGCCGGGGTGATCCTCGTCGTGCTCGCCGCGACGGGCATCGCACGCTACGTCCGGCTGATCCCGGCACCCGTCGTCGAAGGCTTCACCGCCGGCATCGCCGCGATCATCTTCGTGCAGCAGATCCCCGTCATGCTGGGGATCCCGGCATCGGCCGACCAGAAGGTCCTCGCCGGGGCATGGCAGTCGATCCGCGCGTTCAGCGCCGCTCCACAATGGACCGGGGTGTGCATAGCGGCCGCCGTCGCCGGGGTCACGCTCCTCGGCGCGCACTGGCGCCCGAAGATCCCGTTCTCACTGCTCACCATCATCGGCGCCACGATCGTCGTCGAACTGACGCCCGTCACCGCCGCCGAGATCGGCGCACTGCCGGCGACCCTGGCAGCGCCGTCCCTCGACTTCCTCGAACTGTCGGCGATCCCGTCGCTGGCGTGGTCGGCGGTCACCATCGCCGGTATCTGCGCCCTGGAGAGCCTGCTGTCGGCGACCGTCGCCGATCGCATGCGCGGCAAGGGAGAACGGCACGACCCGAACCGGGAACTGTTCGGTCAGGGCCTTTCCAACCTGTTCGCGCCACTGTTCGGCGGCATGCCCGCGTCGGCGGCGATCTCCCGCACGGCCGTGAACGTCCGCGCCGGGGCCGGATCCCGGCTCGCCGCCTTCACCCACGCCGCCGGACTCGCCGTCATCGCGCTCGCCGCGGCACCGCTCGTCGCGCACATCCCGCTCGCCGCGCTCGCCGGAGTCCTTGTGGCCACGGCGATCCGGATGCTGGAACTCGGCGTCCTGCGGACCTTCGGGAAGGTCTCCCGCGCCGACGGGATCATCATGCTCGTCACCGCGGTCCTGACCCTCGCGCACGACCTGCTGGCCGCGATCGCCATCGGCGTCGCGGTCGCGGGGATCTCCGCCATCCGCCAGATCGCGGCGGCGACGAGGGCCGAACGCGTCGGGCACGCCGGCGACATCGCCACGTTCCGGCTCGACGGACCGCTCTTCTTCGCCGTCACACACCGACTGCTGCACACCTTCACCGACCCGCACGGCTTCAGCGCCGTCGTGTTCCGGTGCGCCAAGGTGTCCACCATCGACTCGTCGGGAGCGCTGCTCCTGCGAGACGTCATCGAAACACTGGAATCGGCCGGAAAGCACGTCCACCTGGCCGGCGTCCGCGAGGACCACCAGCGGGCGCTCACCGCCGTCGGAGTACTGCCGAGACTCGCCGCGACCGGACGCGTGCACCCGCACACCCCGGCCGCGCTCGCCGCCGCACGGGCACAGCTGGCCGCGGCGGCCTAGAGAGCACTTCGGATCGGCGACCGAAACCGGTCGCCGATCCGCCCGTCCCCCGCAAAGGCGCTGGCGGTCAGCGACGGTTCCGGGACAGAGTGCCCACCAACGTCACACATCCGGTAGCGCGTCGTCCTCACTGCGGACGGGCGACGACGGCCCGTCGAGCGAATCGGGTCCGGTTGTCGCGACGCATGCCACCACCGCGTCACGTCATCCCCGTCATCCCCGGGTAATCGCCCTGCCGGAACGAACCGTCCGACCGTCACGACGCTCATCGCGACGGGCGACTTCACCCGTTCGTGCTACCTGTGCTCTCGCTGTCCCGTTTCCGTTCGTGCCTTTTGGGTTCGGAGTGGTTAGTTTGTAACTTCAAGCGATTGAACGCAGCTCAGAACCACCACACCGGACGAGTACCGAACAATCGCCGATCAAACGCCCGAACAATCCTTAGCGCTGGGGGACCATCGTGGGAAGGCCGCAACGACCGATCGACCGCAACGGCGGGCCGGTGGCGGAATTCGCGGGAGCACTCAGGCGCCTGCGCGACCGCAGCGGCGCGCTCCCCTACCGGACCCTCGCCCGCAGAGCCAACTGCGCACCGTCCACATTGTCCGACGCCGCCGCCGGGCGGCGTCTGCCCAGCTGGCCGGTCGTGTCGGCCTTCGTCCGCGCCTGCGGCGTCGGCGACGAGTCGCCCTGGCTGGCGCGCTGGCAGGCCGCCGCCAACCGCACCCCGACACCCGCGCCCGTCGGCCGCATCCCCGACGACCCGGCCTCCTTCCTCGGCCGCGACCACGAGCTCGACTCCACGCTGCGCCTCCTCGAAGGCGCGCGGATGGTGACCGTCACCGGGCCCGGCGGCGTCGGGAAAACCCGTCTCGCGCAACGGGTCGCGGCACAGGCCCAGATCGACTACAAGAACGGCGCCCGCTGGGTCGAACTCGCCGACCTCAACGACCGCGCGCTCATCACCCGCAAGATCCTCTCGGCGCTCGACCAGCCGCCGGACCCGATCCGCGACCCCGAAGAGCACCTGATCGCCGTACTGACCGGACGGCATTTACTGCTGGTCCTCGACAACTGCGAGCACCTCACCGCGGGCGTCGCCCGGCTCACGCGCGAGATCCTCACGCACACCACGGGTGTGACGATCCTGGCGACCAGCCGCCGCGCGCTCGCGCTCCCCGAGGAGCATCTGTCCACTGTGGGCCCGCTGCCGCCCGAGCAGGCCACGGACCTGCTGATGGAGCGCGCCCGCGCGGTCCTGCCCGGCTTCGAGCCGACCGAGACCGACCTGCGGTGCGCCGCCCAGATCTGCGAGCGGCTCGACGGTCTGCCCCTGGCGATCGAGTTCGCGGCCCGTCGGCTGCGTACCTTCTCGCTGTCGCAACTGTTCGAGTACCTGTCGGCGCCGTCGGCGCCGCTCGGCGACGACTCCGGGGTGCGGCATCCGCGCCAGGCCTCGATGGTCGCGACGCTGGACTGGAGCTACGAGCTCTGCTCTCCGGCGGCGCGTCGTCTGTGGTGCGACCTGTCGGTGTACCTGGGCGGCGCGCCCCTAGAGGCCGTCACCGCCGGAGCCGGCGCCGAGGCGTTCGGCGCGGTGTCGGAACTCGTCGACCAGTCGGTCCTGGTCAACATAGGACAGCGCCTGCGGATGCTGGAGACCGTGCGGGAGTACGGAATGCGGAGCCTCCAGGCGGTCGACGGAGTGTCGGCGGCACATGCGCGGCATCTCGACTGGTGCCTCGACTACGTCCGGCGGGCCGACGCCGATTGGTACAGCCCGAAGCAGCTCGACGTCATCCGCCGGGTACGCGCCGAGATGCCCAACTTCCGCGTCGCCATGAAGTACGGAATGGAGGCCGGCGGCACCGCAGCGGCCAAGGGACTGCGGATCGCGCGCACCCTCTGGTGGTACTGGCTGGCGTCGAGCACCGTCGACGAAGGCCGCGACTGGCTGGAGAAGGGGCTTGGCGCGACTGACGACCCGGGCGAGCGCTACGACGCGTACTGGGCCTGCGCCTACGTCTATGTGCTCCTCGGCGACATGAAGCGCGTGGGCGAGCTGTGCGATCTGGCCGTCGAAGGCGGCGGCGAGGCCACGATCGCCTGGGCCACCTTGGTCCGGGGGCTCATCGCGCTGGTCTCCGGCCCGCTCGAAGAGTCCATCGCGACCTCGGAGTCGGCCTATCGGCGCTTCAAGGCGATCGGCGAAGCCCAGGGTGCCCAGCACGCGCTGAGCCAGCTCGGCATCGCCGAAGTCCTGCGCGGCAACGAGAACGCGGCCGTCTCCTGGTTGGAGGAGGGCCGGGGCATCGCCGCCGAGCACGGCGAGCGCTGGCACCGGACCTATCTGCTGTGGGGGCTGGGAACCTTGCGCTCCAAGGGATCCGACCCGGCTTCGGCCCTGTCGGTGCTCAAGGAGGGCGTGCGCATCCAGGAGGACTTCGGTGATCAGCGTGCCGTCGCCGCCAACCTTGAGGCTCTCGCCTGGGTCTCGGCCGCGACCGGTCACACCGAGGCCGCCGTGATCCTGCTGGGGCGCAGCCATTGGGCCTGGCCGGAGGCGGAGTCCCGCCTCTTCGGCTTCAGCGCTCTGGTGGGGATAGGGGAACGCAGGGAGGCCGAGCTGCGGGCGGCCATGAGCCCGGCGGAGTTCGAGGCGGCTTACGCGCGCGGTGGAAAGCTGTCGCGGGAAGAGTTCTGGGACCTCGTCGACGACCTCTAGGGTTTCGGGATTCCGCTCCACGCGGGCCGGTCGGCGTGATCGGCGCGGACGGTCACGTCGGCGTTCGCCATGGGATCGACCTCGTCGTCGTAGCGCGCGAAGGCGGGGAGGGTCCACTCCTCCTGCCCGCGCCTGCGCAGGGCGCCCGCCGACAGGTGAATGTGGACGGTGAGGTCGAACGGGAACCAGCGGTCGAGCAGGAACTCGCCGACGACGATGACCACGGTGCCGGGGGCCAGCTCGACGTAGGGGCTGCGCGTGGCGCGGTCTTTCGCGGTGTCCCACAGGTCGGGGAGGACGCGGCCGGATCCTTTGGCTTCGAGGGGATCGAAGACCTCGCGGAACATCGCGCCACTGTCGAGCCAGTGGTCGAGGAAGGCGTCGGCGTCCCGCTTGCCGTGCTCGAAACGCAGCGAAGCCGGCTTGAGGAACCCGTCGGCGGAGACGACGACGGCCTCGCGCCCGAGAGGGCGGAGTGCGGTCGCGACCGATTCGGCGAGGTCTTTCGGCTTCGCCACGGCGGCACCGTCGACGGCGACGCGGACGTGGCGTGCGTCGTCGGCGGGCGTGCGGCCGGTGATGTGGCGGGCGAGGTCGGCGGCGATGGCCGGCCAGGTGGTGGGACGTGGTGGCACGGGGTCAGTCTGCCGGATGTGCGGGTTCCGGCCGCATCATGCCCGCTACGTGCACTGCTCCACCATCAGCGCCTCGTCGAACCTTCGTGCGGCGAGCGCGTCGGCCCGGATGAACCAGTACAGGTTCCAGTAGTCCCCGCAGTGCAACGCAGTCCGGTCGTGCGGCGAGTATTCGAGCAGCGGGCGCCACTGGGCCGTCTCGTGCTTTTGTCGCTCCTCGTCGGTGTTCTCGTTCTTGAAGACCGCGTACCGGACGAGTTCGTCCTCGGGCGGGTCCTGCATGGCGTAGGTGTGGCCGCCGATCTTGGTCGGGAGGTGCTCCCCGCTGGTCTCCACCTCGAACTCGTACTTCGTGAGTGCGTCCGGGGCCGCGTCGTCGCCGTAGCGCTCCCGCCACGCCGTTTCCGGGTACTGCGGAGGGGTCAGGTCCAGCCACGCCGTGAGCGGCTCGGGCTCGATGCAGTGCAGCGCGTCGGGCGCCTTCGTCGGGAGGGCATCGGCGGCGTCGGGGACGTAGACGACCTGGTCGGCCTCCGGTGCGCCCGCGGAGGAGCCGATCGTCCATGGCGTGCGCTTTCCCCACAGCTGGCCGTCGGCGAGGAAGAACTGGAGCAGTCCCGACTCCGGCAGGGCGAGTTCGGTCCGGGGCAGTGTTCGGGGCAGTGCGGCGCAGTCGAGCGTGAGCCACGGCGTCAGAGGGCCGTAGTCGTCCCACTCCGGCCACGGCATGCCCGGAGGTAGGAGAACCGTGTCGCCGCCGTAGTGACCGGCGACCGGCTCGCCCTCGGCGGCGTGGTCGAGGAGGATCGCCGGAAGCAGGAGGTCGCGCCAGAGCGGCACGGCCGGGGCGGGGAGGTGTTCGCGGGCGGCTGCCATGAGGCGGGATTCGTGGACGGGGGCGCGGACGGATCCGGTCATCGGTCTCCAGCTCTCGGGACGGGGTGGACGTCAAGGTACGTCGCCGGTGGCCGGGAAACCTTGGGTGGACCTTGAACCGTGCCTTGCCGCTCGGACGGGGCTACTCCGCGCGAGCGACGCGCCGACAGAACCGAGAGGGCGACTCCCCGCCGGCTTCGGCGACCTTGGTGCTCGTCGAACACCTCGCACAAAGCAAAACGGACCGGGCGGCTTGGCCGCCCGGTCCGTCCACAAACCACTGACCGCAAACCACTAACGAACTACGAAACCCCAGCCGTGTCCAGAATCCACGCCAGCGCGAACGCCGCTTCCTTCCAGGCGTCGTACCGTCCGGACCGTCCGCCGTGTCCGGCTTCCATCTCCGTCTTCAGCAGGAACGGCCCGCCCGAGGCCACTTCGCGCAACCGCGCGATCCACTTCGCCGGCTCGTGGAACAGCACGCGCGTGTCGTGCAGCGAGGTCACCGCGAGGATCGCCGGGTACTCGGTCGCCGCCACGTTCTCGTAAGGCGTGTACGACTTCATGTACTCGTAGACCTCGGGATCTTCGAGCGGGTTGCCCCACTCTTCCCACTCGATCACCGTGAGCGGGAGCGAGGGGTCGAGGATCGTGTTCAGCGCGTCGACGAACGGGACGTCGGCGACGACGCCGGCGAAGCGGGCCGGGGCCAGGTTCGCGATCGCGCCCATCAGCAGTCCGCCGGCGCTGCCGCCGCGGGCGATGAGCCTGTCCGGAGCCGACCAGCCGCTCTTGACCAGGTGCTCGGCGCAGGCCACGAAGTCGGTGAAGGTGTTGCGCTTGTGGAGCATCTTCCCGTTGTCGTACCAGGCGCGGCCCATCTCGCCGCCGCCGCGCACGTGGGCGATGGCGAACACCATGCCGCGGTCCACAAGGGACAGGCGGGGGACGGCGAAGTACGGGTCGATCGACGTCTCGTACGACCCGTATCCGTAGATCAGGCAGGGCGCGGTGCCGTCGGCGGTGACGCCCTTGCGGTACATCACCGAGATCGGGACGCGCGTCCCGTCCTCGGCGACGGCCCACTCGCGGCGCTGCTCGTAGTCCTCGGGGCGGTAGCCGCCGAGGACTTCCTTCCGCTTGCGCAGCAGCATCTCCCGCGTCGCCAGGTCGTAGTCGAAGACCGAGTCCGGCGTGATCATCGACGTGTACGACAGGCGGACCTGCCCGCTCACGTAGTCGGGGTTCGCCGACGGGTGCACGGTGTAGATCGGCTCGGGGAAGCCCAGCTCGACGGCCTCGCCGTAGCCGGTGCCCTCGGCGAAGTCCAGAATGGACACGCCGGTCAGGCCGTCGCGGCGGTAGGAGACGACCAGGTGCGTCGAGAACGCGTCCACGTCGAGGATCCGGGTGTCGGCCCGGTGCCCAAGGATCGGGTTGAACGCCGACGTGTCGTCCAGCGGCGCCCAGCCGAGAGTGAAGTTCTCGGCGCCGTCGTTGTGCAGGACCAGGAAGCGGTCGCCCTGGTGGTCGACGGTGACCTCGACGCCGTGGCGGCGGCCCGCGCCGAACAGCGTGAACTCACCCGTCGGCTGATCCGAGGGCAGGTAGCGGATCTCGCTGGTGATCTTGCTGTGCGACTCCAGGAACAGGTACTTCTCGCTGCGCGAGAGGTCCACGCCGACCCAGAAGCGCTCGTCGGCCTCCTCGTGCACGAGGGCGTCCTCGCCCGTCGAGCCGAGGTCGTGGCGGTACACCTGGAACGGGCGCCACGAGTCGTCGACGCGCGTGTAGAACAACGCCTCGCCGCCGTGCGACCAGGCGCCGCCGTAGAAGACGCCGGTGATCTCGTCGGCGAGGGCCTCGCCGGTGCTGAGGTCCTTGAACCGCAAGGTGAAGCGCTCGTCGCCGGTGGTGTCGGTGCTGTAGGCGAGGAGGTTCCCGTCGGGCGTGATCGTGAAGGCGCCGAGGGCGAAGAACTCGTGGCCTTCGGCGAGGACGTTCTCGTCGAGGAGGATCGACTCGCCGGGCAGCGGCCCGCCGTCGCCGAGGTCGGGCGGGGTGTCACCGGTGGCGGCGGTGCGGCAGTGGATGCCGTACTGCTTGCCCTCCTCGGTGCGGCTGTAGTACCACCAGTCGCCCTTGCGGCTGGGGACGGTCAGGTCCGTCTCCTTGGTACGCGACTTGATCTCGCCGAAGATCTGCTCGCGGAGGCCGTCGAGGTGCTTGGTGTGGGCCTCGGTGTAGGTGTTGTTGTCCTTCAGGAAGGCCAGGACCTCGGGGTTCTCGCCGTCGCGCAACCAGGCGTACGGGTCGTCGACGGTGTCGCCGTGATGCTCGCGGGGCGAAGGCTGCTTCGGGGCGAATGGGGCCTGGACGTCGCTCATAAAGGGGGAGCCTACCGCCTGGCCGGGACGGTTACGTGGGGTCCTGGGGCCGTCGCCTGCGGCGGCCCCACCACCAGAACACGGTGCCGATGGCCAGTACGACGACGACGAGCGCCGCGAAGAAGAGCCAGGTGGCGCCCGGCCCTTCCCAGGCGAGGGGCGTGGTCTGCGCGACGGGGTTGCGTGACACGGGAATCCTCCTGTCGGGTGGGATCATAGTGCCACAAACAGGGCATCCGGTGGCTCTGGACGCGACGGTGCCCGGCACGCGCTCCGCCGATGCAGAGCGGCCGCGCCGGGCACCGGAGGCGGACTACTTGCGGAGGGTCGTCCCGACCGAGCGGAGGTCCTCGCACGCCTGCACGACGCGCTTGGCCATGCCGTTCTCGGCGGCCTTGCCCCAGGCGCGCGGGTCGTAGGCCTTCTTGTTGCCGACCTCGCCGTCGACCTTGAGGACGCCTTCGTAGTTGGTGAACATGTGCGACACGACGGGCCGCGTGAACGCGTACTGCGTGTCGGTGTCGACGTTCATCTTCACGACGCCGTAGTCGAGGGCCTCGCGGATCTCTTCGAGCAGCGAGCCGGAGCCGCCGTGGAAGACCAGGTCGAAGGGCTTCTCGCGGCCCGTCTTGGCGCCGACGGCGTCCTGGATCTCCTTGAGGATCGACGGGCGGAGCTTCACGTTGCCGGGCTTGTAGACGCCGTGCACGTTCCCGAAGGTCAGGGCGGTCATGTACCGGCCCTTCTCGCCGACGCCGAGCGCGGCGGCGGTGGCCAGGCCGTCCTCGACGGTGCTGTACAGCTTGTCGTCGATCGCGCCGACGACGCCGTCCTCTTCGCCGCCGACCACGCCGACCTCGATTTCGAGGATGATGTGCGCGGCCGCGGCACGCGCCAGGAGGTCCTCGGCGATCTGGAGGTTCTCGTCGAGCGGCACGGCCGAGCCGTCCCACATGTGCGACTGGAACAGGGGCGCCTGGCCGTTGGCGACGCGCTCGGCGGAGACGGCGAGCAGGGGGCGCACGAAGCCGTCGAGCTTGTTCTTCGGACAGTGGTCGGTGTGCAGCGCGATGTTGACCGGGTAGTTCTTGGCCACCTCGTGGGCGTAGGCGGCGAAGGCGACCGAACCGGTGACCATGTCCTTGACCGTGGGGCCGGAGAAGTACTCCGCGCCACCGGTCGACACCTGGATGATGCCGTCGCTCTCGGCCTCGGCGAAGCCCTGAAGCGCGGCGTTGAGCGTCTGCGAGGAGGAGACGTTGATGGCGGGGTAGGCGAACGCGCCGGCCTTGGCGCGGTCGAGCATCTCGGCGTAGACCTCGGGTGTGGCGATGGGCATTTAAGCTCCCAGTGGTTCAGTTACGGATTCAGCCGGACGGCGCTGTCCCTGCCGACGGTGTGCGGACTCGGCCGTACCGGTCACACGCCCCAACGAGCGGCTCTACGGTGATCCTATGACGGGCCGAGACTGGCAAGACCCAGAGGCACCGGAGGCCGACGCCACCGAGCAGTCGATTCCCATCGATCCCGACGAGGACGAGGGCGGGTCGGGCGCGATGGACGTGCTTCCCGACGACGCCGACGAGGGGGACGCGGTGGAGCAGTCGCAGACCGTGCCCGGTGAGGACGAGTACCGGGACTGACCGGAGGTTTCGTCCACAGGTTATCCACAGGGTCCACAGCTTTGTGCACAGGGTTATCCACAGCTTTTCCACCGGCAGAGCCGGTTGTCCACAACGGTGAGCCACGTGCCGTCGCCCTGTGGATAACCGGGACCCTCCGGTGACTCGGCGTACCCGGCGAGACCGAGGATGTCGCCGCTGACGGCGTCGACGAGCAGGTGCGCGTAGCCGCCCTCGTCGTAGTCCTGGAGGCATACCAGCAGCGTGTCGGCGTCGATGAAGCCGCCGCTGTAGTCGAGCGCCCACTCCGTCCCGTCGAGGCCGGCGCGCACGACCAGCCACTCGCCGGGAAACGTCAGGCGGGTGGCGTGGTCGGGCAGCCTGTGGACGGCGGCGTCCTCCAGGTAGTGCGCGACGGTGAAGTACTCGCCCGTGACGGGTGAGATGTGGACGAGCACGTCGTCGACGCCCATGAGGTTGTGGGCGATGGAGTCACCGTCGAGACGGCCCCAGTAGAGGGGCGCGGCGTCCTGCCCTTCGCCGATCGACAGCGCCACGTGCCGCCCGTCCGGGTGGAGGCGGTGCTCCGACCCGAGGGCGGTGACGTCGGTGAGGGCCGCCTCGGCGACGAGCCCGCCCGTGGCGGCGTCGAGGACGATCCACAGGTCGCCGCCGTAGGGGGTCGCGCACGGGCCGGGGACGGTCGCCCACACGTGGCGGCCGTCGGCGGTGACGACGGCCGAGCCGGAGCCGTCGCCGATGGCCCAGTCGGCGTGGTGGTGGGTCCATCGGACGCCCTCGGGGCCGATCGCGGTGAGGGTTTCCCGCCCGGGGACGACCACGAGGCCCGCTCCGGGCGTGACCGCCAGCCCCGGCGCCTTCTCCGTCAGCGGGAAACTCGCCGCCGGTGTGAGGTCGGCGGCGAGCAGGGTCAGCGTCGTGCCGTCGGAGACGGCCGGGCCCTCGTGGAGCCGCGTCCCCTCGGGGAAGGGTGTCGAGGCGACGAGTTCGGCGGTGACGAGGCGGGGCAGCGCGGACATGGCATGACTTTAGGACGCCACCGGGACCGTGCTCGGGGCAGAGGAAACTTTGCCGACGACACCGCGCGTGACGCGCTTGGCGATGAGCGCGACGAGCTTTCGCGGCCGTCGGGGCATGAGGTGCGCCAGCGCGAAGTTGCTCCGGCCGGGGACGACGTAGCCGCGGTTGCGGGCGAGTGCCTTCAGGGCCGCGTCGACGACCCGCTCGGGCGTCTCGAACTTCCCGCCGACGGCCGCCGCGCGCGTGCCGATCGCGTCGAAGAACGGCGTCTCGACGGGACCGGGGCACAGCGCGAGGACGTCGACGCCGCGGCCGCGGTACTCCGCCCACAGCGCGAGGCTGAAGTTGAGCACGAAGGTCTTGGCCGATGCGTAGACGCTGAAGTGCGGCGAGATCTGGAGGCCGGCGGTCGAGGCCACGTTGATGACGCCGCCCCTGCCGCGTTCGAGCATGCCGGGCACGAACGCGTGGGTGAGGCCGACGAGGGCGGCGACGTTGACCATGATCTGCCGCCGGTCGCGCTCGGCGTCGATGTCCTCGAAGCGCCCGCAGGTCCCGAAACCGGCGTTGTTGACCAGGAGGTCGACGGGTTTCCCGCCCAGGGCGGCGACGACCCGCTCGGGCGCGTCGGGTTCTGCGAGGTCTTGGCCGACGACGTCGACGGCGATGCCGTGTGCGCGCCGGAGCCGCTCGGCGTGCTCCTCCATGGCGGCGACCGAGCGGGCGACGAGGACGAGGTCGTGGCCGTCTGCGGCGAGCCGGTCGGCGAAGGCGGCGCCGATGCCCGAGGAGGCTCCGGTGATCAGTGCGGTGGTCATGACTGCTCCTTCGATCAGGGGTTGCATCACGAATGTAGCAAAAAAATGCTTAACTGCAACAGTCATGTAGCGATTAATCTCGAAACGATGGCACGGGTGTAGCCTTTATGAGTCGAAGGGAGACACCATGGCGGCTAAACCGCTCCGCGCCGACGCCGAACGCAGCGTCCGCGCGATCCTCGGCGCGGCACAGCGGGTGCTCAGCGAGAACCCGGCGGCGTCGATGGAGCAGATCGCCGAGGCCGCCGGGGTCGCGCGCACGACCGTCCACCGGCGCTTCGCCAACCGCGAGGCCCTCCTGCGCGCGATGGGCCTGTGGGCCTGGCGGCGGATCAAGGAGGCCGTCGAGGCGGCCCGTCCGCTCACCGCGCCGCCCATGGTCGCGCTGCACCAGGCGACCGCGAACGTCCTGGCCGTCAAGGACTCCTGGACCTTCGCCCTCGACAACGCCGACGTCACCGACCCCGAGACCGAGGCGGTCCGCGCGGAGGTCGCCGCGCTGCGCGACGGCGCCTTCGCCGCAGCCCGCGACATCGGGATCTTCGCGCCCGACGCCGACCTGGTCTGGCTGGCGCGCGTCTACATCGCCCTGATCAGCGAGAGCGTCCACGGGCAGGAGGACGCGGGCGACCCCGACGTGCTGGCCACCCGCGTCCTCGACACCCTGCTGCACGGATTCGGGCCCAGGACGTGAAAGAAGCGGGCGGCCGTGGCCACCCGCTCCTTCGAGACTCGCGTGTCTAGTTCTGCTGGTCGCGCCCGCTCTGCTCGGCCAGGAAACGCTCGAACTCCGTGCCGAGCTCGTCGGCGGTCGGCATGTGCTCGGTCGTCTCGGCGAGCAGGCTGCGCCGGTTTCCCGCCTCGGTGAAGACGTCGTACTGGCGCTCAAGGGCGGCGACGACGTCGGCGACCTCGTTGGAGTTCTCGACCTGGCGGGTGATCTCGGCCTCGGCGCTCTCGGCGGCGTCCAGCAGCGGCCCGCCGGGCAGCTCCAGTCCGGTCGCCTCGGTGACCGCGTCGAGCAGCCGCACCGACGACGACGGGTAGGTCGCCTGCGCGAGGTAGTGGGGGACGTGGACGGCGTAGCCCATGGCGTCGTGCCCGGCCTGGCCGAGGCGCAGCTCCAGCAGGGCGGAGATGTTGCCCGGCACCTGGAGGGTGTTGAGCCACGGCTGGTGGTCCTCGCCGAGGAGGGCTTCGCGGGTCGCGTGGGCCGTCACGCCCAGCGGACGCGTGTGCGGGACGCCCATGGGTATGCCGTGGAAGCCGACGGTGAGGTGCACGCCCCACCGCTCGACGAGACTCTGGACGGCCTTGGCGAACAGCTCCCACTCGCGGTCCGGCTCGGGGCCGGTGAGCAGCAGGAACGGCACGCCGGTCGCGTCGTGCATGAGTCGGACGGCCAGCTCGGGGGACTCGATGTCCTCCCAGTGGTCGGAGGCGAAGGTCATCGGCGGCCGCTGCGAGCGGTAGTCGATGAGGCGGTCGACGTCGAAGCGCGCGATCACCCTGGGCTCGAACTCCTCAAGGAGGTGCTCGGTGAGGGCGCGGCCGGCGGAACCGGCGTCCATGAAGCCGTCGAACTGGTGCAGCAGGACGGCCCCGGACAGCTCGGGGATGTCGGGGTCGAGCTCGTAGAGGTCACGTGGATCGCGCACCGGTCAACCTTCCATCGACGGTAGTGACTAAGTACCTGCAACATAAGGACGGACGGTTTCCTTCCGCGACGGCGGGAAACCCACGCCTGAGGTGACCGCCCTCACATCCCGAGGCGCGCGGCGAGCGCGGGCGGGAGCGGGTAGACCCGCTCGGGCGGGAGGGGGCGGCGGGCCTTGGCGGCGTCGCCGCCGCGCAGGTGACCGGCGGCCTTGCGCACCTGGGGGGTGAGGTCGGTGATCTCGCGGATCCACTCGGTGTAGTCGCGGATGAGGCCGCGTCCGATGCCGACCTGGATGCTGTAGTGGTTGGCCGCGGCCCCGCGCAGCGTGCGCTCGGGGTCCCACTGGACGTGGACGTCGGCCGCGGCGAGCTCGCGGGCGTCGCCGGTGGTCAGGACCGCTTTGCCGAGCGCGGTCTCCCACCCGTCGCGGGTGATGCGGACGGCGAGGACGCGTTCCTGACCGGGCTTGCGGGCCCAGTCGGAGCGGTGCATGAGCCACAGCAGCGAGGGCTTGATCCAGGTCATGCGGCCGAAGGAGAACGGCGGCACGAAGGTGCCGGCGACGAGGGCCGCGTCGGCGATGCGCGGGGCGTAGGCCTGGTAGACCACGATGGTGTCGGCGTCGAAGTCGGCGCGGATCTCGCGCAAGGCGGGCATGGTTTTACGGTGCCCGGTCTTCGTGCCGTGGGCCACGGCTTTTCCGCCCGCTCGCGGGCCTGTAGGAGGATGGCGCGGTGAACCTTTCTCCCCGCCGGCGGCTCGTGCTCCTCGTGGCCGTCTGGGCCGTGCTGCTGGTCGCGCTGGCGTTCCTCTGGCCCGACGGCGACCCGACCGTGCGCGAGCAGGTCCCGGTCACAGACTCGCGTCCGGAGATCGCGGCGGCCGTCGACGCGGCGGTCACGGCGGCATCGGCTTACGACGACGCGGTGTTCACCGTCGGGGCCTTCGAGAAGGAGGCGGACTGCTCGCTGACGCCGGTGCGCCCGGGCGTCGCCTACGAGCAGATCGTGCGGCTGTACGCGCGGCCGGAGAACGCCAGATCGGTCCTGGGACGCATGTACGCCGACCTGCACACCGCCTACGACCTGGTCGGGAACGGCGACGGCGCCTACCTCGGCTACACGGGGCCGTTCGTCACGGCTGAACTGGCGCTCGCCGACGACGGAGCCGTGATGTGGCGCCTGGACACCGGCTGCCGCCCGGTCGACGAGCCGGTCGCGCTGGTGGAGGCGGTCGGTACGCCGTCGCCGGAGGCGGAGGGTCTCGCGGGGGCCCTGGGCTTCGCGGGCGCCCGATGGACCTCGACGGCGGCGGGCTGCGCGGCGACGGTGACGGCGAGCGCGGCCTCGGGGCTCGACGCGGTTTCCCGCGCGGCCGAAGGGGGCTGGTCGAGCTACTCGGGGCCGTCGGGCACGCCGAGCTGGTTCGTGGGCACGGCCGCCGACGGGAGCGCGACGGTGCTGGCGTGGGACGCCGAGGACGGGGTCGCGCGGGTCAGCGCGACGAGGGGTTGCGTTTAGGCGGGGCGGGAACCGACGCGCCCGCCAGCCAGCCAGCCGAACACGGTCATGCTCACTGCCGCGACCGCTACGCGCCCCTACGTGATCAGCTCCAGCAGCAGCGTCGACATCCCCGCGCCGATCACCGCGGCGGCCGTGCCCGCGCTGATCGCGCGCCACGTCGTCGCCATCATGCGCAGCAGCACGGCGGTCATCAGGCTGGAGACGAACGCCAGGCCGAGCCACGGGAGCGCGGAGATGACGGCGAGGCGCGGGTCGTCGGCGCCCTGGTCGCAGGTGAGGCCGGGGCCGCAGTCCGATGCGGCGGCACCGCCGCCGAAGAGCATCGACCAGAAGATGAACAGCAGGCCGGGGACGACGTACCAGGCGAGGGTGACGCCCAGGACGGGCGCGTAGACGCGGTCGGGCGGTTCGCGGTCCTCGGGGGTGGTCTCGTCGGCGGGGCTCACAATGGCCGAGTTTGCCCTGAGAAGGGCGCGGGCGCATCCCCCGTTCAGTACCGGGTCCGGCGCGGGCCGGGCGTGAGCCCGGCCCTCCGCCGTCGTCGTGCTGTCTAGCCGATGCTGCTCAGCGCGTCGGCGGCCGCCGGGTCGCTGTCCCGCAGGAACTGCGCGCATCGCGCGGCCTCGTCGGCCTCGCCGATCTGGGCCGCGGCGACGCTGAGCCGGTACAGCGAGGTGAGGAAACCGCGGTTGGGCTTGTGGCTCCACGGCACCGGTCCGTGCCCGCGCCAGCCGTTCTTGCGCAGCTGGTCGAGGGCGCGGTGGTAGCCCGTGCGGGCGTAGGCGTAGGAGGCGACGTCGTCGCCGGCCTCCATGGCCTTCGCCGACAGGGCGGCCCAGGCGGCGGGGAAGTCCGGCCACTGGCGGGCCACGTCGGCGGGGTCCTCGGTCTTGAGGGCCTCGACGGCGGGGGTGTTCTCCGGGAGCAGCGTGGCCGGGGGTTCCGGCATGAGGTTCTGCGGCGGCATGTGGTCCTCCGGTGGGTTGACGGTCGCCGACGGTTGATCAGTCTTTCAGGCGCCGCCCGCACCCGGTCCGGCCGCCTCCGGGCACGGCTTCGGGGCGCCCGCGCGCACGGACGCCCCGAAGCCGTTTGCGGGGTCAGGTCGAGAGCAGTTCGCGGATTTCGGCCACCGGTGCGTTCTTCTTCACCGACTCGATGCCGTTGACCGCCCCTGAGCGCGACTCGTACGCCTCACCGACGGCGATGATCTCGCCGTT
>Ga0307515_10007619_pt1 | contig 21359 bp, 18 predicted proteins | sample 17_EM_MG_FD_194513 | JGI IMG/M metagenome (GOLD analysis project Ga0307515, IMG submission 194513) | Populus trichocarpa ectomycorrhiza microbial communities from riparian zone in the Pacific Northwest, United States - 17_EM | ecosystem: Host-associated > Plants > Roots > Unclassified | place...
CTACCCCACCTCTCTCTCTGTATATATATACAACCCATCTCCAATCCACAACACACTTATATTTATTCCCCACACCTCCAAAACCCCTCCACTAACATCCCCCGCTAGGCCGGCGACTGCGCCAACCCCCTCTCCGACGCCTTCACCGACGGCCAAACCTCCACCGCCAACATCGTCTACTGCAGCGACGCCTCCACCGGCGCCGTGTACCTTAAAGGCCCCGACGACACCTACGACGACATGGACATCGACTGCGACGGTCTGAATGCGTCGGAGGGGCTGTGCAACAACGACCCCTCGGGCCAGTCGCAGACCGCGTTCCAGAGCGAGGTGCAGGAGTTCGGGATCGCGGATCTGGACGCGCACGTGCATCCGTACGTGGTGCTGGGGAACGAGGGCGAGGATCCGAGTTTTGATCCGCAGAGCGCGGGGATACAGCCGTTGAGCGTGGTGGCGGTGGTGTGTAATGGGCAGTTGGTGAGTTTGCGGCCCCGTCCCATCTTTTCCCCCTTTTCCTTGGAGCAAGAGCGAAATCGGTCATTGGTTCCCTGGGCCAGTTCGGGCTGAGGCGGGAGGTGGGAGGCTGGAGAGGGCGGAGCGATGACGGGCTGGGCTGACATCTCGCTAGATCTACGGCGTCTGGGGCGATACCAACGGCGGCACTTCGACTGGCGAAGCGTCGCTGGCGCTTGGGCAGCTGTGTTTCGGTGACGATGCGGTCAGTGGGGATAATGGGCATACTGAGCATGATATCCTGTATATTGCGTTTCCGGGCGATGACGCTGTACCAGGCAGCGGGGCGGACTGGACGGCGGCGACGAAGGAGGATTTCGAGAGCAGTATTCAGGAGCTTGGGGATAGCCTTGTTGCAGGGTTAGGTGCGGAAGGCCAGAGGGAGGTTAGAGGGGTGAGGAGGTGGAGAGGGAGGGGGAAGAATTGAAGGGAGGGACGGAGCGGTTGAGAGGATGTGTTGGGGGTGAGTGGGGGTTATAGGTTGCTTGTCAGTAAACCATATGACAGAATTACCTTTTGGAGTTTTCTTTCTGTCCCGTTGACAACTTCGTGCCGAATAGGTGGTGGGTACGAAATTTGAATCAAGCCAAGATGAACATTCGAGCAATGAACTGGAAAGTTAGAATCGAAGGACTTGGATTTCCTGCTGCTTTAGAGCAAGGCTCGAGCATATTTAGCACGCTAAATAATGGAAATAGATAAGCTTATAACATCTCTAAGTGTTGCGAATGAAACTGCGATTACCCTTGATGATGGGTTATTGGGTAAACTACAGAAAAAACAGCTGAGGGGCCGGTGTGGGTCAAAATGCCAAGGATAAACCAAGAAATCCGAAATTATTGAAGGCATCGTGGTATCCAGCTTTGATGTGGTCGTGGCCCTTCGTCGCGGGGGAAATATAATATCAACTCCCTGCCACCAGCAGTGGTGATGTTCGGCCTAGCATTGAAATCGCCTTTGCTGAAGCCGACTCTGACTTGATTCGCTAAATGGTTCTACGCAGAGGGCGAGATCGAAAATGAGGTCCGCCTTGGTTTTTGACCGCCGACGCGTAGAACAAAAATTTCGCGCATCCGTTGGTGAAGGTTATTCTAATGCGGATGGAAAATCGCGAGTGAAAGGACAGCATGGAGAGGAGAAGTAGAGCCAAGAAAGTAAATACTGTACATGGATGCGTCCAGTAACGTGTTTTATCATCCGGTAATATCAGTCATCCGGTAGCCCCAAAAATTGGAGAAACTGCACCTTAATATCTTAACAACGGCTTAATAATAAATTCCAAAATTTTATAATTAGCCTTTCGTGCCTACATTAAGGCTTTTAATAAAGTTCTAGTGTAATAAGCCTGGCCATTATTAAAATATCGGGTTTTGGCCCCTAATTTTAAGTTAAATTACGATATTTTTAGAGCTACTTAATAGATTATTTTGTAAATCTAATAAGAGGTTTAAAATAGGTATAAAAGGCTAATTATAAAATTTTGGAATTTATTATTAAGCTGTTGTTAAGATATCAAGGTGCAGTTTTTCCAATTTTTGGTGGTTTTTGGGGCTACCGGATGACTGATAAAACACGTTAGCAGAAGAGGTAAACTTGCCGATGGCGGGCAGTTTGGGACAGCAGGGCCGTTTTCATCGGATTATCTTCCGTTTTCCGTTAAGAATAACTATGTTTACGTCTGTAAACGTGCAGGCTTTATTTGGTGAAATGCAGCTTTGACTCGAACATTTTCATGGTGCCGCATCTTCCTGCACTATACAGTACGACTTGCCCGTCATTTGATTTGATACCTGCGACGCCTCCACTGAAGCATTGCCTTCCGATAATACCACTCTCAAAGCCCCCGAAACGTTGCGTCATGAATAGGCCGGGATTTAGTATATTCAGCTCGAGAAGAATTGTCCGCAAAGTTAAATCTGAGACCCCATATCCACATCTTCTGGAGCATATTGCGGTGGCTGCCCCATACACACGCTCAAGCCAATTATCTCAGACCTAAAACCTTGAGGCGCTGGCACCTTTTAGCATACTTTGAGGAGGAAAGTTCAATCACCGACGCCCCTGCATCTTGATACTGGATATGGCAGAGATGCGTCGTTAAAGTGGGTCAGTGCGCCACTGCTCGGCAGTTCCCCTACTGGCAGTTCCCCTGTCCCGCGTTTTCTTCCTTGGCAGGGCGGACAGACCTCTCCAGACTTGCACGGGCCACTCCATCCACGAACAACATTTGCACTAAAAGATCGTCGTAGGCGGGGGAGTTTGTTGCGAGTCAGGGGTGCCTAATTAGGCTTAGATCGTCGCTTCCGTTCATCGCTCGGAGAAGATCCTGGCTTCTCGGAGCTTTTAAATGCCTCTGCTTATGCTGCGTCGCCCGAAAAGGAGTTTTCACAAAATGAACTTCTCAGAAACTTTACTTTCAGGAGACCAGATATTGAGAAACTAAAAACCCTGCCCTAGGGTACGGATTCTGGCTCATGCGAGTGACTGACTCAGGTACACTTCGTCTGCGAACTTTATTTTACGTGAACAAGGTGAAACACGACTGACGGGCCGCTTCCTGAAAACCTTGACTTCTCCACGATTCGCTTTCTGGGCAGCTAGTCATAGGCTGGCTTCGGAAATCCTCTTTAGGCCCAGCCAATCATGTAAAGACGGCTTTGAGAATTACTCGTATCAAGCATGAACCTGACTTTTGTCTGTTTTGAGATACACCTACTGCAGGCTTACGGCCACGGCTGCCCGCGAAAAATCTGGACCCTGAAGGCTTTGTTTTGAATTGCTTTCGATGCTGCGAAATCATTTCGCGTGTAATATAGAGCTATGCAGCCGCTCTTGTATTCCCGTAGCATGAAGACCGATAAAACGGAATAGCTAATAAACTGCCCCCGAGACATGCCCTCCGGCCGTAATAAGCGTGCCAATACGGCGAATCGAAAGGGTGGTCGACTGGGCAAGCCACTATGCAGCTAAAACCTTGTCTGCGACGCCAGGCCAACGGCAAGGTCGACACAAAGCGAAGCCGGCTAGGGATGGCTGATGTGATCTTGGGAATATATCTATGTAGTATGTCCTCACTGCATGGCTTGCTGGACCGTACAACTCTCCGCTTCTCTAGGCAGCAACGTACCTGGTCCCGCTTCCTGTCTGAGCTTTCCAGAGGCAGGTGGAGCACAACTTGAGTACCATGGCCACCCAAACAGCTGCACCTGGCCCGAACGTCAACCACGCGCCAGAATTACTAGGTATCACTGGAGCGTTGTATATCGTTGCACTTCTGCTATGGGGAACAAGGATGTATTCTCGACTCCGACCCACACCAATGCTAGGATGGGATGACTACACAATCACGTTAGGCATTGTGAGTAGACCACTGCCTACTTCTGCGCCGTCTTCAAAACGCTAACGAATCCCGAGAGGTCATAGGAATAATAGGATGGGGCTTCTTCGTAGTCTCCACCGCGCATGGCGTCGGCCGCCACAACTACTACGTCAGTCCATCTGACCAACTCATGGCGCAACACTGGCTCTTTGCCAGCGAAGCGCCTTGGCCAATCGCGGTGATGTTTGTCAAGATCAGCATTGCTTGCATGCTCCTTCGTATCAAGCGAAGTAAGCCATGGCTAGCCTTCCTATATATCATGATCGCTATTCAGGTAGCGACTTGCATCGGCTCCGTCGCATTCATACTCTTCCGATGCATTCCTCTGCGCGCACATTGGGATCCCAGCGTAACCAATGCTCGATGTGTGAGTATTAAGTCAATATATTATAGCATCTACATCACCGCGGTAGTTTCCATCGTAACCGACCTGACATTGGCCTTCCTACCATTAGCCTTCATCCGAAAAATGCAGCGACCTCTACGCGACAAGATCGTCCTCTCAGCACTCATGGGCCTCGGCATCTTCGCAACCATCATGTCCATTGTCAAAACCACCGTCGTGAAACACTACGGCGCGACGGGGGATATTCTCTGGGACAGCATCGATCTCTCCCTGTGGAGCATCCTCGAAGAGCAGGCGGGCATCATCGCCGCCTGCATCCCTTGCCTGAGGTCGCCCTTTGAGCGGATCCTCGACCGCATCCGCTTCGTGCCTGGCGGAGAGCGGGGCCAGGACGCTAGCAGCGTCACTTACATTGGCGATAGGAGGTCGTACCAGATCTCTAGTCCAAAAAGGCTCTCGAAGAACACGAGTGGGGTTGCGGATGCGGATGCGCTGAGTGAAGAGCCGGTTCTGCCTTTTGAGAATGACAGAGTGAATAGGCAGTCTGTGACTGGGCGGATCTTGAAAACGACGGAGCTGCATGTTTCGGAAGAGGTGTCGAGGGTAGAGTCGGCGGGAGGGGTGGAGAGTTGGAGGACGGACTGTGAGAAGGGCCTTGTGTGAGAATGACGCTGAGTAGTGTTGCAGAATGAGATTTAGCATGGAGGGTATCTGGGAATTTTGTCTGATGTTAATTTTGAAAGGCGTTATGAAGCGCGGCTATCTTGATACTTCTGGGATGCTGCATAGAGCATTGGGCCGTATCAGAAGGCGTTGATACTTTTGGGTGTTTTTTTAGTGGTATTCGGACAAGCTATGACCTCTATATACAATCCTCATCACTTCGTAGAACAATGGAGCAGGGCGGCGAGGTGGGGTTAGGCAGATGCATCTAGATCAGAAACGCGTTTAGAGATGTGGCCGAGCATTTGGTGAAACGAATTGCAATTTAACTGTAATTAAAAGTGACTCTACATGCCTAAATTTTATTTTGAGATGGTTCGCTCTAGCTACATGTATCAATGACTCCACGGTGGCTCATTTAATGTTACCTCAGCAGGCTCAGACCATAGAATTCAATTAGCGGATATTGCTAACCTTTTTGTCAAAAAGTTGATTCTATGGTCTACCCGCCGCACCGACCAAGAGCAGAGCGGTTAGAGCCGTAGCTCTACAGGACTGTAGGAGTACTATAGACAGAAAATATTGCGATAGTAATAAGTCTATTTTACTAGGAGATATAAACCTTTACTACCCGCAGTAGGGAGGTATCTATATCGCCGCTAAACTATAGGTAGAGAGCCTACTAGAAGCTATAGATAGTTAAGGCCTTAAGCTAGCTACCTCCCTAAGGGCAACTACCTAATAAAGAGGTATAGCCAAGAGTATAATCGACCTTATATTTATAGATAAAGGCCTATACTAAAGGCTTAAGGGATATACCCCTAAAGAGGAGTAGGTGCTTATCTTAGACTATATACCTATCTAGATATAACTAAACCTACGATAATATTAGTATTACTATATCAAAAATTCTGCTATAACTTTATAAGTGGAATTGTTAACCGCATTATAGAATTAGGGTACAAATACGGCTAGGCAAGGCAAATACTAAAGCATGTAATGCTAGTATGCCCTATATATACTAGTTAAGAGGTAATACTCCTAGCAGTGGGTATAGAGGACTATAACACAATACTCTTAAAACGAAGAGGCCTTAAGGCAGTTACCCGGTAGCTTATTAGCTAGAGCGTCCTAAACTGGTATCTACACCACTGTTACGGCACTGGTGGAAACTGGTGGATTGTGGCTGATGGATATCGGTGGATTATGGCGGACAGTTGCAGACAGTTCCAGACAGTCGCAGACAGTTTTATACAGTTCCAGACAGTTGCCGTCACGTGACCAGAGGATCGTATATAACGTCGAGCGGCGCCGCCCTCCGTCTCCTTTCCTTTCTCTAGCTTTAGATCCTCGTTTATAGACTACCAATCGTACAGGCTTGCGCGTCCCTCTTGCCGTGCTCGTGCCTCGATTGACTGAGTCGCTAACAGTGACACCAAATATACTACTTGCCGTTCCTTCCTTAACGCATCAGTTCCATTTGGGTTAATTAAGGATATTATCTAAGGCAGGTATACGGATAGGGAAGAATCGTTCTATATTAGTTAGCGAGGAACAACACTAAAAGGGTAAATGGTAATACTAAGGGGAGGGTAAAAAAGGCGACGGTATGGACAATAGCGGCGGTAAGGGCTAAGGTATAACTAAAAGTTCTAGATTTGGTGACTGATACTAGCTATTAAGAACGCTAAGCCATTGTGGAAACCCCCGATTGGCTAATCTTACGCACTAACGATATAATGTCCCTTCCTCCCTCCCGATTGGGTATAGGGTTTGGAGCTCCAAGAGCTCCACTACCTTAGATCCACTCCAGGGCAAGCCCCTGTCCATCCTACAGCTCCATATTGCTCCAGTCCAAAAAGATCACTGTATGTACGCATATTAATTACCGAATACCAGCATATCGTCTTTGAAAACAGATTGCTTCACAGTGTTGCAAACATCTATGCAGACTGTCTATTTTGGTGCTACAGCCTTGATTGCTTGAGTGCTGATAGAGGCTGTGTACACTCAATGACTAATTTCGTTCGTGAATTGGATGCCTGACATGCTATTTTCATACACGAGTAGACCGGATGAGAAGCCACCCTTAGATCACCTCCACGCCACGTATCCCCCAGTCGGCCATATCTCCCTGTTGTGTCTCACCTACTTTAGCAATGGACCTAAATTCTTTGTGCCACATGGAGCTCTTCTGTGATATTCAGTATGGGATAGGATGGACGTCTATATTGAACTGGCGGCGAAGCTGCATTGCTACGGAAGATGACTAGCTATATACGCAAGCAGTGTGCAACACCCTCTGGGGCAATTCACCGCTTATACGGAGACCCCCCACGAAGAGAGTACTCGGTCAATAGAGCTCCGAGGTGAATAGCCAAGCCGCCTTATTCGTTGACAGTCTTTCCAAAGGCAAAAAATGAAAAGGTAAACAGATATTCACTGTGTGGCTAGGAGGCCCAAAAGAACAATGTGATAAATAGTTTTGTCACTTCTACATTATAATGCTATGCTCGTCTGTGGAGCTTTAAGGTGAAGGGAAGACAAAAACATCTAACACGCCGCGCCACCGTCGCTATGCAAATGCTGAGAATGGCCCATGGGTATTGTAACTGGAGTAAAGGAGATTGATGGTGAGATAAAGTAGTAAATAAGTAAGCCAACGCCTCTTAAATCCTGGGGGAATATGCCCTTGTATTATCGGACATTCACTGTTACTGGCCCTATCAACACGTCAGCTTTCCATACACACGTCAGCCCCTTAGGTATATATACCTTAGGAAGCACTCGGTTCCAGAGACTCAGTACTCAATTCACTGCCCTCTACTTGCGACATCTTGTTTGTAGTTTAACATACTTTTTACCTCTTTCACCGACGGAAGGGTTTTCTTCGAAGGTAGAGTCATGTCAGCCCAGGCACAAGAGGCGATTGGTGAGTAGGATGTTGATGCTGTTTTTGGGCTTCAGCATCTCGTCCCACCAGCCATGACGGCGGTGCAACTGCGAGTCTTGGCTTGCAAGCCAAATGCGCAGGCTGGAGATGCGTTGAAGAACTGCAGGGAGGGTCTGGAGAGGAGAAGAGTCAGCTTTTGAGCTTGTTATTCTGACTTCTACTAACAGATTTGTCTCTTTCTCTGATGGACACAACACGCTGGTATAGAATGTCGCGTTTATCGACGTTTGCCGTCACTGCGGCCACAAAAAAAGGCCAGATAGGGTAGATTGCGGTGTAGAGAGAGCCCTTGACGGGGAGGGAGACAATCAGAGACGTGAGAGCGTTGGATAGCTCTACAATAGCGGGGTGGAAGCGTGTAAATCTAACCTATTCCGTTAGATATTTGCTGACCTCTTTTCAACATGCAGTAAATCACGTTGTCCACTTACCCGTATAACCGGCACCTGAGGTATATCAGCGTGGCAAGCCGGTAAGTTTCTGCAGTGGCGAGGACAATTTCTAGTGTTTCTCCTGACACTTCCGTCGACCACTGTCGTAGGCTCTGTAATTGCGACTCGTGAAGTTGCGCATACATATGTCTGTGTGCTCCGATAGAGCTTTTATTGTCGGAAGCAAGTGAAGTGATGCATGATATCAAGAAGAGAAGTTGTGGCGAGACCCCAAGGACTCCACAGATGCGCTGCGACTCACTCTGCGGCATACTGTCATACCAGTCTGTGGTATCTAGCAAGCGTAGCTGGGTATTCTGTAATTTGGAGGCCGTTTGCGCGGTTCTTGCGAGAACCAGTTGGTATCTAATAAACAGCGCCGGATCGGAATGATGGTCAAAGTACCCTGCTGGTATTGTATCAAAGATATTGGCGTGGCATGACCAACATAGGCTTGATTCGTCTGTGTTGTTGACCGCATCATGGTGCATCAAAAGCATGCTTGTGGCCAGGCCAGCGTCAAAAGCTTCCCCATTGCTAATCTGACATGCCAGCGCCTGGAGTGCTTGAGCCATGTAGTATAGATCGGCTTGTTGGTATCTTTCTTTTTCCAAATGCAAATAATCTCCGATGTACGAGGCGCTCAAACTGAGGAGCGCAAATCGGGTACTTTGGCATACGTCTGCAACTCTTAGGAGGGATAGGTACGTATTCGAATTTTTCACTGGCGTCCGTCCTGGGCAGATCCCATTGATATCTGCGGAAACTCAGCTGGGGCAAGATGAAGTGTGGCGTAGCCACTTACAAAACTCAATGAGCAAATGTTCCATATCGGTCTTCCATAGGTTCCCTGAGCAGCTTGGTAAGTATTTAATCAAACCATTGTCAGACTCCGAGTGATCTACGGCACTGTTGATTGGCTCTCCCGAAGGCATCGATGGGATTGGAGTAAATGGACTTCTCGATGAGCTTCTAATGGCCTCCATATCTACTTGTGGCGATTCCTCTACAAACATTAGTACCCATATTCGCAATACGGGTGATTAACTTAATGGCCGACCTTTAATACCTGTTCCATCAGAGAGTTCACATAAGAACTCTTGGCAGGCGTCCGACTTCGATTTTTGTATGTGCCTGATGCGTTGCACAATGACTGTCACAGCCCGCGAATCCCGGATCAAGGAGAGGTAAGGCGGTTGTTGTCGTAGCACACTCTTGAACTTCTCAAACTGCTTCCCATTAAGCTCGCCTAATCTCCAGTATAACTGTCCGAGGACTTCGAGGAGGATAACGCCCGGCCCTTCAGTGATCATCCATTGCCGCATCACCAATAAATTGCGACGGCTGTTCCTCTGATTTGCTTCGGTAGGCAAATCAACAACTCTAGCCAACAAGCGGTCAATATGCGTGCAGTCTAAACAATCGTAATCTGGTGACATGGAAAGATGCTGTAAAGCGTCGTTTGCGGCTTCCAATGCCTTGATGAGCCTTCGGTCCGTATCCATGGTGGTGGGCTCGAAACGATAGGGAAGCTGTTTTTATCCGGCTCCCTGAAGGGTTTGTTCTGGAAATAATTCAAATGCGGGAGATCGCTGTGGCACGGATCGGCTTCCGCGGTCTGTATGTTGCGCCTTTTTCTAAAGCCTGGAGAAGACAGGTCTATCCCTGCAACAGACAAAATAGCAATCAGGCATTCCACAAAGTGAATGAAATTAAGAGTTTCTTGGTATCAGGCTCGGTAAATGAGTTTGAGATGCAAGGGGCTTATATGTATGTCCTATTTGGCTTCGCCAAAAGGACCGGTTCTTTTGGGCTAATTGGGAAATCAATAACTCTACACCTCATTCGCCGGAATAGAAATAGCTTATTCTGACACGAGGGCAATTTACCTATAAACTGCCAAGGCCCCGAGCGGAATGCCAAAACTTGGGAAAAAGATGCACTCCAAACAAATCGTCCCAACACCCCCAACGAGTCGATAACGCATCGCAGCTGAACATAAGCGAAGAAGTGTGTTTATCCCTTGACCCGTTAATTCGCGTCCAGCAGTTATCGATAAGAACTAGCCAATCAATCGAGCAGAATTTAACGCCTGTGCTGAGGAATATAAAGCTTTTGATATACACGCCTAATTTTGGGAGTTAAGTCGCTCAATATGAGTGCCTAATAGTAGGCTAAACAAGATCTATATCGATTCTGACACGATTAGAAGGCATTATAATAGGTAATTAATTAATGGAATCTATATAGGTGCATGCGCTGTTTTGAAACTGGTGTTCGCACACGGATCTCTCCTCGTTGGACCCTGGTCGGGTCAAGGGATAAGTTAAGCGCATGCAGTTGCATGTTTCCAAATCATTGCCGTGGTGGCTAATTAAGGCTAATCTGCAGGTTATCCAAAATACCTCAAGAACAGTAGAAAGTAACGTGATTGTGTGGTTGAGCTGTAAATAAGATGAAACCTTTGCCACTTTCTTTTGTCAACGGCGTGCCTCCTAGCAGATATAAGTGGAATACCAAGCGGCTTGCAACACAATAGTCTAAGTGCCCTCCCTGCTAGTGAGTTTTCAAAATAAGCGAACACTTTGCAAAATGGTTGGGCTGTATTATTCTGCTAGCATACTAGCAGGGAGGGCGTCTGCCCCGTTCGTGTTACCTCCTTGTATTAATGACGTGAGCCTATCTATACACCATCTCGTCAATTCCGGTGGTTAGCGCAGCCACGTCTGCACGGCCTTTTTGTAGGGGAAAGTTTTGGTATTTTTGCTGTTTAAGGGAAAGTAAGGCCGTGCAGACGTGGCCGCGCTAACCGCCGGAATTGACGAGATGGTGTAGTTCATCTCGGGAGCAGGCTGAGGAGCAGGGTGCGGGCTCGGGAGTAGGGCTTGGTAATTACCGCGGCACGTTTTCTCGGCACCGTCGACCTCGCCGGAAGCGATAAGTCAGTCGGATCTACTATACATCCGGCATCCGGTCTTCAAGGGCCTCCGATTAACGGCTGTAGATCGTAATTTCAAACGCGACCTTTTGGAACTGAATTAATTATGTCATTCTCGAGCAATTATGAGGATCACTAATTTTTTCTGCCCTTGGCTGAGAATCATATTTTCTGGTACCTGTCTCACTCAGCTCGCCCGCTGAGCCCCTGCTGAGCCTTGCTGAGCCCTGCCGAACCCAAAGCTCTCGGATTTGGAATTCCATGAAACGCTACCGTCTGCGGTAAAGCCACCTCTAGCCTCGTCCATTGCTTACGGTAGCTCTTACGATAACGTTACGATGATGGTAGAAGCAGGGCGGTTTTTCCGCGTTTAAATAGTTAACGTACTGCATCACTTAGCTATTCTCTAGTATTGTACCTATTCAGTTGGATGAGGAATAGCCGTCATGGACCAGACAGCATTTATCGCAGAGCACCTCGCCGAAACTTCAGGCTTCACAATACACCTTAGCCCTGTTCAAATCTTTATTGGGCTGGGCTTATTGATGGTCATTCTCCTGAGCAATGCCAAAAGCCTTCTGTTCATGTGGCACGTAAATACTTCCCTCCCTTTCCCTAATCCACAGTGCTTTTCTCGCATACTAATCGTGGGCACAGGGACGACTCCTACTTCAACTTACACGGCATCTCCTACTCCAGCGTTCACGACTTACAATAAAGAGCGCAGATCATGGCGCTGAGAGCATCTTCCTACCAGTGATAACTTCCTCCTACACTCCGCTGCTAGATATCGACTACAACTTGCACAAATCCAACAGCACCTTCTTTTCTGACCTTGACGACAACCGTACCGAGCTCATGCTCGCGCTTTTCAAAGATGTGCTCTCTCCACAAAAGTGCGGTAAAAATACCTTGATCCAAAAGACGATAAATCTCGGCGGGACGTCCTGCACCTTCAAGAAACCTATCCCGCCTTTCGCGCGTTACGAGATCTCGTCACGGATTCTCTGCTGGGATCAGAAGTGGGTTTACGTCGTAAGCCACTTTACGCGACCGGGCTCGAATAGACCAACGCGGCTCTTGGTGGGTCCCCAGGCTGCGAAGCCCTCAAAAGCTACTGGGGAGGCAAAGAAAGCCGAAGACCAAGAAGATTGCATATACGCAACTGCAATAGCGAAGTACGTCTTCAAAGCTGGCCGCGTTACCTGCTCCCCGGAGACCGTTATGACAGAATGCGGCCTTCTTCCCCCCCGACCTTCTACGGAAGAGCAACAGGGTTCTGAAGACGGAACTTTAAATGAAAAAAAGGGACGACAGAGCCACTGGTCGTGGTCTGATGTCCAGGATGAGTGCCAGAAGCACTTGGAGCTGGCGCACAACTTTGCGGATCTCGACCAGCTTCATGGAACATTCATCGGGAGATCAGGGGCTGCAATATATGCTTACTGAATACTTCGATTGCAACGGAGTCGAGAGTTTCGATCTTGCTCGTGTCAATTAATTTCAAATCCGTCTGGATGCCTTATATATACCAGACAACTTCTGCTTATGTCTTTCAAAGTGAATGGATCATATGAACTTGCGCCGCTCATCGTCCTGCTTTCTTTCCTGGCCCTGAAGTTGTGTTACGTAGTCAACGATAATCCAACCATTGCACCGAGCATATGTCACAGATTTAAAGTCACATTCTCGCCTCACTAAATATGGGTAATTTAAAGCATGCATCGGGTAATTCTCAACCCGGCGAGTCTTGGGCCAACTAAAAGTACCTTTTTTTAGCTAAAGAAGTGAAACCTCATCTGAAATATAGATTTGTAGAATTTTATCTGTTATTAGATGATTGCGACCTAGAATTGCGATGTCTTGATTGCAGCGGCAGCTCTCCATAGTTGAGGTGGGGATAAATTTTTTAGAATAACAGATAAACTTGGAAGCATAGTAATTAGCTACCCTCCGCTTACTTCAGCTTATCTCTAAATTTATTGTGAGAGTAGGGGTTTCTTCTAAGGCAATATCAAATAGCGTTAAACACAAGTACATAATCTTTACGAACGCGATGCGGTGTGCAGGGTCATATGGCGCACGTATTGACAGGAAGACCCGGAACTGGAAATCAATAGTTTATCACGACACGGACTCTGTAAGTCTGCAAGCGCGGTTTGTAAAATTTGCAGCATGAGAATGTAACGAATAAGCTTGAAATTTTGTTTCCAGGCTCCGCCCAGTGGCCGTGCGCTTGCGTGTCAGTTTCGCGTGGATTACACGGCCTCATACAAGGGGCATATTTCCAGCGTCCGGGATCTACCCGAGGGCTGGGCTAGGGTGTTCCTGGGTGGTGGGGCGATGGGCATTCCCTGCATGTCATCTTTTCCAGAACCCAGTGGTCATTAAGCTTAAAATGAAGCAAGGCTATTTTGGGTGTCGAGCTCGAGCCTTGCAAGATGATGTTGGCCATTGTTTAGAGGGGCTTGGAACCTGCGCCACAGAGATGGGGCCGTTGGCATGTATTTCCTCAACTTGGCCTTAAATCTCACCTCATTGACCGTAATTGGAGGAGTATGTTAATGCGTTGATGCTCGCTGACTGACAAACAAGAGCGGTCGGAACCTCTTTATACCTTTTCCTCTAGCAATTTCGATTCACCTCGACACCAAAAAATGGGGTTTCTACGCTCTTCTCAGTTACCTTCCAGCTTGGAGTTTCATGGCCTTACTCGGTATATTACAGCACCTCCAATGCTTTTTATACCGACGATATTTGTCGTTATTTGCCTTATCACTCGGATAATAACCGAAATTCAAAAACGTATCTCTCAGAACCAGGTAGATGCGGTAACCAAGACGCCGAGCCAGGTTCCCTACTGGGTACCATTTGTGGGGTCTGCATTTTCGTTCGCGAAGGATATTGAGGGCACAATTGCCCGCGATCGGTAGGTACTCGCATAGATTACGTCTTTGAGCTGGCAATTAATGAGCAAAACTGCAGAGACTCCAGTGGAGATGGCGTCATTTCCTATCGAATTGGCCTTTCCAAATATTATGTTGTCAACATGCCATCGCTTGTACAGCAGATCTTTGCGCAGAAGTTGTCGACCCTCTCCAAAGAGAAGATCCTCGAATGGTTTATGAATGTCACGTTTGCTGATGGCCATGCCACGCGGGATGAACACCACGCATTCCACGAGGGGCATAAAGCTCTGAATATGATGCTCAAGGACGACTTCATCACAGAAGCGACAACCAAAACCGCGCGTGCCGTGGAAATGCAGGTAGGCAGTCTGGTGACTTCGGCACCATGGCCATCTCCAGCCGAGGAAGGCAAAGATCTCGAACCCTGGGAGAAGGCGGGCGATGTTACATTCCACGATGATGGGACTGTCGATGCCAATTTTTATTCACTGATCGTCAACTACATGGGCCAGATCGTCATCGACATGCTCTGGGGCAAAGCTTTGATCAGGAACAACCCAGATTTGCAGAAAGATCTCTGGGATTTTGACGAAGGTGTTCACCACCTAGTGACGTCTTTGCTTGCCATGTCTGCAGCGGGCCGTCGCGCCGTTACGGCTCGAACGAGACTCACCAAAGCTATGGAGGAGTGGCACACTGCAATGGCGGCTGTTCAACGAGGCGACGACCCTGGTCCACAGTATCAGGACTTGGATGACGTTTCAGAGGTAATGCGAGTTCGAGTGAAGACTTGGGTCGAGAACCATGCTTCCGCCAAACTGCAGGGAACTAACGATGTCTCCGTGTTGTGGGGCGTGAACGTAAACTCGAACAAGAATGTCTTCTGGATGCTGCTCCAAATCTATTCCCGGCCTGAGCTTCTATCCGACATCCGTGAAGAAATTGCGGAGTACGTCAAAGTATCTCCGACTGGCGAGTGCGGCTCGAATGGTTTCTCCAAGCTACAAATCGATGTTGATGGGCTCTGCAAAAACTGTCCGCTGATCAAAGCATCGTTCTACGAGACCATGAGGATGAACATGTCAGGTCTTGGGATCCGACAGGTCAACCAAGACCTGGTTTTGAAAGAGTCGGCTCATGACGCCACCATGTTCGGCAAGAAACGACCACAGTCCTATCGCATCCCGGCGGGCAGTACACTCGTGCTCGGCAACGGGACCATGCAGCAGGATCCGCGTATCTTTGAAGACCCGGATCAGTTCCGACCGCAGCGCTTCATCGACAAAGAAGGCAAGGACGGGAGCGTCCGCGTCAACATGAAGAACCTACATACATTTGGCGGGGGGTCTTACAAGTGCAAAGGGCGTTATTTCGCTGAGAAGGAGATGCTGATTTTTGCAGCAAGCATTTTGGTCATGTGGGATGTAGGCCCTGTAGATGGTGATGCTCTTATACTCCCCAAAATGGGTCTAGCAGGGGCGTCACGCTCTCCAGCGGCAGACATCCGGGTGCGCCTGGCGCGGCGTTACCAGTGATTTTGTACGCTAAGTGGTGTAATTATACTTAATGTATTTATTTGTTCAAATCAACGCTGTTAATTATATCCTAATTACCCGACACTGTATAGAACAGCGTTTAAACGGTTTTTCCTTATTTGACCTAGCCGTGTATAGTTGAAATCTAGTATATGCAACTTAGGGGCTTACACTAGCCTATAGGATGCCGGTGGGAATGTTGGTATTAACGCTAAGGCGGCAGTCAAGAAGAAAAGGCGATAGCATTGACGTAACATTTCTACACTTTGAAGGTGTTCCAGAGTACAGCGGTTAAGAAGTCGTTCGGTTGCAACTTCAGATTAATCTGAATGCTTCAGAATATGTTGATTCGGAGTAATTTTGCCTGCACAGCCTCATAATACTTCTTCCTACCTACATGTCTTTCAATGAACCGAGCCTGGTTTCAGCCATGCTGAAGCAGAATTTGATCCATAGGTTATCATCATGAGAGGTAATTTTTAGAGGCGGCGTTAAACGGTCAGAATGTAAGGCCCAGGAGATGGGGGGAAAAGCGGCGAAGGACATGGGCAATTTCCGCGGCACGCTAATTTAAAGCCTATCTCCGGCCCAATAGGGTTGTAGAATGTTACAATGGAGATGGTGTTAGTAAAGCCGATATAAACGTGCATTGACGATTTTCTCCTGGTCTTGTTGGGAAAATCCCGGCAGATTGTCGGCCGAGGGTATTTTCGGGTAGTTAATTTCTTCGGGCCACGTCTCATGTGATAGCCCTATCAGTGGCGTGTCAGCCAAAAACACGGCGGCTAGATACATCACTTCAACGACTAAAGCATCATGCTTCGATACTAGGGATCAAGGAACACATTCTGGCATCTTCAGTTTGAGCAAACTGTTTGTCTTAGTTCCATCGGATTTAATCACTGGTTCATGTCGTTTTATTGATCATTGGTAAATCCTCCTGCATTCACACACTAACAAACTAGCTTAGTGGTAGTAAACAGATGCCACAGGCTTTACTACTGGCCAAGCAGCATCCAGAGCCTGTACAACCTCCTCTGGCAATGCACCCTTCTCCAAGTCCACCAAGTTCTGCTCTAATTGCTTCGCACTACTCGCGCCAATAATTACCGTGTCACCGAACTCCCGCTTCAACTGTGAATGATGGCTGAGCCATCTGAGCGCACACTCGGCTTCTATCAACCCATGCTTCTTAGCCACGGGCCAAACGATATCTAACGCGTCGAAGTATGCCTCGTTCCAGTAGCGTGCGCGGGTGAACCGGCCTTGCCAGCGATTCGGGTCGAAGCGCGAGCCCGCCTCCACGTCTTCGTCCTTAGTGTCGCGTTGGTAGCGATCTGTCAGGAATCCGCCGGCCAGGGGGTTAAAAACATAGAGCGATAGGCCATAATGCCGGAGACAGGGGACCAGCTCCGGCTCAACATTGCGATGCAGCGCGTTATAGAGTCCCTGGTAGACCGACGGCATCAACCAGCCGTTGCGCTTGCATAACTCACATATCTCTGCGACTTCCCAGCTCATGAAGTGGCCCTCCTTGTAGAGCTTGTTGATCTCTCGCACTGTCTCCTCAAACGGTGTCGTGCGGTCTGGACCGTGCAAGTAGTACAGATCGAGCTTTTCTGCCTTCAGCGCCGCCTTGCTTCGCATCAGTGCCGTGCGCACGTCCTCCGGCTTGTGCGTGTAGTGCTCTGTTCCAAGATTGCGTATTTGCTCCTTCGTTGCGCTCGGGTAGACCTTGGTGGCGACCTGTAGGCCACGCTTCTCCCACCCGACGGCCCCCAAGTATTCTTCGGACGAACCGTGGCCGTAGATCCGAGCTGTGTCGACCATTGTGTAGCCATGCGCTTGGAACGTATCAAGGAGGGCGCCGGTGGCTTCAAGTGTTGTGACGCGTGTCATTTCAGCACCTAATCACTCTCGTTAGCCGATAGTTGAAAACCTGGGTTGAGGTATGACGACGGCGAGGTAACTTACCTGGTTTGCCAATCGTCATGGCACCGAGGACTACCTCAAGTGCACTCTTCTGTGCAGAAGCCATGTTGTAGGAGTGGTAAATGAGATGTAGAATTGAAAGCAGTGAAATGTATAATAGTAAATGTGTTTTTAAGTAGCTCTATGAGCTTCCCAAGTATTAGACGGATTTGGACAGTGAATGAAATTCCGTGCCTTTATCATATACATTTGATAAATCTGGAGATACTCTAAAATTAAGTTACTGTATCTCCGCTAACAGCGGGTTAACTCCGCCTAGCTGCTATGGATAACTTAAAAGTCTACAATGCCAGCTACATCAACCGCCCAGTTCTACAACTGACCGTGGCTCTCCCTCAGCCGATAAAACGCCCCGTTATGCAAGAGAAGTACAGCTGTCGAACGTTGAGGTCACTGTCAGGTACCACCTTATGACTCACACCCTGTTTCTTGCCATCGTATGTCTTACTATCTATTTCTATTACCTATCACCGACTGAGTGGCAATGTCGACCTGGTGGCGATTGAGTAACAGTTACCAAATCGTCGTCAGCGTCGTCGTCAGTCTTTTGCCCCAACCTCATGTATATAGAGAGCTTCTAGAGCCAGCTTCAATCGACAGAGTTCTTATGAGTGACTTGTCCGTACGACAACAGCCATTTTAATCACTGTCTTATCGGCATACGGGTCGGCATTGGGTTCAAATGGGCTATCCCTATAAACTGCCCAGGGTGGGGCACAAGCGAGCGCAACCAATCCAATCCAAACGGGTAGGGCCATTGATGATATCACTCATTGGCTTAGAAGCTTGATGAAGCCCAATCCAATCCAAACGCATTGCACTGGCTAAATATCACGAGGCTTGGCATAGTGTTAGTAAGAACTTAAGAGTATTTATGACGACTATCTAATATAATTCTATATTAAGCCAGGTCAGTTTATAATCCAGAAGTCATTAATATCTATGACGACATACTCTACTAACTATACCACTTATGGCTTAATTATATATAATTTAGGCCTTCTTAATCGGATTAAACAGGATTGTCGTTTGGGTAGCTATGGATTGCGGCTCAAAATCTATTGGATTGGCTTGGATTACTTCAATCTGGATTGTAATCGTTTGGATTAGTACCGCTTATGCCCCACCCTCTTCGAGAAATTCTATGCCCCCTTGTGCACGCTTCCTGCGCTGTGTTTCCTACAAGACCGACCGCCGGTTGAACTCGCCCGCCTACGTGCGCTGGAACTGAAGTTCGGCAATGCCGACGAGCCGTTTGCGCCGCGGTCGGATTTCAGCAATGGCCAGCATTAGGGGACGCTCTTTACGGAGGCTGAGTGTGGCCCGCGGAATTGGAAGCGGGTTGACCAGTTGCTGGATGCGTTTAAGGACCACAAGCTGGAGCGGGTTGGGATTAGGCTTTGTGTCGAGGGGTTTAAACCCGAGCCGTTTGGTTTGGAGGGGACCAAGGCCTTTTTTGCGGTTTTGAGAAGGGGATTACTGAGAGGTAGGGAAAGCCTGGGCGTAGCGCGTATCGAACCTGCCAAAGATCTTCATAGAAATGAGACCGTGGATAGTAGGCTGTTGATTGAGCGTGACGATTTTGAGGGTGGGAGGAGTTTTGGGGTAGATGAGGTAAGAGCTGGAAGGCATTGATTATAGAAGTGGCATCCATACATATTTGAGAGAGTTATTGTTAATTAATGGGTTCAGGAACAGAACGAATCCTTAGAGAAGGGTAGCCTCGTCGTGATAACGTTTAATCCATAGCAGCTTTCAGTTAATTCGGGGATCTTTTTGTGATAGGTCCGTGACTTGAAGTTAAAGACTCCTACTTGTTTGAAGTAATCCCTGTTCTTGGTGCATTTCACGAAAGCACTACTGTCTTTTTCTGCTGCTCTCATCCCCCACTGGAGATCACAGTATGAGCTCATAACACACCTTTAACAAATTTCTACCGAACCAATATTACACTATCGTAAATATTCATAGCTAAAGGGTAGTCTCGCGTCTCTGTGATCAAAACTGGTCACCCAAGTGCTGCGGGAATACACAAGATTGCGTAATGTTCTTTCATATTTGACTGAGTAGGAGGTGATTGTGTTATGACCACAACCAAGGAAACTCTCTTGACTTGCAATAATGCAGATAGTATCTCGAACTAGAGCGAAAGTATAGATAAGATCCGGAGCTTTTATGGCAACTCGAGGAATGGGAAAAAACAACGCTTAAGAGAACTGTCCGGCTTGAAGATGTGTTCCGGCCACGCCGTGTTCCGCTGATTGCCATGGTGAGCAGGATGGGTTGGGTTCGCTGAATAGTTGGACGCGCCACCTGTCATTGTTGATACGCTCTTGATTGAGTCGTGCGGAAAGACGTAAGTGCGTGATCTTAGCATGAGGTTCGGGCACGCTGAGATTAGACATGCAAAGAGAAGTTTGCTATTACAAATTCTTTAGCAGTAGGCTACCGCAAATGAGGTGAGTTGACAGTATGACCTCAGGAGGAAGTAGCGATTATTGGGTGTTCGATGAGTTTTTGTGGACGATAATTGAGAAGGCTAAGAAGTTGGGGAGTTTGTTTGAATCGTTGGACTTAAGCGATTAGAATTGGATGAAACATGAAAGGTTAAAGTTAAGGGAACTGAAGTAGAGAATGTGACGGCAGCTCGCCTGGCTGCATATTTGTGAATGATATCTTGACCTTCACCGCAATTCTATGGCGGCTCACGGGCCACGACCATCCGGCCTTCAGTCGCGACTACATATCCCGGACAGAAACGGCTATATTCTCCATCCCTTTGTTACTCCACTAGAGTAGAGAGGGTTGCCAATGTAGGATGTTTCTTCGTCCAGCTCTGATAAAAGCATACTGACCGTTTACAGCACGGCAAGGTGAACAAGCTATACCAACCACCGTTTATCAGGCAACGTGAATAATCTGTACACAAGCTTCATCACTTCGTTTGCTCCCACCAGATCCACGCCAGGCTTCCGTCCCGTGCGACTACTGTACCAACGCGAGACAGGTCGCTATGTTTAGGCCATCCTGAGAGAACATCCAAAGCAAAAGAGTGTATTCTCAATATCTCTTGATCAATTTTGGAGGAAGAGCAGGATGCCCAGTAAGAAACAGAGGCAGAAGAGGAAGAAGCAAGCCCTCGAAGCAGCGGCTGGCGCAAGCGACGAATCTCTCGGAGATGGCCCGACAGAACTTCCGACATCGAAGAAAGCGAAGACAGAAGCCTCCAACCAGGACGAAGACAACCCCAACTGCATCAAGCTAATTAACCCTCGTCTCAACGGACCTCGCCGTGGGAGTGAAGCTCGTCAAAACAGACCATCGCCCGTGGATAGCGCCATTGCGCCAGCGCCACTAATGGCGGATGAACATGTCGGGCCTCACCCATCCTTTATCGAAATTGCCAAACCCTACATTTTCGAGCAAAAAGTGCAGGAATGTATCGCCAAGATTGGAATGACCGAGGCGAAGGAAGATGTCGTTCGCCTGCAAGGTGTAGCGTGGATCGATAATGTGAGGAAATCGATGCAACTGTATGTCCCTCTCAATCCACTCAGATCTCAATGAGTTGTTACTAATCTCATAAGACCTGTTCGGACGTTCAACACTGCTATTGTCTACTATCATAAATTTCGCTTGCTTCATGCAGATAACGAGTATAGTTATGTTGTAGGTTCAGTCCTTCAAAAGCCTATCATTG
>Ga0307515_10007620_pt1 | contig 21355 bp, 4 predicted proteins | sample 17_EM_MG_FD_194513 | JGI IMG/M metagenome (GOLD analysis project Ga0307515, IMG submission 194513) | Populus trichocarpa ectomycorrhiza microbial communities from riparian zone in the Pacific Northwest, United States - 17_EM | ecosystem: Host-associated > Plants > Roots > Unclassified | place...
GTAGAACTGAATTCTGCTGTTCTCTGATGCGGGGCGACTACGTTTTGTAGGCGCCTCGCCTGCGCCTCGCCTGCGCTAAGCCGGTTACGGCCAGTGCGTCTCTATGGCCTAACAAGGACACACGGTCTCTATAGATAGTTTCTCTTCTTTATTGTAAATCTTAGAATATAATTAGAGTTAATTTATTAGGTAACCACTTCACCAGTTATATTTACGTTGTTAACTATTCTATACCTATATACCCAGCCCATTAACAAGTCCACCGTAGTATTTTCTATAAGGCTTCGTTATACCTAATACGTTCCTAAAGGTAGGAGATCTAATAGCCTATAGAGGAGGTATTATAAATATTAAAACAGAACCTATTTAGATAACCATTAAAGGAAGACTAATTAAGATATCTTTTAATATCCTACTATTAGGACAAGATAAGGCAGTACTAGAAATACCTTAGTTATAGGAATATAATTTAAAGATTAATTGGGTTATAGGTTAAGTTAATATTAGAAATACTTAATAACGTAAGAGGCGTATAGTAACTAAGTTAGAGCAATATATAAGGAAATCGAGGAAGGGTTATCTTATATACTAAAGAGATACTATAAGTATAGCAAAAAGTTATAGAGCCTAGAAAGTAAAAAGCTATTAAAGTATATAGTATAGAACTATAAAATAGAATTAGAACTAGGAATAAGTCTAAAGTTCTTTTTAATCTATAAGCTGACTAAAGAAGAGTTAAGAGCACTTAAAGAGTTTATCTAGGAGAACCTATAAAAGGGATATATTAGACTATTATAATTGTTAGTAGGTTATCCAGTACTATTTATACCAAAGAAAAATAGAAAACTTAGGCTATATATTAACTATAGACAGTTAAACAGTATCAGCAAAATCTAAAATAGGATAAGTAATATATAAATCTTTATAAAGATAAATCTAAGATAGGTATACTATTAGATTAGGATTAAAGAGGGCAATAAATAAAAGGTAGCCTTTAGGTTAAAGGAAGGACTATATAAACTATTAGTTATATAATTCGGACTTATAAATATACTAGTGACGTTCTAGAAGTGGATTAATAATATATTAGAAGAACACTTGAATGAATTTATTATAGTATACCTTAATAATGTTATCTACTTAATAACTAAGGGAGAATACAGGGAACACGTTAAATGGTTTTTAAAGAGACTATAAGAAGAATAGATGTTAATAGTAATTAAGAAATACGAGTTCTTTATATAGAAGACTAATTTTGTTAGATTTATTATTAAATAAGGTTATATTAGTATAGACCTAAAGAAGATTAAAGCTGTAGTAAGTTAGTAAAAACTAGAGAATATAATATAGTTAAGGTTATTTTTAAGGATTTATAACTACTATAGAAGGTTTATAGTATAGTGGTTAAAAAACATTAAATTATTTACTAGGCTTATAAAGAAAGAGGAACTATAGGTATAGAAAGATAAGTAAAAGGAGTTGTTTAAGGAGCTTAAGGAGTTATTTACCTAAGAGCCAATCCTTAAGATCTACTAACTAGGATTAAAAACAGTTATGGAAATAAATATATTAGACTTTACGCTAGGTATAAACTTATTATAAAAATATAAGAATATATAGCACCAAGTGGTATACTATAGCCGGAAGATAATACTACTAAAACTAAACTATAATACCTATAATAAGGAGTTATTAGGTATAAGTATAGCATTTAAGAAATAGATAGTATTCTTATAAGGCATAGATAAACTATTTATAGTTAAAATAGATTATAAGAACCTAACGGGATTCCTAATAATAAAAGAACTTAATTAAAAACAAGTTAGATAGGCAGAAATGCTTATAAAATACTATTTTAAGATTTAATATACTAAAGGCACTAAAAATATAAGGGCAGACGCACTAAGTAGAAAAGCTAAACTATAGAATAATAAAAAACCATTAGGGGCAATGTTGCGAAAGGATAAGGATAAATTAATTAGATATAATTACCTAAAGATCGCCATAACCTAAGAATGTAATTTGTTAGAAAGTAATTAGATAAAAAAGATCTAAGAAGTATAGAATAAGGATCTAGACTTAGAGTAATATAAAAATTAAAAAGTAATATATATGCTTAGGAGTATTACAAAGGAATTTATTAAGGATTTCTATTAGGGAATAATATAAGGATATAATAGAGCTATAGGGATAGTGTTAAGACTTTAGGAGGAGTATATTATTTAAGGAATTTAAAGCTTAATAAGAGAAACTATAAGGGAATATCTAGACTGCTAAAGGAATAAACTAATAAGGCATAAGCTATATGGAGGGCTACAACCTATTAAAATACTAGAAAGACTATAGGAAGTTATATTATAGGACTTTATTATAAAGTTGCTAAAGTTAAAAGATCCTATTGCTGGATAGGAGTATAACGTAATCCTTATAATAGTAGACAAGTTAACTAAGTAGGGCTATTTTATAGCATATATAGAAGAAATCTTAGCAGAAGATATCGCTAAAATCTATATAAAAGAAGTGTTTATAAGACACAGAGCACTAATAAAGATTTATAGTAGTATTTTAAGAAGTATTCTTAGCGGAATAAGGAGTTAGAGCAGTAACTTCTACCGCGTATTATTCGTAGACAGATAGGTAGATAAAAAGATTAAATTAAATACTAGAATAATTAGGTATTACTATTACTAGTTATATAGTTTCTATATAATACAACACTATAGAAAGGTGTAAGGATATTACTATTTTGGGCAAATTACAGATATAAGCTTATAATAATATTATTACTATAATAGGTAAAGAAAATAAGCAGTATAGCTAAATAAAAAATAGAGACGTTAATAAATCTTTATAAAGACCCCTATAGCATAGCCAAATTAGTATTAAAAAAGATAAAAAAAAAAGTACTATAATGCTAAGAGATCTAAGGAACTAGATCTAAAGGAGGGGGATAAAGTATAGCTATTACATAAAAATTTTAAGAGTTAATAACTAAGTAAAAAGTTAGACTATGTTAGACTAGGACTATTTAAAATTATAGCTAAGATTTTAGAGGTTATATATAGACTTAGCTTCCTAGTAAAGATAAAGATTTACCCTATATAGTATATCGCAATGCTAGAGCCAGTATGTGGAGATGCTAAGCTATTAGTTTATAAAGTAGATATATATAGAGGATAAGAAGAAGACAAATAGCAAGTTTTAAAGATTATTAGTTATAAGAATATAGACGATAAAATATAGTATAAAGTTAAGTAGATAGGCTATAATAAGGCTATTTAAAAACTATTATAGAACCTAAAGAACGCTATAGGAAAGGTATAAGAGTATTAGAAGAAAATAGGTTAGGTAATATTAAGAAGAAGCTAAAAATAAAGGGATTAGTTAAAGGTAATAGATAAGCTAGATTATCTAGGGGATCTACTACTAGCGTATAAGTTATTTCCGCCTCTTCTTAATTAGAATCCTTTTTAGCCTTTTTAGCCTTAAGATCGGCTAAACCTTATTCGGTAAGACGTAACTCCTTTAAGCATACTTTTTTATAAACTTTTATTAGATGGCTTAGGCGGGTATAAGTATTTAGTTAAGCCATTAGGGCCTAAAACGCCTTATTAAAACGGCGTTAAACTTTAAAAAGGGCCTTGGCTAGCTTACCCTTTAGTTTTTTAGCCGCTACTAATATATAAAACCCTAAAGTAAATTAAATAAGGAACTAAATAGTTATAAAGAATAATAAGACGTGTATACTTAGCGTTAGAGATAGATTAAACGTTATAGGATAACCATATATTCGCTTACGTATATTTAGTATAGGAAGAAGGTTAGCAATTAGATGGAGCTACAATTGCAATATATACTAACTTTTTCTCTATATACTAAGAATAGGATAGTATAACTTTACTAAGTAAGGGAATTATAGTTACTAGCTAGTTATAATAATTAGATATAGAGTATTTAATAGGAGGTATTAGGAATAATAAAGGTTATTAAATTAAAGATAGGAATACTATACCTTTAATAAATAACTTAGAGATAGAAGATATCTTTAAGGACGAAGATAGAGAGGAGGGGGGTAGTGTTACGGACCTTATATTAACAGTAGTAGCACTACTAAGAAGAGATATATATAGGTTAGTTAAGATAGTACGGGAGGCGCTAGAATTAATTAAGCTATAAAATAAGGGGTAGTTAAGTTATATAGCTAGTTATGTTATAAGTTTGAAACGTAGGAATATAGGAATATATAAACGCGATATACTAACATACTAACGTACTTAGTACATTTCTTAGGCGTAGTATTATATATTAAAAAGGACCACAGTCCCTACCGTAGATAATTCTCTTCTTTATAGTAAATCTTAGAATATAATTAAAGTTAATCTATTAGGCAACCTACTCTACTAGTTATATTATTTGTTAACTTAACCTATACCTATATACCTAGCCCATTAACAAGTCGACTGTAGTATTTCCTATAAGGCTTTGTTATATAGGATATATAGTTTAAATCTATTTACTACCTTAATAGCTTAAAAGTAGAGATCTTACCTCTTATCCCTACTAATATTCCTATCTTAAACTTATACGCCTCTTATATCTTATTAGTTATACCTTTATACTCCCTTTTTAACGCCTTTAATAGATTAATATTCTATATCTCCTCTATTAACCTTACCTTAATTAACTTAAGAATCTCCCTTTACTACTTATTATTAAACTCTAGCTAGTTAATAAGCTATCTAAAGAAGAATTTAAGTAGCTTAACTAGGTTTATCTTTAACTAAATAGGGCTAGAATTATAAGGCTAGTTAACTATTAAATATAGATATAAAGGGTAGTGTATAGGGTATATAGGGAGCTAAGGTTAAGGCTAAGACTGTTAATAGTATTATCCTTTTTCTTTAACTACTTTATCTTATTACTTTTACGGCCTTTCTCCTTCTAGTTTATAAGCTAAATAATAATATTCTATAAAGGCTAATCTATAGTAAACTCTCCCTTTAATAGCTTATAGTTCTAATATATTAGATTTTCTAAGCTAATAGGATAATAGTAGAGGATATAATCTAGTATGGTTAATAATTAACTATTACGTTAATACGATATAGAATAGTTACTATAGTGCTTATTTAAATAATACTACCTATAAACTATCTTAGGGACGTAATTACCGGCGTCCTCCTTAGCGGTAAATAGCTTAGGTAAATTATTAAGTTAAGCTTATATAGCAGTCCTTTTTTCTCCTAATATATTACCTACTTGCTAATTTAATATAGGTATCGGTATTACTAGAATTACCTTCTTTTCCTTAACTAAACTTAATATAAAGTTAAGCCTTAAGGATTTTAATAGCTAGCGTAAAATACTACTTCTTTATAATCTTAACCGCCTACTAAGGGTCCTTATAGTTATTAATTTACTATTAATAGAAATTATAAGCCCGCGCGTTCTTATATAGGGCAATCGCCTTAAGCTACTAGACTTTAAACTTTATAACAAGAGATCTCTTAAAAGCTTTCCCCTCTAAACCTTAATTATAATTAGGTAGAGTATAATCTAATTTAATATTACTAATTAAGTCCTAGATAGAATATCCTTTCTATTAAATACCTTCTATATACTTATAAAACGTACTATTAGCGGCGGCGGCGGCGGCGGCTCCTCTATCTTATCGTCCTCTATCTTATCGTCCTCTACCTCCTTCTCTTCCTCGTTATTATCCTCTGCATCTATATCTATTAAAGGCTAGGTAAACGCCGGGGGTAATGGCGTAAATGGTAATACTCTTAGGGTATAGAGGCGGGGAAACACGTGTAGGAGGCTAAGGCGCTGCCCTAGGTCTTGCTTTCTTAACTGCCGGTATAAAGGGCGTCGATATTAAATGGGAGCGCTTCTTTAATATTTTAGAAGGACGCCTTAATACGCAGGTCGGCAGTTTAGCTAGCTTATTACGTCTGTTAGAAGCCATAGAAAACACCATAGAAGGTCCTATATAATTATTAATTAAGCTAAACTTAAACTTTATTTTAAGCTACTTACGGCTATTTACTAACATTTGCTAGGTCTTTAATAGCTAGCATTAAACCTCATACAAATTTTAGTGGGGTGCGATGCGGGCTGTACGTGGGCTTGGCGATCTTTTGCGGATCACTGTAAATTGTTTCAGCGGCTTGCACGTACCTATTACCTCTAGGAATAACATAGTGAAGATTCTATACAGTAAGGTTTAGTGCTATAGTATAGAGGAATTATAAAGGCCGTTCCGACCAATTATACGAAGTTAAAACGTGATGCTAGTGTTAGTTTAAAAGGAACTAGAAGAATTAGAATATTCGTAATTGCTCTTAGCCATGTGCATAGGGAAGTAAGAAGACACCCTATCCTAGCCTTCATCACTATTAGCTCCCTAACGTGAGACAAATACCATTAGAAACTCTAATAAGCACTTCAATATTACACGGATCTGTTAATGTCCCCGAAAAAGCTCCTCAAACGCATGCACACCTCATCCTAAGATTGAGTCCAAACACATAAGGCTCGCTGGCACTCTACAATCTACTCTCAAAACCACCAGCGCCCCATCTCCTCTCTCCTGGCCAACTCGCCTCAGGCCACACACACCTCAGCGCGTCCCAGATGTGGGCAACATGCACAATCTGCAAGCCCTCGAGCACTTCAATGGGTATATCCCTAATATCCTTCCTATTTCCCTCTGGCAATAACACCTTCTCCACCCCAGCCCTCAACGCCCCAATGAGTTTCTCCTTGATCCCACCAACCGGCAAGACTCTCCCCCTCAGGCTCACCTCACCAGTCATAGCCAAAGTTGGCGGGACCGGCTTTCCGCTGAACAGTGAGATAAGGGCAATAGTATGCGCCAGCCCAGCGCTAGGTCCGTCTTTGGGGATTGCGCCGCTTGGGCAATGCACATGGATACTGCGATTCTTCATGATATCTTCCTCTAGCGAGTGCGTTAATGCCAGTTCGTATGCATGAGCTTTCACCCATGTCAAGGCAACCTCTACACTCTCTTTCAGCACATCGCCCAGCTTTCCAGTCAGCTGTACGCGACCTGACCCAGGCATATCGGCGACTTCGATGAAGAGGATGCTACCTTGCCCACCAGTGCTGTAAGCGACCAGGCCAGTAACAACGCCGGGTCGTGAGTGCTGCTCCGCGAGTTCCTCACTGAAGCGCTCAATCCCGAGGATGGTATCGAGATCGGCTAGAGATACGACGGGGTTATATGCGGTTAGTGAATTTGTGTCCTTTGCGGAAGCATATTCAACGGCTTTAGAGCGGCAGACGGAGCCTATCTCGCGCTCGAGGTTGCGCACGCCAGACTCACGGGTGTAAGCAGCTATGATCTTGTCTAGAACCTCCGGAGTGAATTGCACAAGGTCAGAGGCAAGGCCATTAGTAGTGATTTGCTTGGGGAGCAGATGTCGGGTTGCAATGTGGCGTTTTTCGAGAGTAGTGTATCCGGATAGCTGGATCATCTCCATACGGTCAAGGAGAGGAGGCGGAATTGTATCAAGAGAGTTAGCGGTGGCGATGAAAAGTACTTTGCTTAAATCAACGGGAATATTGACATAATGATCGGTGAATGTGTGATTCTGCTCCGGATCTAACACTTCCAACATCGCAGCGCTCGGATCGCCGTGGAAGTTGCTCATGCCTAGCTTATCAATTTCATCGAGCAGGAAGACTGGGTTTGCGACGCCAACCTTTTTCAGCCCATTAACAATGAGTCCAGGCATCGCAGCTACGTACGTTCGTCGATGTCCGCGGATTTCAGCCTCGTCTCGTACACCACCGAGAGAGATGCGGTGGAATTTGCGTCCAAGTGCAGCGGCCACAGACTTAGCGAGACTTGTTTTGCCTGTTCCCGGAGGACCTACGAGGAGGAGAATAGGGGATTTGTCAACCATACGCTTCTTCTCTAGTAGTCTTAATTCTGCTTCCCCCGGCTCTTTTGAGGTGGGTTTCTCTGCTTCATCTTCCTTTTTCTCATTTTTAGCACCAGTAGCAGCAGCGGTCAACTGCTTAATTTGCAAATCGAGGTCAGCATTCGCCGCATGTTTCAATTTTAGGACCGCCAGATATTCCAGTAATCTTTTTTTGATCTTTTCCAGCCCATAATGATCATCATCAAGCTGTTTCTTTGCCCGTGCCAAAGTGGCAGCATCGAGACGATCCTCCGTCGTCTTACTCCACGGAATCTCTGCTAGATTTTCTAGATAATTTCGGCAGACCTGATACTCCGCCTGCGCCGGATTCATCTTCTGGAGTCTCTGTAATTCTCTTTGCGCCACTTTATCTGCCTCGGGTGACAGTTTCGCCTCCTCCAACCTCTTTTTTAATTCGTCCAGCTCATTGACTTCTTCACCGCCCTGATTTCCTCCAGGGAAGCCCAGGAAACCTGGAGGTATACCACCGGGGAGTCCATTCGTGCCTCTCCTAAGCAGTGCCTCTTGTTGCAATTTCCTTAGACGGTCTATATCAAATGTTCCGCTTGGTGAAGTGCTTGATGATACTGTGATCCTCGTGCTTCCCTGGATCCCTTGGATCTGCCTCTGCAACACCTCAATTACTCGTTCCAATCTATCCTTTACATCTAACGCAGCCAGTATTCTCAATTTCTCCTCGTGTGTGCAGTCAACAACATTCGCCATGAAGTCTGCCAAAGAACCTGCTTCTCCAATGTTCTTGCGCGCGATATAGAGTTCTAGCCTACGTGCGACGATGGGGGATAGTGAGACGGATGGGCTGCGGGGAAGGATGGAGGAGAGGCGAACTAGTGCAAGGAGCTCGCGAGAAAGCTGCTTTAAATGCTGGAAGAGTTCTGCAACCTCCGTATTCGAGGCATTGACTACTTTCCAACCGTTGGCTTATCATAGCCAATGCCCATTCAAATTCTCCGTTACTATAGTTTTATCCCATTATGCATTCTATCATCCTCCCATATTCCTCGAATGCTCGGGCAGATATTATAGAAGGGATCACATACCTTGATCTTCGACCACCTCAATCATCCCCTCAAAATACGGTTTCTCCTGCAGTATCTTCTCAATCCTAAACCTGCCAAGCCCCTCTACTACCAACGCTAGTTCGCCCTGCCGCCGTCCCTGCACCCCAGACACCTTTGCCACACACCCAAACCCAAAGAGATCTTTATTCTTCGCGACGACTGGATCACTCTCATAAACTGCCTTTCCCTTGGTTCTCGCATCCCCATCTCCTTCATCCAACAGCAGTTTCCCATTTTTGCTGACCAGAGTCGAGTTTAGCGGCACGCAACCGACCGTGATGGTGGCATCTGGTTTTGCGGTCGTAGCGCGTGAGTAGATCTTGGCGAGGACGGCGGTGACATCGGCACGGTTGGTGATGGGAACACGAAGTGTGACTCCTGGGAGAAGCACAGAGGGACTGGTAAGAGGGAGGATAGGCAAGACCTTGGGTTCGGCTTTCGAGGGGGACTTGCCCATGGTGAATTTGGGATTCCACGGTCCAGACGCCCGACAGCTAGGAGTGTATATAGAGACAAATACAGAGGTGGAGGAATGGATACGGGTAAAAGCCGATTGACGGATACAAAGTCTGGTAGGATGAAGCGCTTAATCTGTTGATATATCTGGAAGGGATACGGAGAGCGGAAGTATCGCAATCTAGTGTATTGCATCGTCATCGCCGAGGTAATACGGCCCCTGTCTCGTGATTGGGCTTGAGCACGGAATGATATGGAGCAGGAAGGAGAAGCTTTTCCTTGTTAAACTACATTAAACGACCGCGACATCTCTCACTAGTCTAGCAAAGGCAGACCAGGTTTAGCTCTGTGAATCATTTATATTTCATAAGCTACAGCATCAAGAATTCCTCCTACCAAATTCCTGGAGCCGTAATTCCGCTTCTCAATAAATCAACATCTCCACAAGCCTAGTGTACCCTCAGCCTCTAAATACTAACTACCCCTAAAAGCTCTATCACTATATTATCTACTAAGCTGCTACGTACCTAAAATCACAAGGCAGTATCTATTTTATAGTTCTATCTACTAGTTGTACAAAATAAGACTCTTTTCAGTAGTTATCGCGAACGTCCACAAAGAAAGCTGTCCGTGCAGAACACCAGGATCAGAACAACGCGCATAGGCTGATCAAACCATGCCTTCTAATTGTACTTCCAGTGATATAGACCTTGTTCAGCCGACTCAATATAACGTTCAACCAAATCGTGTCTCAAAAAAGCCCCCCCCGGAGCCTTGGCCGTTGCTCGATTTCGAACCTCTCTACATTAGTTGTATATTCCTGAGCATGGCAATTTTAATGCATTGATTTGATTGGTAAATCCTTGTCGATAACGTGTGGACGAATTTTGGCGGGTTAAGGGATAGAAGCGTTTTTAAAAACAAGTATATGCGTATAGGTGGCTCGCTTATTTTCACAGCACTTTCGAAAAAGGTAGTAAAGGGGTAGAGTCGGATATTCTTACTTTCGTACGAGTAGGCCCGGTATAACGAAGCCCCGTAGGAAATACCACAGTGGACGTATTAATAGGTTAGGTATATAGATAAATATAAAACGATAAGCTTAAACTAGTAAAGTAAGTATTTAATAGATTAATTATAATTATATTTTAAGATTTACTATAAAGAGAGAACTATCTAAGTAGAGACTATAGTTCTTTAAATATATAACATACTCTTAAGAAATACCTTTATATAATATACGTGTTATATATATTATACGTAACATATCTTATATATACTATATATAATATATATAATATTACCTAACTTTTATAACCTTGCTTACTACTTATTATATAGTTTAACCAGTTTTATTATAGTCTATATTATATTTTATAGCTTATTTAGTTTAGTAATAAGTATTTATAATACTTCTAGTACTAGGTTTATAATACTGCCCCTCTTCTACCTCTATCCTTAGGAGTATAGTAAAACCTCATTATACTGTTTAGCTCGGTAGTAGGGGGTTTAAACATTATGCCGTATAGAAACGTTATATTGCGAGCTCACTTATTAATTGCTGTAAGGGGCTAAATCAACTCTTCTCTCTATTTATAACTACTTAAAGAAGCTTATAATAGTTGTCTACCTTACCTACACAGCTTAATGGCCTTAAATTACTCTCTCTACCTTTATAAGAGCTGTAATTAGAGTCTTATTACTATCCTCTTACTGCCCCTTATAGAGCTTAAGACGCTCTAGTGCATCTAAAGCCTTATTAAGCTTAATAACTTATAGTTTAACCTCCTTATCGCTTTCTTTATTATCTAGCGCATTATATAAAGCAATAATTAAGGCCTTAATTGCTTCCTATTGTAACGGAACCTTGTAGCAGGAACTACAATAGGCTTATTATTGGGCTAGGTGTGTAGGAAATGCAAATAATAATAGTCAACAATTAATAATAACTGGTGGAGTGGTTGCCTAACAGATTAACTCCAATTATATTCTAAGAATCACTATAAGGAAGGAACTATCTAGGTAGGGACTAAGGGTCCTTAAATACACAACCATACTCCTATAAAATCCTTCTTATACGTAATATACGTATGCTCTATCTGCTTTATTATAGATTATACAGATCCTATAGATTATACAGATTATATTACGTAACCTTAGTTACCATTCCTTATCACATAGCTCTATCGGCTCTATCCTAAACCGTGCTTAAATTAACCAACTAGCTTCTTCCAACTCTTCCCTAAGTAGTCGTAATATCGTACTTAAAGCATCCGTAACACCATCTCCCTCCTCTTTATCTTCGTCCTTAAAGATTCCTAATATATCTAAGTTGTTTACTAGAGGTGTAATATCCATTTAATTAATTTAGTTAATATTGTTACTTATTATACCTAAAGCAATTTCTTCTTCTTTAACTGCTCGTTGCATTCGCACTATAGCTATAATATTATCTCTTAGTAAGATTATACCGTCTCCGTATTTTTACTGTTTAAAAAAGGGGCTAGTTTATATTACGTTAGCGAACCTATCTTTATAATAACCGTCCTTTTGCGCGGAGTGTACTAAAGCGAATATTCGTTTGTTCTGTAACGTTCGCTCTATCTTTAATACTAAATATACGCAACCTATTACTCTTAATAGTCGTCTAGTTCCCTAATTAATTTGCTTTAGGGTTTTATATTTAATCTGCTACTGCGCGGCTAGATAATAAACTATCTATTACTTTAGTAAAGTTACGCCATTTTTATAATGCCGAATAAGAGGCTACCAAAGCTTAGTAACGGGCCCTTAAGTCTTATCTTACGGCGTCTACTTAGTTAATCCATCTTAAGAAGGTGCGCAAGAAGGTTCGTTTTAAGGAGTAAAAACTTATAAAATAAGGTCTATAGGAACTTAGTAATAAAAGAACGGATTCTCTTCTAATAGAGAAGGAAATAGATCTAAGTAATTTAACAACTGCTCTTCTTAGGTCCCCCTTAGGTGACTTATTTTTTAGCGATCCTTTTTTATTAATGCTGCCTAACTTAATTTCTTCTAATACTCCTATACCTTTCTTATAGCATTCTTTAAATTCTCTAGTAGCTCCTAGGTAGTTTTATTATAGCCTATCTACTTAACCTTATACTATATTTTATTATTAATATCCTTATAGCTAATAATCTTTAAAACTTGCTATTTGTCTTCTTCTTGTCCTCTATACATATCTACTTTATAAACTAGTAGCTTAATATTCCTATATACTAGCTCTAGTATTATAATATGCTATATAGAGTAGATCTTAATTTTAGCTAGTAGGTTTAACTTAAACATAACCAGTAAAATTCTTTATATAATTTTAAAAGGTCCTAGTTTAACGTGGTCTAACTTCTTACTTAGTTATTAACTCTTAAAATTTTTGTGTAGTAGCTATACTTTATCTCCCTCCTTAAGATTTAGTCCCTTAGATCTTTTAGCATTATAGTACTTTTTTATTCTTTCTTATACCTTTTTTACTAATTCCATAAGGTCTATATAAAGATTTATTAACGTCTTTATTCTTTCTTTAGCTATGCTACTTATTTTTTTACTTATTATAGTAATAACGATATTCTTAGCTTATATCCGTAATTTGCCTTAAATAGTAATATACCTATCCCTTTTTAAGGTGTTATATTATATATAAACTATATAACTAGTAATAGCGATACCTAATTATTCTGTGCGTAATTAATATAGTACCTTAGATACTACTTTAGTGTCTAATTTAATCTTTTTATTTAACCGTCTGTCTGCGGATAATATACGGTAAAAATTGCTACTCAAACTCTTTATTCCGCTAAAAATACCTCCTAAAATACTGCTATAAATCTTAGATCTCTATCTAATATAATTTTACTTAGTACTCCATATCTTACGAATACTTCTTTAATATAAATTCTAGCGATATCTTCTACTAAGATTTCTTCTATACATGCTATAAAGTATCCCTACTTTATAAGCTTATTTACTATTACTAAGATTACGTTATAATCTTATCTGGTAATAGGATCTCTTAACTTTAGTAACTTTATAATAAAGTCCTATAATATAACCTCCTATAGTCTTTCTAGTATCTTAATAGGTTATAGCCCTCTATATAGCTTATACCTTATTAGTTTATTTCTTTAGCAATCTAAATACTCCTTAGTAACCTTCCTAGCTATCCTCTAGATTCCGTTAATAATATACTCCTCTTAGAGTCTTACCACTAAGCCTATAGCTCCGTTATATCCTTAAGTTAATCCCTTATAGAATTCTTCTATAAATTACTCTGCTATACTTCTTAGGATATACTTTACTTCTTAATTTCGTATATATCCGTCTATAGATCTTTTAGCTATACCTCTAGAATTCTTTATGCCTAAAAGCTCTCTAGTAACTCGTAAACTCTCTTTAATTCTTCTTAGGTCGCTATAATCTTTAGATAATTATACCTAATTAGTCTATCTATATCTTTTTATAATAAAGCCCCTAATAGCTTTTCTTTATTTTATAGTTTAGCCTTTTAACTTAGAGTATCTACTCGTATATTGTCTGTGCCTTTAGTATACTAAATCTTAAAATAGTATTCTATAAGCATCTCTACCTATTTAACCTATCTTTAGTTAAGTTCCTTTATTATTAAAAATCCTATTAGGTTCTTATAATCCGTCTTAACTATAAATAGTTTTTCTATACCTTATAAGAATGCTCTTTATTCCTTTAATACTGCAACTATACCTAACAACTCCTTATTATAGATGTTATAGTTTAACTCTAGTGGTGTTATTTTTCAACTATAGTATACTACTAGGTACTATCTATTTTAATATTTCTATATAAAGTATACCCCTAGTATATAGTCTAATATATCTATTTCTACAACCGTCTCTAGTTCTAGTTAATAAATCTTAAGAACTAGCTCCTAGGTAAACATCTCTTTAATTTTCTTAAATAGTTCTTACTACTTCTCTCCCTATACCTATAGTTCTTCTTTCTTTATTAGTTGCGTAAGTAGCTTAATATCCTTTAACCACTATGCTATAAACCTTCTACAGTAATTATAAAACCCTAAAAACAATCTTAACTATATAACGTTCTCTAGTTCTTACTAATTTACTATAGCCTTAATCTTCTTTAAATCTATACTAAGTTGGCCTAGTTTAATAATAAATCTAATAAAATTGGTCTTCCTAGTAAAGAACTCGTATTTCTTAATTACTACTAGCATCTATTCTTCTTATAGTCTTTTTAAAACCCATTTAACATATTCTCCGTATTCTTCCTTACTTATTAAGTAGATAATAATATTATTAAGGTATACTATAACAAATTCATCCAAGTATTCTCCTAATATATTATTAATACGCTTCTAAAACATTGCTAGTGCGTTTATAAGCCCAAATTATATAACTAATAGTTTATATAGTCCTTCCTTTAACCTAAAGGCTGCCTTCTATTTATCGCCTTCCTTAATCCGGATCTAATAGTACGCCTATCTTAGATCTATCTTTATAAAGATTTACGCGTTACCTATCCTATCTTAAATTTTGCTAATTAAGGGTAAAAAATACCTATCCTTTCTTATAATGCTGTTTAACTATCTATAGTTAATACATAACCTTAGCTTGCTATTTTTCTTTAATACAAACAGTACTAAATATCCCGCTAATAACTGCGATGGTCTAATATATCCCTTTTATAGATTTTCCTAAATAAACTCTTTTAGTACTCTACCTTCTTCTTTAATAAGCTTATAGATTAGAAAAAAACCTTAAACTTATTCCTAGTTCTAATTCTATTTTATAGTCCTATACTATATACTCTAATAGCTTTTTGCTTTCTAGTAACCATAGTTTCCTACCATACTTATAGTATCTCTTTAGTATATAACTTAGTCCTTTTTCTATTTCTTTATAGGTTGCTCCTACTTAGTACTATACCAACTTAGCTTATTATTATATCTTACGGCATTAAGTATCTCTAATATTAACTTAACCTATAATCTAATTAATCTTTAGATTATACTCCTGTAACTAAGGCATTCCTAATACTACCTTATTATTCCCTAATAGTAATATATTAAAAGACATCTTAATTTATCTCCCTTTAATAGTTAACTAAATAGGTCCTATTTTAAGATTAATAATCCCTCCTCTATAGGCTATTAAATCTCCTAAAATTATAACTAATAGATAAGGTTGCTTTTTCTATCTATAAGGTAATCTTATTCTTTTAACTACTACTAGCAAGATATAGTTTCTTATTACTCTACTATCTATTAGCGCCTTAAACTGTTAATCTTACTATTTTACTTATAAATTTAGGTGTTATTCTTAAATTCCTTTAAGGGTCTAAGGCTCTACTACTGGCTCCCTCTAGTCCTATAGGCCTCTACTTTTCCTAACTATTAGCTACTTAATCCTACTATATTTAACTTATTCTTTAGCTAATGCCTAGTTCGCTTTTTATCTTTAATATACTATAGATACATATTCTCTAAGCATTCCCACCACTATTATCCGTCTAAGCATTCTTCCGTAAGAAATCTTTTTAGTTAAAGTATTAAGTTACCTAACTCCTAAACTTCTACTAAATGCCAGCTATATATATACTTAGCATTCCTATATTACTGCTTATCTATTATCCAATATATCCTTATAGGGTATTTCCAATTCTTCTCCTTTAGATTCTTATATATCTTATATATATTATCCACGCATGCAATCCATAATAGCGTATAGTATACTAGGTGCTTTAGGTTAACTCTTAGCTTGTCTTTATCCTTAAGTTTAAACCTTTATCATGCTAATCTAAACGTTATAACTTTATTTACAGGTACTAAGATACGTCTCTTACTTCTCTAGTCCTCTAATTATTCCTCTAGATCCTTTAACGTTATAATTAAGGCTCCTTTAATATAATTTATGGCCTTTTCCATAATTAGGTGGTCTTAGATAACTTTTTCGTCTAACTATATATAGAAATCTTCCTACTTATTATTATGCCTTTACCTATACCACTTTTAGTACAGCTACTGGAGTGTATATAGCTTATCCGTAAGGAAGTATCTTCTTATTACTATATTATAATAGCCCTTTATATATTGTTCCTTAAACCTAATAGGGATCCCTAAATCCTCCTCGTTTTCTAGTTCGGTAAGCCACTTAGCTCTTAATATATCTACCTTAGGCCTATTAATAATTCTATATATTAGCGCTCTATCCTTTATACGTCCTATTATACTAGATCTCTTATCTAGTTTCTGTTCTTACTATACAATAATTCTTTACCTAAACTCCTCTATAGTTTCTTTTAGTTTGCGTCTTACACTCTAATCCTTAAAGTTCTCTTACTTCTTAATCTTAGTATTAACTTTTTAATCTTTAATCCGAACACTATATTCTACTAATAAGTCTTTTAGGTCTATATATCTGTCTCCTAGTCTAGTTACTATTTATACTATAGATTCTCTAATCTATAAAGAAGCCCCTTACTTCTTATCTATAGGTAACCTAATCTATTCTCCAAATTCTTAGCCCCTTAGATTCTTTAATCCTAAGCTTACTTCTATCCTAAGCCTTACTCCAGCCTTAGTCCAACTAGGCTTACTTAGTATTCTTATCTTATCTTAAAAGTCTTAAATCTTACTTATCTCGTCTTAAGAGTCTTATACCTATAAGAAACTTTATCCTAAGCTTATTTATATATCTTTAAACTAAGCTATTACTCTACTCCATCGGTTATTGTCTATTATAGGTCCTTAAGCTTACCTTATCTCGTCTTAAAAATCTTAGTCGTCTCTCATCTCGTCTTAAGAATCTTAAGCCTTTAGCCTTTTGCCTTTATTAAGTGCCGAAGTAGTTCGCTGTCCTACTTCTCTTACGTCTTATAAAGCAATAGACATCGTGTCTAGTGGGGTCTTAATCCCTACTAATATTCCCTATTCTATAGTAGAATTATCCTCTACCTCTAGTATAATATCTCTAATAGCTACGTGTTCCTAGTAAACCGCTTATATTACCTTATCGTCACAAAATATTTCGCCTATATTAAATTTATTATCCTTAATATCTAATCTATAAACTGGTTTATTGGTTCCTTTATACTCCGCTAAGTATAGCTCCTATAGCTAATAGCTTGCGCCATACTTAGCGTCCTTATAAATTTAGCATACATTATTATAGCAAAACGCAAAACTTCTAATTAAACACTCTTTTGTTCCTTGTAGTATATTATTATTCCTCTATACATATATGTCGTCTACTAGTCTTATGCCCTTTACTATATAGTAACTTTACCTACTTTTATAGTCTCTAACGTAGTAACCTTATTTTCCATAATTTATATAAGCTCCTTTTTTAAACCATTTTTCTTATTATGGAGTCTGCCTAAACGTCTTCTACTACTAAGATCCCTAGTTTAGCCTCTGCTCCTTAGTCCTATAATTACTAGATTCTTAACCTCTAGGTTTCTATAGTTTTTTACTCCATCTTATATAGGCTTTTTTGGTACTACTTAGGTCTATTAGCTCTGCGCCATACCACGGTTTTTAACTTAGCTTTAGTTGTTACGTGCTCTACGCCTTATATAACTATAGAACTCTATTCTAACCTCTCTTAGTTTATTCCCTTTAGTAGATCCAATTATTAATCTTAATTGCTTAATCTATTAGTTCCCTTAGGGTATCTGCATTTTCTATTAGAATAATTACGTCCTAAACTTTAGCCTTAAGTCCCTATCTATATTATGCTATAAGCGCCCTATTATTCTACTTAACTTATATTACCAACGTCTAGAACTACGTTGTATATTTAATTGCTAAGGTTCATTGCATAATGTCTTAGAGTTTTCTTTCCGCCGTAGTTACTACCTCTAGGTCTCCAAACATTTGCGTAAGTCTTTCTATAAATCCATTTTAGCTTAAGAACATAAACTATACCTCTTAGTTTATAGTCGTCATTCTATTTGCCTGGATTTCTATAAGGTAAGGCTTAAACTATTTAAGTGCCCTTCCTATTAAGAACAATCCTGCGTACGCTATTTGATCTATAAGTATTGCCAGCTTAGCTCCTTCTTACACGACCTTAAAGTATATTTGCATAAGGAATCCTTTAAGCTTTAATCTTTCTCCTAAGAATCTTTTAATCAATAGTAACTTAACCTTTACTACGCCTATTCCGTTAATCCTATTTTCTAATATTACATTATTTTCTGTTAGCTAGTTAACTATCTCTTATAGTTGTCTAACCGTTACAGGTTGCTGTAAATTAGTGTCTGCTATGCTGGTGTCATTACCTAATCCCGATATAGTTGCCGCCGTTAATGGCGTTATAGTAGCTGCTTTTAGTGGCATATTATCCAACTTACTATTATTTAATACTATAACTAGGTAGTGATTGTATAACGGAACCTTATAGCAGGAACTACAATGGGCTTATTATTAGGCTAGGTATATAGGAAATGCAAATAATAATAGTCGACAATTAATAATAACTGGTGGAGTAGTTGCCCAATAGATTAACTCTAATTATATTCTAAGAATTACTACAAGGAAGGAACTATCTAGGTAGGGACTAAGGGTCCTTAAATACATAACCGTACTCCTATAAAATCCTTCTTATACGTAATATACGTGTACTCTATCTGCTCTATTACGGATCACACAGATCCTACAGATTATACAGATTATATCACGTGACCTCGGTTACTATTCCTTATCACATGGCTCTATCGGCTCCATTCTAGACCGTGCTTAAATTAACTAACTAGCTTCTTCCAACTCTTCCCCAAGTAGTTATAACATCGTACTTAAAGCGTCCGTAACACCTATAATATAGAGGCCTTAGGCTCTATTAAAGCGTCCTTCTTATTTATATTAATGAAGTTACTAATAGAAATTAATTGCCTAATTTACCCTGCCTGGCTAAGCTACTATAAATATACCTCTAATTCGGCCTTAAGCTAAGGCTTACTATACCCACTTAGTATACCTTAGGGGCCCTTATAGGTCTAAAGATTGTTAAATACGTAAAGCAATTAATTACGGTTTAAGGGCTAATTTTATGCTATGCTGTAATAGCCCACTAAACGGCCCTAAGTACGTTTATTGTCTTAAGGGGGTTCCTATCTTATTCCACCTAATCTACTATATAGGACAGCTAGTAGCGGCGGTAATAGGCTTTAAAGGTTTAAATTATACCCTAATCTAAAGGCTAATAGAGAGAAGTAACGTTTTTAGGCAGGAATTTAACCCTAGTATTAAGTAAGCTAGCGCGCTCTAATATTATAAGTATACCCCTAGTATGGCTAGGAGTGGAATTAATAAGTAAAAGGACCTTTTTGCCGCCTATTAAGCCGTTAAACTACTTAATATAATTAAGGAATATTAACGCCGTTATCTAGGCCTTTTTATTAAACCCCTAGGCGAAGTTAAAGCCCCTAAGGTTACTGTACTGCGTACTAAAATATTAAGGATTCTTTACTCTTTTAATAATCTATATATTACGGAGTGAGTATAAGCGGCGATAATATATAGCAAGGTAGATATTATTAAGTTATATACAAAAACTGTATAAGAAGTCAAAACGTTATATAAGGAAAGAGGGTAGGAAATGGAAAGAAAGGGTATATATTATAGACTTAGTTGCTTAGTTAATACGTATACAAAGCAGAATAGAATTTAGGTGGTGGTTCTAACAGAACTTAGCAGGATTTAGTAGAACTTAATAGAATATAGCAGAATACGGCAGATTGCCGTAGATTGCTATTAAATTGCTATCTTATAGTTAGTCTCTAGTTGCTAAGTTAGTAGGAATATATAGACGTATATAAGGTGTTACGGGGGTATTCTATAACAGTACCCCCCCTTTAAACTTAAGCTTCTGCGAGGTAGGGCTATAATAGTTTTAAGTAGAGTTTATAAAAGTCTTCTATAGCTTATATAAGTCCTATAGGGTTAACAGGTTCCTATGAGGGCTTAGTAAAGCCTCTTTATTTTATAAGATATATATATTAGCGTTTCTGTTTATTATACTTAATATTATTAATTCTTTTAATAAAGTACTTATTCTTACCATCTACTTTAACTAATAGGGGAAGGTCTTATATCTATCTAAGTAGGGCGTTTAATATAGGGGTAGTAGGGCAAAGGACTAACGTATAAAATATAGGGTGGATTTTAACCGTATTAGGAGCTTTAGTTAGTAAGCGTAGGAGAAGACAACCTTCTTAACCTTATAAGGGCCAGCGTTCTTCTAATTAAGCTTCTTAGCAGGTCGTTTTATATTTGGATTTCTTATATTTAGCTAAATAAAGTTACTAATTTAATAGACTAGTGCTAGGGTTTATTTCTTATTCGCTGTGGCTTTATAGACAGATTAAGCCTATATTATTTTATTAGTAAGAAACTATTATAGTTCCTCTATCTTCTTTATAAAAAAAATTTGCTTTTATAACTTATAAGGTATAATAAGTAGGGCAAGGAATATTACTAAAGGGTTTAAACTCTATTTGTAGATACTAGCCGTAGTTAATTTCTTTCTATTTATAAGTTGTTGTCTTTCCCTTATTCTTCTATTAATAACACTATTTATCTCGTTTTTATTATATTTCGCCTTTTAGCTTCTGTATCTCTAGCCGTACTTTTATTACTGCCTTATTATCTTTTTTTAACGCGTTTATAAGTAATAGGATCCCTACCTTATCTCTTATAACGATACTAACTTCTTAAAGTATTCTCTTATAATGGCTTATGGTTTTTCTACGCGTCCTTAGACCGGTGGTAGTGTTATTCCTCTCCTAGTAACGCCCTAGACAGCGTTTGTTACTTCTATAGCAGTTTCCCTAAAATACTATTGTTGCTACGTT
>Ga0307515_10007621_pt1 | contig 21352 bp, 34 predicted proteins | sample 17_EM_MG_FD_194513 | JGI IMG/M metagenome (GOLD analysis project Ga0307515, IMG submission 194513) | Populus trichocarpa ectomycorrhiza microbial communities from riparian zone in the Pacific Northwest, United States - 17_EM | ecosystem: Host-associated > Plants > Roots > Unclassified | place...
CCTTTTAAATCTCTTGCTTGGAACTCGATGTACGTTGTTTCTTTTCTCGCCAGTTCAGCAACTTTCTGCATGTAAGGGTCGTAAACGTGTAGATGGTACCCATTGGTTATCTATCAACTTTTTATTCTACAGGACGCTCATCCTCCAGAGGGCAGTGTCGTTTCACATCAGAAAGAAATCGATTCTTTGGTAAATGTACCACCAGAAGAAGACTGAGTGGATATTACATATTCCATGGCACCCATAGGGAAAGCTGTCCACTGGGTGCACCTGCGGATTCACGCCTATAATACCAATTCACAACGTCGGTTGTCACATTTCCACTGAAATATTGCAGTCTTGTTTGGAAAACACCCTCATTAATATATGCGGTAAGTAGGTAAATGTTGGTACAGTCTTGAATACTAGCTAATACATCTGTATTGAGGACACTAGGGCCGGGGAGTGGTCGTGAGTCCAAGATGTTTTTCAAGTGTATGACGTATATATGCCCGTTTGCTATGAGGCTATCGGATTCGCCACATCCGCTCTGGCATTGATTTCTGAAAGGTTGGTGTTTTACTGTGGTGGGCAAGAGGGCTTCGAAAATCTGACGACCGTGGCTGTGGAAGTGATGTAAAGGGCGTGGTATGTGGGTAGATGTAGAATATCGGGTGGCGACATATCTGTTATTGAGTGCCAGGAATGACGTCACTCACCTCTCGACGAAGGTATGCTATTCTTGGCGTATATCTATGATTCGACTAACACTTATTAGGGGTAGTGGCGCCTAAGAGGGCTTCGAGAACCGGTCGTTTGAGTCATCGAATGCGTAATGGTGCATCTGAGACTGATAAACGAAGGTACGAGTCCGAGCTCCATCTCATATATACGTCATGGGGAACTGACTACTTCTGTCACCTTGGTACCTTAACAGTCATTTCGCCTGGCTGTTATTTGTGAGACAGCAAAGCTATATATTGCCACTCGCCCCGAAACCGAGCTTTCCACTTTGGTGATGTCCAGTATTAAGAAGGCTATTTCCAAGGTGAACCCTCGCTACCACAGCCGCACGAGCTCTCAAACTTCCAACGGCTCAAACCGTTCCACAACTGATCGTGTTCCCACCGCCATATCCGACTCTACACCTGACAGCCGTCCGGTTCAAGTTCAGACCTCTTCCACCGATATCCCGAGCGCACACTCCTTCACCGAGCAGAAGCTAGCCCGTAAGGCAGAGCGAGAGCAAAGGGAAAAGGTCGAGACAGAGGCCAGGGCACGAAGAGTAAGGGAGGACCGTGAAAAGGCGAGTAAACTGTATAGCACTTTGAGTCGTACCGTACTGATGGGGTATTCAGGATCATTTACGCCATAATTATGGCGACCTACCTATGAACCAGTCACAAACCCACCAGAGTCGTGTTGTAGCTCGAGTGCTCGACCCTTTGACTTCCATTGGCTCCACCAACCCTGGAACACGTGTCACAGTGCGAGCGCGAGTCAATCACTCTCGCCCGCTGGGTATTCGTTGGCGATGTTGTCTCCACTGCGTCCACTGACGTGATCCTCAGGCGCCAAAATTGTCTTCCTCATCCTCCGGCATCAGCTGACAACCGTCCAGGCCGTCTTGACAGAAAAACCGGGCACCGTTTCGCAGAATATGCTCCGATGGGCCGAGGGGATTTCAAGAGAGTCGATCGTCCTTGTCGAGGGTGTTGTCCAGGCGCCAGATGGCCAACAAGAAGTCAAATCAGCGACGGTGCACAACGTCGAGATCAATGTGGAAAAGGTATATCCTCATTTGAGCTCACGGTTATTATACTCGCTAATAGTTTTCTGGGTCATTGTCAGCTCTTTGTTGTCGCTCATCCGTCTTCGTGTTTACCCTTTCAGGTTGAACAGGTATCGCGTCCTGCGCAGTTGACCATCACCAATGTTGGAGACCAGACCCGATACAGCAACCGCGTCCTCGACCTTCGTGTAAGTTCTCAGAACGCGCCTTAAGCGCTCCTCTATTGATTACCTTACCCTCCACCAAGTCTCCCGTCAATCAAGCAATCTTCCGTATCAACTCAGCCGTATGCGCGTTCTTCCGACAGGCACTCATCTCCAAAGGCTTCATCGAAATTCACTCGACGAAGTTCCAAGAGTCCGCTACCGAATCCGGCGCAGCAGTCTTCAAAGTCGACTATTTCCGCCACCCAGCTTTCCTCGCGCAGTCTCCTCAACTCGCCAAGCAAATGGCCATTGCGGCCGATATGGAGCGCGTATTCGAGATCGGTCCTGTTTTTCGGGCGGAGAACTCGAATACCCATCGTCATCTAACCGAGTTCACCGGCTTGGATTTGGAAATGGCTATCGAGAGCCACTATCACGAAGTCATCGACGTGATTGACGAGGTGATCTTAACTATCTTCAGAGGCTTACAAAGCGAGTACCAGGCGGAGGTGTGTGTGTGCCCTTCAAAATGGGGTGATTTGTCGTTCAACTCCGTCCTTGTACTTTCAGATTGAAACAGTCAAGCACCTCTTCCCTCACGAAGACCTTGTGTTCCTCGATAAGACTCTCCGCCTCACTTTCGAAGAAGGGATTCAATTGTTGAAGGAGAGTGGATCAAAAGTCGATGGAAACGAACCGAGCGAGGAAGAAGACCTGAGCACCGCTGCGGAGAGGGAGCTGGGTCGCCTTGTCAAGGACAGGTATGGGACAGATTATTTTATTCTTGGTGGGTCTGCTGTATATCTCGTCTATTGATACTTGCCCGGGCTGACTTTGACTTGACGTTCTATCAATAGACAAGTTCCCACTCTCCGTTCGTCCATTCTACACTATGCCCGACCCTGATTCACCGGTATGGCGCCTCCGCAATCGTAGATGGATATACATCGTTGACCACGAGTGTATCCTCAGAAATTCTCAAACTCGTTCGACATCTTCCTCAGAGGAGAGGGGATTCTCTCTGGAGCCCAACGGATACACGACGCCCCAATGCTGCTCGAGCGCATGAAAGAAGCACGCATTGATCCCGATACGATGAAGGCCTACATTGACGGTTTCCGCTCTGGTTGTCCACCAGTAAGCCATTAGTGCCTTCTGCCACGATCGATAATTATTCTTTGCTAATGTATTCCTCAGCATGGAGGAGGGATCGGTCTTGAGCGACTCGTAATGCTCTTTCTTAGACTTGGCGATATCCGACGCGCTTCCTTCATTCCCCGTGACCCCAAGAGTTTTGCCGTAGCCGAGCAGAACCTCGCTGAGGCTAGCCAGGCCGTAGCTGTTGCGCAGATCTTACACGGCCCAGAATCGACGACTCTACAGCCAGGGAAAACGAGGCGGACAGGCGAGCTCCCTTTGTTAGCGAACGTAAGTTTGGCCTCTTGGCACCTACGCAACCCGACGATTAAGCGGAGCTGCTTCTCCTTTTTAGCTCATTGCAAAGTACGGGGATTCTACCAACACCTCATGGCTCGATCCGGCCTGGACAGTATGGAGACACAAGGAAACTGGTGCTGCCGTAGGGTACATACCGCAAAATGGTTTCGCAGTCACCTTTGGGAGCCCACTATGCGAGAAGGGCCAAATCCCTCGTGTGATCAAAGCTTACCTCAAGGAGCTGGATCGATGCTCCCTCAAACCTGTGTGGTGCTGTGTCGACAGGGAGACCGAGTCGTATCTCGCTGAGGAACTCGGTTGGAGCGGGCTCATTGCCGTTGCCGAGGAACGACTAGACCCCACCGAAGTTGACCCCGAGCATAAGGACAAGACTATGCGGAGAAAGATTCACCGCGCAGAGCGGGAAGGCGTAAGGGTACATGACATTGATGGTGTACCATCGGCGGAACTCCAAAGTCGCATAGAGCAGAGATGTCAAGAGTGGAGTGCAAATCGCAAGGGAACGCAGATTCACCTATCGAGTGTACGCCCATTTGACGACGTTGAGCATCGGAGATACTTTTACGCCACCGACAACAATGGCGACGTACGTCTTGTTTATTAGGAAAATGTGCGCTTGATGGTGACGGCTATTTTTTCTTAGGTCTGCGCTCTGGTCGTTCTAGCTCAGCTTGCAGCTCTCCATGGTTTCCAGATCAAGTGGGCACTAGAATTCCCGGGTGCGCCTCTCGGCACGATCGAGTGCATTCTCTCGTATGTTATCAACAAGCTGGGAGAAGCCGGTGTGCGCTCTGCTACGTTTGGTCCTGGTGCAGCCTCCAAGTTACAGCGAGTGGAGAACATCAACGGGTTCCGAGTACGGACGCTCGAGCGGGCGTATAATAGCCTAGCACACACTTTCCACTTGACCTCAAAGGGTGACTTCAGGAGCAAGTTTGGCATTGAGCAGGATCCGGTACGTGCCATTTCGGTTTATGAAAACGCAAACCGTGTATAACTGGAAGGCTTTTCCAGCTCTATGTATGTTATCCAAAGGGCAAACTAGGCATAAAGGGCATCGAGGCGATCATGCAAACGCTTCAGAAACCCAAAATGGGCTCTGACTAGGTTGACACTCTCTTGTAGATGATACTCCCCCCCTCACGAGCAATGGCGGATCTTCAATACTTGTCGAACATGGTAGTATGGACACGTATTTAAGAGAGCCCTTAGTAGTACAAGGAGTTTGTAGAAATCAAGTTCATTTCTTTCGTCCGTATTGAAAGTGTGAATTTACGATCTCAGTGTGGTGGCGGGTGGTGCCAAAGACAGACCGAGCTTATTCTCAGCCACTTCCACGATTTGCCACGCCAAGCCCCCGCTCAGAAGTTTATCTTCTATCAACCACTAGTACGCTACTATCGGCCAGAAGTTGACGAACGGAACGCGTAGTTGATGTAGTGTCTTTTTTTTCGTGCAGCCATCCGATTACCATGTCGAAGTCCCAAAAGTCTCAGTACTACCTCAACAAGGTTACTTTACTTCCGATCTAGGCCGTGGAGAACCTGGATTGACTGGAAGGTTTTTTGTCTAGTGCACTGATGCTGCGTCCAAGTCAGAGATGTTATTCAAGCTAGGCGCCGTGCTCGTCAAGGGTGGCAAGGTGATATCCACGGGTCATAATCACCATCGTACCCACTATGACGGCAATGATGTAAAGCGCAAGCCTGTGAGCATGCACGCTGAAATGCATGCAATTTTCAATGCCTGTGTAGGTGTATTTCTCTCTTTCGCTCAGAAAGGAGACTCCTCGGAACCGCTCAACTTCCCGCAAATTTACATTTATTTTATTCCTGTTGACTCGAGACTGATACCCTTGCCTCAGGGTTCGGGCCCCTCGTTCAGCCAACAATTCGTTCAAGGCGATACTGCCAATCAAGAACAAGGTGAACAGGGGGGCCAACAAGGAGATCAACGACGGTCTTTCGCGCTTCACGTGGCCGAGTCTCGTTTTAAAGCGGGCCCTGGCCAAGCAGACGCAGGGACAAGAAAAGCGCTTCCGACCACAGCGATTACAACATTACCAGTCAAACCAAAACCGAAACCAAAAGGGGGAGAATATGGTGATCAGCTCTCAGTCCCGGTTTCCCGCCGACCGACCCGTGGCGGCACCATTCTCACATCGACGTGGCGTCTTGAACCGTGCGAAGGACCCGAAGATAAAGAAGACGATTCCGCCCACGAACAGTGCAAACCGTCATCACGCTCAGGTTCATCTGGGTCATGGGTCCAAGCGAGGGTTGAATGGTGATCGACATGGTGGTGATGATTATTCTGTTACCTCCGGGAGCCGGGGCCAGCGCACCTTTGACCCTGCTACCCTCGAATCTCCCCGTTCCCGTCGTCCCAGAAGCCGTGTCAATGGCGCGGACGTCTACGTGGTCCGGACGACCAAGAGAGGCCTGGGCAATGCTAAGCCCTGCTGGAGGTGCCTCGAGTGGTGTCGGTGGGCTGGCGTGAGACGTATTTTTTACTGGGACGCATCCGCCGGTGAGGAAGACGATGAGGAGCAGCTTAGCGGTGGTGAATATCCCAGCGATGGCACCAGTGTTAACAGTACCGATGTATCGGAGAGGCCAAAGGGTAGATGGGAGGTCGTGAAGGTCAATAATTGCCGTGTGGAGGACTGCTATATAACTAGCTCGGATGGTCGGATTCTGTGTGGTGAGGTAAGCACAGAATCGTTCAACCCCAGCTACTCATGGTCACCAGGCTTGGCGCGTCTGACCGCTCCGTTCGCAGATTTGACAAAGACCGTTTCCTCGATGGTTCATATATGGAACATTATTGACATTATTTTGAACGCGTGACTCTTGCCCTTGAGAGACCGTACAGCCCACCCCTTTGCAACACTCCAAAACAACCGACATTCCGCTTTCGTACCTACGAGTGGATGTCGCGATCATTGTCATGATCAAGGGGAAGACATACAAGACATTTATTTCGGTTGCTTCTATGTTACCTGACCAATGAAGGGACCTTACGAGGTGTCTGATATTTCTTGTATACGGCATTTCAATGTATCTTCTGTAGAATCAGCTGATAGGATAGTAAGAACGATCTCCATTGCCTCTCTAATCAGAAGCTTTTCTGGGACACATACAGATGACAATGCTGAACTTTCTGTTCTGTACGGAGTGTGAAGAGAGCTGGTATCGTGCGCGTGCTGCTGGAATTATTCTTGAACATACATATTGGTGAAACGTGCTAAGGACGCTCTGTTGAAATCAGGAGCGGATTCGTGAGGTGGTTCGCCATAACAAAAGGTGATATGCTAGGGCAAGGAAGGTGTCCACCCACACAGGCTATGAAGTGGAAAATCTGGCCAAGAGTCTCAAACGGATGCCAAGCATTCGTCCATGCCATTACAGTAATAATGGGCTAGTACCAACGCACTACTCCGTGTCCGAAGCGTTGCTCAGATTGAGCATTAGGACGCCCTGGTCTGTCCTTGACCATGAGCTGTTCAGCTCTTGTAGACTGAGGCTGTCTTGCCTCTCGCAAGCTTTTCTGTGGAGGTGGTTGTTGGAGAACAAAGAACTTCTATTCTTCTTGTTGAACCACATAATCTCAAAGTTGTTGTATGTGTGCTGGCGGTTGCCTTAGCGTATTGCTAGCAGGAAGTCTGCCTTGATCGCCTAGAAACATTGCATTTCGCTGGCCTTTGCGTTCAGCCGCATACCTTACTTAACCTGGGCGCTGTCGCCATTCCTGGGGTAGCGGCACCACCATCGGTCGGCTCGTCTGCGCAGGAGCAGGAATTGAGGGGTGTGGCTCGGCGATTCCCATAGCCGAGTGGCCGAATGGTCGAAGCCGGCAAGTCTCGGACCGGCTGAGGAACGTCGTAGCCAGCCGAAATTGCGGGATCATCGTATGAATGACCATGGACGCCACTGGAGCTGCTTTGATTACCTGCTTCAGCGCATCCTGCTTCATGAGCGAATAATCTGTGAGCGAATAGTCGGCGAGCAAACTCTGCGGTGACAGCGACAGATCAATTATACACGTCACGGAGCTATCAGTCCGACCTATGGTATCCATTAGGCTTCGTCAGCTCAGCATGGGTATATGACCAAGCCATGATTAAATCGAACCCACGGTAACCGGTTCGCTAAATATCTGGGACATACCACATCTTGACCGGAGATCGATTGGGTTGATGCAATCTATTTGGCGCTAGGATGATCACTAGGCCCATGAGAGTAACCTCCGAGAGGCACGGCGGCAGTAGCTGACGACCTTACTTAAGCGTTCAAGTGGCCACAGAATATAAGATGGAGCCCATCGATCGTCGAATCCGACATTCACCTAGCTTGTGCTGCCATTGACAATCCTATCTCTTCTCGCCCCACCCGCAGTGCTAAATACGAATCAAATGGTATGTACTGCATCACCTCGATTCACTAGAGCTGGAGTCTGACTCAAAGTGAAGCTTCATAGTGAAGAAATTCCAATGCCTGTCGTCCCGTCCTCAGAGGATTGCGAGATTTCTCTCCGACAAGCATTAAAGGCATTCCTTCATAAGATTGAATACTCCTTCACAAGCTATCCTGCATTCAACGACCTAGAACTAGCTGTGAGGAACGAAATTCTTTCCTTTGGGGTCGATCTCAGGCCTGGATGGGAGACGATACTCCGTACCGCATGTACCCTGATTGGAATGGCCTATGTCAAACACTCGATTGAGATACAGTTTTCCATAGCGGTACGTGATGCCCTATCCTGCTTCTATGTGGTGCCTTGACTCATTCTGATGCCCGCCAGATTCTTACGTGGTTCGCTATCACTATGGAAGACTGTGCGAACAAGGGTGACCCCATTGCGCTCGCCACATTTCAGCGTAACTACCTCACAAGCCAACCACAAGTTGACCCCCTTTTCGATTACTTCACTGCACACCTCAACATGCTATGGGAGTATTATCACCCCGTAGCCGCTAATGTTGCAGTCTCTGCCCTCGTCGATTTTGCAAGTGCCTGCTATCTCGAAATTATGACCGAAGGAATCAAGGTCAGCCCCGCGGCGGCACACTATCCCGATTACATCCGAGGAAAGAGCGGAATTCCGGATTTCTATACGTACGCGCTCTGGCCTGTTGATCGATTCCCGGATATCAGAGTCTATGTCCAGGCAGTGCCAGCGATCTCTCGCTTTACCAGTGAGTTCGGATTAATGTTGAGTTGACTCTGTCTGACCTTCAACCAGATATCGTTAATGATATCCTTAGCTTTCATAAAGAAGAGCTAGCCGGGGAGACAGTCAACTACGTACATCTCCTTAGAGCCGTGCGTCGGAAAGAGAGTGGGCTGGAAGTAGTACACGAACTCATAGAAGAAGCCGTTAGTCTTTCAGAGGAGATTGGTGCTCTTCTTGCCGGTGACGCCAAGGAAATGTGGGAGTGTTGGAAGGTCGGGTATATCACGTACCATCTCTGCGATAGTCGGTACAAGCTTTCAGAGCTATGTTTGATTGAAGGGGAAGACGACGCTAGTAAGGTAGAATAATAAATCGACTATTTCTGTATCATGAAATGAGGCCGCATATCATAGAAACGCTAGTATATAATGTTCTGAACTCATGATATCGATGGCTTGCACAAACAGGATACCAAGGTGTTCTGGTGCGAGAGACAGGGCGGATCGGAGGCTTCCCAAGGGTTTGTACGCTGGCCGCGACGAACCGATCGCGAGGAAATTAGCGGAGAGCAGAGGAGAGCAGGGAAGGAGTTGGTCTCACACCAAAGTCGATAATTTGATTGAAGCAGAACCTGTACCAACAGCTACATGCTTATAAGGAATCCTACATGAAGTTGGGCCGGGAGGTACGTACCGGGCGAATTAGGAACGGTCTGAAGTCTTTCGATCGCGTAGCCTCGTAAGGAATCGGAAGGAGTGAATAAAGGAATACAGGTACAATTGTAAAGAGGACAAAAGCGAAGTGGATAACTAACCAAATACGTTCGGGCTGAGGGGAGTGCAGTGGAGCGGGAGTGGCTGGAAGAGGTGGGCGGACGGGTGAGAGCACGCAGGGGGTGAGGACCCTCTTGATCCTAGAGCGGTGAGGCGGAAAGTCTTTGCTGGACCGCATGGTGTCGGTTCAAGGGACAGGGTCGAGCTTGCAGCCAGCGTAGTGCTTTGTAAACCACCTGACTGAATCGGGCCGTAACGCAGTTCAAGGGGGACACGCAGCTCTTGAAGTAGCTAGCATTGTTGCCTTTAACTATACCTTCCTCCTGGTACAACTGACGACGCCAAAAAGGTTGACCGTCTATTTGTAGTATAATGAACAGCGAATTGGTGACTGTGTGTGATCGTGGCGTCAGCAGAGGGCGAGTGGTCGGGTACCGTATGAGCATACACGGAACGACGTGGCCGGGAGGGGTCGCGAAAGCGACAGAGAAGATGACTGTCCGTTGATAGCTAATGACTATGCGGTCCGATGGGATACTGAGTCAAAAGAATGGACGAGGTATATCGCCCTCCGGTGATAGACTATGTCGTAGAGAATATGCTTTCTGTTGTGATACCAGGAGCAATTAGAACAAGCTGAAAAACACCTCGAGCAAAGACAAGACTAAATTAGCGGGCCAAAACTCATCCTCCCTTCACACGCTAAATTATGTTTCAATCGTATGGTAGAGCTGACGATTGTGATACTATAAATCATCGAAATTTCCTCCGACCTCCGCAGAACCCTAATTTCAATGCAATTACTGTTGCAATGATTATGCAATATTTCTTTGTTGGATTATTTGAAGCAAATCTAAGCTTCAACTGGCTTCTTGAAAGGTATTCAATGTCACATCACCTAGATCCCTATCCAAATTCGCACCAACTCCGATCCGAATGAGCTCCTCTTTGTCTGGACTTCCCTAACCCTCAGCCTCTTCTATATTGGAGTCCTTCATGCAGTGATGCATGCCAGTATTATTTGTTTGCAGGGTGTTAGGCACGCATCAATGACATACGTTAATCTGCGGAGAGAAACGAAACCTTCGAGGAAAGTACGCCATGTTGTTGGATATCGGGAATTTTCGGTAAAATCCCTATGCGTCTGCCATGCCCATATTCGAATAGTTATGCCTGATTATTGGAGGCAAAGTGATATAACCCCCGTGTGCTACGCACACTGCTCTATCACGGACAATCCTTTTTACGCGATCCGGAGTATTATGATTCCGATGTCACACGATGTATCTATAACTACAGATCGTGGTTACCAATGTGATACATGCTTAGGAGCCATTCCCTCATAATCGAAGACATGTAAACCGACTTCTGTGCTGTCATATTTCGTGTGGGCGGTTATGAGCAAATATAGAGTTTGTAGGGACCTAGCTTCTACAAACGCTTTTGGTACATGACGAGCGAAGCGAGTCCGTTATATACTAGAACGATGCCGCGCGTATAGATTCCACGATATGCGATCCATGGGTAGGTTGCGCCCTCCACTGAGAGCTCGCGCTCTGATCCAAATCCTGACATCTGCTTAATTATAATTCGGGCCTTTCGGCTAAAGGAGATGATGACAAAGTGTGTTTGGGAGGTTGTATCAAGACTTATTACCCTCCCGGTCGGCTGGTGATTCCGGATCCAGCGGGCAATGCAATCAGAACAATGTGGCGCCGTAAAACGAGCCCAAAGATCGCTATACAGTCGGTAGACTCCCTGTAGTTCCCTCAAAAAATTCGGCGCCGCCTCCATCTAATTTTCATGTCACTGGGACAGCCCGACGAACACAATTGGAGGGACGTACCATGGGTTGGACCGCGTTGGTCAACGCCCGTACAAGTGTCGGTGCATTCTTGTCCAATCTGTGACTAGATTTCACTGCGGCTACAACGCTAGGTTCACCATGCTTTTGTCGATGCCATTCTCTGTCAACATCCGGCGCAAATCCTACGCGCTGACGCGCTGACAGAAAAAGGGATCGTGGGCGCTTTCAATGAGTAAACATTCACGCTGATTGCACTGCTGTAATTAGCCGTTGAGCTGCATCCTGTCTGGCGAGTGAACATTTGACAAGCGGAATGGCCAATGACAGCGCATCTTCTAAATGACCCAAGCACACACATTACACTCGGTACCATAGCCACCGGTTAGAAGCATGAGGACTCTTCTGCCAATTGACAGTCAGATCTGTTCCACAGGCGCTCTGATTGAATATAGTACACCGGAACAGGCCCTTAGGCATGACAAGATGTGGCTGGATCAAGACCGGAGGTCAACATGGGCAGTAGGGGGCATTGATTTCTTAGATAATACTGGCGTAGCGCTCAAAACAGAATCCTCCGAAAGGAAAGTTGATAGGGGCTGACAAATTTGGCTGATATTTGCAGTAACCGATGAATATAAAGTGGTGTCTTTCGACTGCTGACTACATCCATTACTCCGTTTCGTCACCTTCCATGGGAAATCTCAATTCTTCTCGCTTCTTAGCAGGTCCTATTGCGAACCAAAATGTATGTGCTACCTTGTAAGAGTATATTCGAGCAGGAGCCTGACTTAGCATCCAAGCACTACAGTGAGGATATGCCCATGCCTGTCGTCCCGTCCTCAGAGCCGGAGCACCACGAGACTTCTCTCCAACGGGCATTAATCAAATTTCTTGATACAATCCACTACTCGTTCACAAGCTACCCTGAGTTCAAAGACCTTGAACTAGCTGTGAGGAACGAAATCCTTTCCTTTGGGCTCGATCTCAGACCTGGGTGGGAGAAAATACTTCGTACCTCATGTACACTGGTCGGAATGGAGTATTGTAAGCACCCAATCGAGATGCAATTTTCCATGGCAGTATGCAACCCTTTTCCCTTCGTCCTTGTGGTACAGCTGACTTATAATCGGGTGCATTAGATGATTACGTGGTTCGGTCTCACAATGGATGACTGTGCGGGGAAGGGTGATCCCAATGCACTCGCCACATTTCAACAACGATACCTCACACGCCAACCACAAGTCGATCCCTTTTTCGACCACTTTACCGCGCAATTCAAGAATTTATGGGAATACTATCATCCTATAGGCGCAAATGTCTCGGTCTCTGCCCTCATTGACTTTGCGAGTGCCTGTTATCTCGAAATCATGACTGAAGGGATGAAGGTCAACCCTGATGCGGCACATTATCCCGATTATTTACGACTCAAGAGTGGAGTCGCGGATTTCTATGCTTTTGGGATCTGGCCTGCTGCTCAATTTCCCGATATCACAGCCTATGTACAGGCAGTGCCCGCGGTCTCCCGCTTTGCTAGTGAGTTCAGCCAACCTCGAGTCAGCTCGTTTTGACATTTCAACCAGATATCGTCAATGATATCCTGAGCTTTTATAAAGAAGAGCTCGCCGGGGAGACAGTCAACTACGTACATCTCCTTCAAGCGGTTCGTCGGAAGGAGAGCGGGCTAGAGGTAGTAAATGATCTTATAGAAGAGGCTGTTGGTCTTTCGGAGGAGATTGATGCTCTTTTGATTGGTGACGCCAAGGAAATGTGGGAGTGCTGGAAGGTTGGGTATATCACGTACCATCTCTGCGATAGTCGGTACAAGCTATCGGAACTGTATCTGATTGAAAGGGGAGACGGTACCAGCAAGGTAGAATAATGGCTCAGGAGTTATCCTTTATCATGAAATGAGGCAGCAAAAGATAGTAAGATATAATATGATATAGGTGACTTTGTTTGAGCAAAATACTAAGGCGTGTCCAGTTCAGGAGTAATATAATATTCATTCCTCAAAGGAGGTCAAATGAAGCCTGCCTGCCTCTTGTTAAGTTAAGACTGTAACGATGAGTAACGGGAAGAAGATGAACCACATATATGTCGTATAATGAGCAGAGGTCGAGGTTGATTCCATAGTGTGCCCTGAGGTCAGCAGAGGTGAGGAGCAGTGTAGCCTGAGGGGTCGCAAGAGCGGCACAATAAATGACTGTCTGTTGACTACGATACTGAGTCAAAATAAGCAGCAAGGTAAATGGGTTCCGTTGATAGACCCCAGTGCCCCGTTGGCAAGTGAAGCCAAAGAGCCATATATGCTGGATACATCACTCGGCACCTCTGTGATAACCGGTACAAGCTCACAAAGCTGTGCTTAAATGTAGGAAAGACTATGCTAGTAATGCAGAATCACGACTCTAGCTCTGGTCTGAACAATACATACAGCCGTACAGACATACTGAAATATGATACGTTGGACGCCCAGTATCTATCGCTCGTACAACACGATACCAAGACGCGTGCTATACACACAACATGGCTAGAAACCTCCTGCTTCCCTCGCTTTTCCAACCAACCCCTTATTCTTTGGCGGCGGTACCTCCGGCTTGAGGGAGCAATACAAGAAATGTCTCCGCAGCCCCGTCCCACCGGGCGTAGCGGCAACAGTTACGCCCGCCGCACCGCCGACCACGCGTGCGTTGAGCGGACTGGCATCGGACCCGCTTCCTCGGACGCCAAGAGAGAACATGCGATCGAAAACTACAGCGTTTTAGACCATGAGCGAAAGAAATATAACCAGCGGGAGAACGACGACCAACTCACGGGTAGCAGTCCACTGCTTAGCGTGGTTTTGGCATGCCAACTCCTTCAATGCCAATGGCGGTCCAACTCCCTCGAGGGATCGCAAGTACCTAAAGACCATGCTCGGCTGGGCAGGGCCGAACCGGAACAGCGATTGGTAACCATGTCTCCATTTCTCCTCAAGGGAGCGAGCGCAAGCGTGTGGGTCTTGACATGTAGGACACTGCAAGGCGGTGAACGGTCGATCCCGCGAGAGGGGGGAAACGAACACATTGGTACTCCTTCGCAATCGAGACCAGACCGATCTTGAGCACTCGTTCGAGGAACCAGTTTCTCCTGGATCGCTACGTCAGATTCTACCGACTTGATATTCGTAACAACCGACCTCTTCTCCAGTTTCAATAGTGTCTCCTTGCTCAACGTACTCAATTCGCCCTCGCTCCACCCACCTGGATTTTCTAGAACGAACCGGGATGCCTCCTTATATAGCTCATCAATATCAAACAGCTCGGCAATCCGCAAGGCCTTGATCGGTTTGCCCGCTGCGTGGGTGAGGAGGAAGTTCAAGCAAGCTGCTTGTAGTTGGGGTACAACAAGTTTGTCGGAGATATTCATCAGGCCTTCTACGTTATTCCTGTGGTGTCCGCCAAGGGATGAGCAATGAAGATGAGTGGTTGGGAATGGCATACCACGCAATGGTACATTCTAGACTGAGGCGATCTAGTTAGCATTGGTTTTATATGCGAAATTGGTGACATACTGAGGATAAATAAACTTCAGGAAATCATAAAAGATGGTGGCCCTTTCCTCCTTGAGGATGATGACCCCGTCAGTCATACTATTGGTCTTGCTCCTTCGTTTCCTCTTAACTCGCAATTTGGCTTTCGTATTGGCGCTCTCCTCGTGCTTTTCGCTAGAGCAATCAGAGACCACGAGTTTCTCCAACGATCGAGCACGGGCAGCAGACTTCTGCTCTTCCGTTGCGACGGCTCGGATGTCCGACTCCGAGTCAGTTTCATTCCAGGGCGCATTGTCATTTGTCGTAAGAGTGAACCCCGGAGGCTCGGTGATATGGACTTGTGGCGGTCCGCATGGGGATGAGGGCTGCGCGTCGGGGTCACTGTCGGATTCGTTGCGGACGGTGGTGAAGTTGATTTGTGGGTGTACGGAGTCGGAAAGTTCGCCTGGGACCGTTGGTGGCTGGGAGATAGTGATTATTGAGGAAGTCGACGCCGGTCTATTGGACGGAGAGGTTTCCGACCACCTATGGTTCAAGGTTAGTGATGTGTTGGGAATAAAAACAGCGCGAGATAATGTGTGATTGAAAGACGCGCCTCACCTTCCGCTCAGGGCAGCTTCAAAGAATGGAGAGGCAAAGACGAGGATATCTTTGTGTGCCCTGTTCAAATCAAAAATATGTTTCAGCAAGAGGAAAGCAGGTGGGCACCCCGGCTGGGGATGCCGGTGAACGCGTACCAGAAGGTAGTGGCTTCGACCACAATCTTGACAGTGCCAGGCCACCTTCCTTCCTTCGTGAATGTAGAATCGACGTCTATAGGTGTAGCCTCTCCACCGTCTTCGCGGCCCGAGTTGGTGTTGTCGTGCTCATCCTCGTTCATTTCCTCAAACAGCCATGGTGGAGAGGCAGACTGTCGTGGAAATGTCCCTGAAGCGGCTATGATTGACTGAAGTGGGTCTGCGGGGGAGGAATGATGGTGATGGGGTGAAGCTGACGACGCGGCGTGAGGAGAAGAGGAAACGGTGCGGTTGTTCCTCCCAATAAGTATGTGGGCTGGATTTGAGAGCGTTGAGGGAGATGAGGAGTACCCGGGAGGCATGCAAGGCGCCGATGTAGGGCTCTTGTCGGGTTCAAGGTTCAAAATGTGAACTCGGCTTTCAGCGCCACCTGCTGATGTTGATCGCCAGTCGCACCTGTGCCTGCAATCGTCCCTGCACCCTGCACCTACGATACGCACTCTGTAAGGGTCCACCGTCTTACTCTGTTATGTTATCTCGGTATTTCTATACCTGTGTGGTAAGGGTCCGGAGTGAATCTACAAGCCATATTCCAACGGGAGCATAAAGGGACTGTGGAGAGGAAGATTGTATACCAGAGAAACACACTCACGCGCAATTTTGTAGAGATTCGGCATAACAATGCACACCGTATATTAGCGTCTGGTCAAACTGGTATGGCTTTGGAGGAGTGGGAGTGCAGGCGGCGTAGAAGTAGCTAATTACTCACGATATACGGTAAACATCACGTGAGATCTCTAGGGTGCATCTCAGGAGAATAGATTGATAGCGGAAAGCGGCACTCTTCTTAGCAATACGCGATGGTGGAATGCTCCATATGGGGCTCACTAATTCTGGGACTTATGAAACGCAGTCAGGCGATCAAAATGGGAGAACACTAGACTTTCGTCGTACGATGATTCCTTCCATTCCATTCCATTCCAATGAATGGAAGCCAGAGTCGGTCACGCAGTTTGCTCTCGGAGGGGCAATAGCACCTTCTATCGGTTATTCCGTACTCTCTCCACTATCCCATCAACCAATGTTTAATGTTCATGCTCCTTCTCTGTCCTCCGCTTCGATAGCCTGAGATCCCTGTTTCGGGTGTAGGTCAAAGTGGGCGTTTCCTTCTACTACTGAGCATTTACGAAATCGATGATACTCGCAGCCGGCAATCACCCAGCGAACCGCTGTCGATCTCGATCTCAAACAAAACTTGACCCCCTCCACGTCGGCCAGTCGGTTGGACACGTTCATACTCGCTCTATAGGCAGCCAGGATAATTGTAATAAGGCTCAAAAGCGCTACCAGCTGCTGCTTGAGCCATCCTAACGGCCTTCGTTGTCCTTAACTGTTTCAACGAATATCTGCCCAGCATGCAGATGCTCACAAAATTCGAATCTAAAAGCAACAGAGTAAAGGGTGTGTATATTATAAACCATTACTCCATTTTCCTTATGAATCTCGCGCTTACGGTTGGCATTTCGTGTCTCCTTTCTAGGGCTTGCTTTCCACCCTACGCGCCCGCTACTCGCCGCATCGTTACATAATGGAAGCGTTCAGTTATGGAACTACCAAATGGGCACACTTGTCGATCGCTTCGATGAGCACGAAGGCAAGTACTATTTCTTCGGCTCCCGAGATCTGCTCGTGTCAAAGCGTGAAGACTTATTCTGAGTATTCTAGGGCCTGTTAGGGCTGTGGCAATCCATCCCACACGCCCTCTGCTTGTGAGTGGCGGTGACGACTACAAAATTAAAGTTTGGGGTGGGTTATGTCTTTGAACCAATGCCATTTCGTTCCTTACAATTCTCTATCGTAGACATTAGGCCACAAGGGCGTCGCTGTCTCTTCACGTTAAACGGCCATCTAGATTACGTCCGCACTGTCCAGTTCCACCACGAAATGCCCTGGATCGTACGTCCCTCGTCTATCACCCTAGCGTTATTATACTGACATATTCAATAGATATCCTGCTCTGACGACCAAACGATCCGTATCTGGAATAGTACCTCCCGCAATTGCATCGCGATCCTCACTGGCCATTCGCATTACATCATGTCTGCCTTCTTCCACCCGAAGGACGACCTCATTGTTTCGGCATCAATGGACCAAACGGTACGCGTATGGGATATAGCTTCTCTACGCAAGTCCACACCGAGTAGCCTGCCCGCGGGTGGTGGACCAGGTGGGCCAGCAGGCACATTCGACTCCTTCGACTCTTTCTCTACCGTTAAGTATGTTCTCGAGGGGCACGATCGCGGTGTCAACTTTGCGAGCTTCCACCCAACCCTACCACTTATCGTATCGTCTGGAGATGACCGACAGATCAAACTATGGAGAATGAGCGATAATAAGGCATGGGAGGTGGATACGTGCCGTGGGCATTTCAACAACGTATCGAGTGTACTGTTCCACCCCAAGCATGAGTTGATTGTCTCTGCTGGCGAGGATAAGACAATTCGCGTGTGGGACATGGGCAAAAGGACCGCTATCCAAACTTTCAGGAGAGAGCATGATCGATTTTGGGTGTTGACCGCCCATCCTGAGCTGAACCTGTTTGCTGCTGGTAAGTATTTACGCCGTTTGGAATGCCTGCAATACTTGACAAGCACTGACGCTTTAGCTAAGGTCACGATAATGGCCTGATCGTCTTCAAACTTGAGCGTGAACGACCGGCATTCGCTGTGTATAACGACACCCTCTACTATGTCCGAGACAAATACGTCCGTCAACACGACCTCAATGGCGGAACAGACACAGGCGTATTGAGCGTGCGCAAGCTTGGTTCCACCTACGTAGCACCAAAGACACTCAGCTTCAATCCTGCCGAACGGAGTGTACTCCTCACTACAACTTCCGAAAACGGAATTTTCGAACTCGTGCAACTTCCAAGAGAAACGAGTACCGAAGTAAAAGATTCAAGCGCGGACGGAAAACGCGGTCCCGGTAGTGCGGTCGTATTCGTTGCAAGGAATCGGTTTGCGGTGCTCGACAAGGCAAATCAGGTATAATCTCCACCGTCAGATATACCACGAGGCGCTAAAGTTTTTACATACTTCCCTACAGGTGATCGAGATCCGCGACCTCTCCAACGCTATCACCAAAACTGTCAAGCCACCTGTGCAAACAAACGAGATCTTCTACGGCGGTACAGCTTCTTTGCTACTTGCAAGTCCGACTCAGGTTATTCTCTACGATATTCAGCAGCAGAAAACTCTGGCGGAAATTACCACCCCGCCAGTCAAGTATGCCGTTTGGAGCGCAGACGGCAGTATGGTTGCTCTGTTGAGCAAACACAGTGAGTTGTCTCAGTGAATATACGTGGGTCATAATTCTAAACCTGAGTGTCCCATAGCTATCACTTTGGCGAATAAGGCTTTGGCCCAGACTAGCTCCATCCATGAGACTATTCGAATCAAGAGCGGCGCCTGGGATGACAGTGGAGTCTTCGTTTATTCGACACTGAATCACATCAAGTATGCTCTGACAAATGGGTAAGATCCCTTGATGGTTACCAAGCCAGTGGCTCATGAACACCCAGTGATAATGGCATCATCCGCACCCTGGAGCAGCCCGTATACCTCACCCGCATCAAAGGCAAGACAATTCACTGCCTCGATCGTTCCGCGAAGCCCCGGACCATTGCAATGGACCCCACTGAATACCGGTTCAAGCTTGCGCTCATCAAGCACAACTACGACGAGGTACTGCGCATCATCCAGACCTCCAACTTGGTTGGTCAGAGCATCATCGCTTATTTGCAGAAGAAAGGGTTCCCTGAGGTTCGTCGATTACGTGGTTCTCGTTTCATATAGGCTTCTCAACAAGAATCGCAGATTGCATTACACTTTGTACAAGACAAGAAGACCCGATTTGAGCTTGCGATCGAATGCGGAAACCTAGACGTTGCAGTCGAAACGGCTCGCCAACTTGATCGACCTGAGTCTTGGAACCGTCTCGGCGAGGCAGCTCTCGCTCAAGGCAACCATCGAATCGTTGAGATTGCATATCAGAAGACGAAGAACTTTGAGAAGCTGAGTTTCCTCTACGTTGCAGTTGGCGCCTCGGACAAGTTGGGCAAGATGGCGAAGATTGCAGAGACAAGGAAGGAACCCATGAGTCGGTTCCATAATGCCCTCTATCTTGGAGATGTGGTCGGCCGGATCAATGTGCTACGGAGTGTGGATATGTGTGAGTGGACTCACTATTCCAGGCGCAGAGGCCATATTGATTCGGGTTTGCAGTGCCTCTCGCTTATTTAACAGCTAAGACAAACGGATTGGACGACTTTGCAGCAGAAATCCTCCACCAGGGAGGCAAGACTGAAGCAGACCTTGAGGACCTTCCACCTCTTAGCCAGTCCCAGCTTTCCATCCCACCTATCATCACGCCCACCAGTGGCTTGAACTGGCCCATTGTCCCGACCTCAGAGAACTTCTTCGAAAAGGCGCTTGTCAACGGACACATTCCTGAAGCACCGTACGCCGATGGTCTAGATGATATGGCGGCTAGTGCAGCTCAACCTGAGCGTGACGAATGGGACGAGGATGGTACTCGTCCACTGACGGCTGAAGAAGAAGAGGAAGGTTGGGAGTTGGAAGAGGATGAAGATGAGGTTCAAACTGCTGAGGAGGAGCAGGACGAGGAGGTCGTTGGTGGACCTGGTGTTAGCGAGGTTGAGTTCTGGGCCCGAAACTCACCGTTCGCAGCGGATCATGTCGCCGCTGGATCATTTGAAACTGCTATGCAGGTGGGTGGCGTCAACAGTGTAGCGTGGTTTGTGTTACTAATTGCATCGCTATTTTAGCTGCTTAATCGTCAATCTGGTATTGTCAACTTCGAACCCCTCAAACCATTGTTCCTCGCTGGGTACCGCGCAGCGCACGTTTGGTTTTCACCCAACACGGTCCTTCCACCACTGCAATTACACATTCGTAGGAATCCTGAGGAGTCATCACCTGGCAAGGTGTTACCCGCAGCGAGAACACTCAAGCAAGCCAAAGCGGAGTTTTTGGAAGCAGCGAAGCTCGTATCACAGGCGAAGTTGGTTGAGGCCATCGAAGCGTTCAGAGGGTTTTTGCACCGATTATTGCTGATCGTGGTAGCGGATGCTGCTGAGGCCACTGAGGTGAGTTGCAGAACTTGAAACGAGATCGCTTCATTGACTGAGCCTGGCGCCTTACCAGTGGAATGAACTTGTCGCAAGCGCAAAGGAGTATCTGGTCGCCTCAACCTTGGAAGTCGAGCGCCGCAAGCTGGTACAGGAACAGCCCGACAACATCAAACGTAACCTTGAGCTTGCCGCATACTTCACACATTGCAAGCTACTCCCTCAGCACCGAATCATCGCTCTTCGCAATGGAGTGCAAGTTGCAACCAAGGCGAAGAATACTGCCACTGCTGCTAGATTTGCGCGACGGTTAGTCGAGCTCAATCCAGACAAGGCCGTTATTGCCAAAGTACGTATACTGAGAACACCTGTTGGTGGCATGATATTAACGCGCCTTACAGGCGAAAGAGGCAATCGCAGCAGGTGACCGGAACCCCCGTGATGCTGTCGAATTTTCGTATGACGAGTTTACGGAGTTTGAAGTGTGTGGAGCGACGTTGACGCCGATTTACAAAGGGTCCCCGAGTGTACGGTGCCCTTACACAGGTGCTGCGTACTTGCCTGAGTTGAAAGGGAAACTGGACGCCCTGCTCGGGCTAGCAGAGATTGGGGCGGCAGCCTCTGGACTGCCTGCACCACGGTAGACTGTAGACTGTCTATGGTGTACATAACCAGGCTAACTAGAGATAATCGTTGGGCACGTTTGTTATGGATGGCTGATGGGCTGATGGGTCGGCTGACCGAGATGCTTTGTCCGCTCACCTTGCTTTGCACCGCCGCCTAAGAACTGCTCCTGCTCGC
>Ga0307515_10007622_pt1 | contig 21352 bp, 14 predicted proteins | sample 17_EM_MG_FD_194513 | JGI IMG/M metagenome (GOLD analysis project Ga0307515, IMG submission 194513) | Populus trichocarpa ectomycorrhiza microbial communities from riparian zone in the Pacific Northwest, United States - 17_EM | ecosystem: Host-associated > Plants > Roots > Unclassified | place...
CTTTTTTTTTAACCCAAAACCCCATCACCGACCGTGTCATCGAGCTCCTCAACGTTTATATATTTTACCCTTAAAATATACTGGTGTCCAGCTGCTTCTTCTTCTTTTTTTTCCTTATCTCCCTCTTGCTGTTGATATTTTTCCTTTAAAATATACCAGTGTCCAGCTTATATATTTTATAAAAACAATTATATATATATTATTATTTTTACATTAAATATTAAAATTAATAATAATATAATAATTTTAGTTATAAAACCCAAATCAATTTAATTAATTGACTAAAAAATCAATTGACCCAGATTTAAATAAAATATAATTGATTTAATCTCAATAAATCATCTACTTGTTATAAAATTAGGTCAAAATCTAAATAAAAATCCTTTGAATTTTTTTAAATTTTTTTATCATTATTTTTATTTAGAAAGAGAGAGTGTTTTGACAAAGTTTTGATGATGGGAAGAACTAATGCTCTCTAAAAAACTCTCATGTCAAGATTCTCTTGTCCATTTCTTACAAAAAGTTTATTCTCGTTTATTTTATTAAGAATGAAACATTGAGTAAGACAAAGAAATAATATTGCAATCATAATCATACCAGAGAGTAAACAATGAATTGTTTTAAGGTCAAATGAATGATTATTGCCTGAACTATTTTTCAAGTTTGTTTTCTATCAATAAATACTGTTAATTTATATTCATGTTTTAATTATATCTTGCAAAAAACCAAATCATAAGAGGAAAGCAAGCGGGAAAAACCGCATGATATCTTAATACCATAATTGTCAAACTCCAGGCATTTCCTATGTAGCTTCTCTCACTTTCTATTGCTTAAATATTTACATTAGTGCACTTCCATGGAAAGTGCGGGATAGTTTTAGCTGCTGGGGCATCGGAGATATTGTGTGAGAACAATATTGACTAGCTATTTCACACACCATTGCCATATTATCATTTTACAAACTGTGGCATCCGAGTAGATTCTTAATTATGTTTTCTGCATCTTAGCTATAATGCTCGATCGATCGATCCACTCTACCGATCGCCATTGATGTAGGACTTGGATGTTATTTCACCATCTGATGACGACTCCGAGATGCTATACTGGATTCCCTGTTCAACTGCTGCGCCATGATAGTAATTTGAAGTTATTTTCCAGTTGTTGTATGCATTGCTTGGCACGTTCCCCATCTCAAGGTATCTATTATGATCAGTTGAATACCCAAGTGGTGGAAATGATTTCACAGTCGTCTGATGCTGATTCAGGTACTGATCCACTGGCTCACCTATTTATTTGTTTTTAACCAATTCTATGTTAGTAGAGGGAGAGAGTTCATAATGAGCATTTTTTTTTATTAATAAGAGAATTAACTATATATACCTTGAGTGAGCAGAGGAGTACTGTCACTTGGAACTCCAGCAACCTCCTCCAAAGAGTTCCATTCTGCATACGCGTGTCTCACCAAAGTCTCGATATAACCCTGTGCGAAAAAATTATGATAAGAAACATATATGCTCGCGCGCGAGCGCAAAAATAACATAATTATATACTTGAAATATGTGCCTAGATGATTCCTTACCCTTATGCTTGCAAGCTCCTTGTTGGAGTATGAATTCCCATCGATCATGGCGTGCACGATTTGACATATAGGGTTTAAGGTGATGGTGCAATTGGGGCGGCGAAAAATAAAATGATTGTTCCCCAGATCACAAGTCCTCGCATGTTTTATTGTAACTTCCCACATTTTCTCGGACATCCCAGGGCCTAAAATCTGTTCAAGTAATAACAGCAACAAGTTAAGTTAGTTTCCATGTATTTGGTGGCATTAATCAATTATAGATTGTCGGAATTGTTCTAAACATTAAGGTAAAATGTTAATTTACATACCCTCCTGAGTTTCTGTCGGTCGACAACAGACAACTTCAAGAAGTCTTGCACGGTGTTAATACCCTCGGCGGTTAGCTTTCTGTGGAAAGCTCCATCTTTCCCTATCTTCTCAAGTCGCCAAACTTCGTCTTGTAGCATTGGTGGATGATGCTTCTTGTACACTGCATGGAAAAAAAAAGATGTCATGGCCGCTTGTTCATTAAATATTGTTAAAGAAAATGAATCCAATAACCAAACAAAACACATTAAGCATATACCTCTCTGTTTGTATTTATTGGGACTATTCATGTAATTAGGATCAGTCGCATTCTCAGTTGGCAAGCAAAGAATTTAACTTATTTCATCGACCACAGCGGCCGGGTGGATATGAAAGATCATGAAAGGAATAGAGTCAATAATAATAATAAATAAAAAAGGCCACTTGCTTGTAGAGTCTCAGCATTTAATTCTCTTTACTTGATCGAATCAAGGTTCATCACCAGTATGTGTAGTAAAAAATAATGATTTTATTACAACGAGAATATTGGGTATTAAAAAACATGTAATAGTTGCAAAATCTTAGATGTTTGATGACTGAAATTTGCTGGTCCTCCTGATTGAAAAGGATTTTTCTGAATGGATCCAAATGGTCCCCGTTGAATTGTAGTTCTTAATTTTCAAAGATATATATTGTTTCTTCAAAAACTCTACAGCTGATATTTTTAGAAAGTGATTTATGAAAGAGATCTTTTAGTAAAATTAGTGTTATTCTAAAAAGAATTATGGACTGGGACCCGCTCGCTCTAGCAGTTGATAGAAAATAAATAAATAAATAAATAAAAATGTGAGGTATTTACGCCGGCATCTAGCTATGTTTGTGTTTCGATCCTCTAAGAACAAGCATGGTGTAGTATGGTAAATTAACGAGTTTTTTAATTTGTTGTGTGACGAAAGCTGTTGAGTTATTCTATGTATTAGGTAGAGGGATAGCTCTTTCCCCTTTTGATTTCGGAAAGAAAAAATAAATAATAAAAACATGTATCCCTTAATTCCCACTTCCAGGCAGTGTTCTTCGTTCAACCTCAAGCCCTTCCTTGCGGGGAAAGAAATTAAATTAAAATTCCATTTTAAAATCATATCCATGTTCACATCATGATCTACTACGCTAGGTGCTATCATAAGCAAAGGTGATCGAACCTAAATAAGCAGAGGATAAAATAACTGATGAGGGCAAACTAAGCAAATTAAGATCGAAGAACATATAAATATATAGTATATGGTAAGATGTTTTGTTCAGTGGTTTGACTTAATTGCTAGCTAGATTCACGGTTTTATATGGTAATCTACAACATTGAGAAAGATTATAAGATCATTTTTAATTTTATGCCCAGCTCGCCAACTCACTTTAGCTAGACAGAGAGAATATTGAATGAATATTTAATAAAGCAAATTGATCCTATAATATTTTCGAAGATTAATTATTCGGTTTGGTGAGATTCGCATCCATTTGATTATTATTCACTTAGTTATGTCTACCACATTAAACTAATGATCATAGCATTATACTAGATACTCAAACATTAATTAAATACCACGAGCTAGATAATTGTGGAATGTTTTCAAAAAATGGCAAGTTTACATGTATCATGCTAGAATATTTAAGAAAGAAAGGTAGAAGAAGCTTACATTCTCCACGGTGATCTTTGACAACAAAAGCTTCGGTGATTGCTTCACGGATTTTAACCCCTTGGTAGCTCCCCGGAGCTACTCTTGCACCGAGCCTGAATTTCCTGCTCCTGATCCAGCTCGAGTTGTCCGTGAACTCAATCTCTCCAATGGGTGCAAATCCATCCCGTAGAGTGACCGTTAAGCAATCTCCGGCGAGCAAAGGTCGCTTGCCTGTTCTCTCCTTCACAATATTGCTGTCGAATTCTTCACTTGTCCACTTGCTGCTACCATTCGAAGGGAAATCTCCATCGAGAACCACAACTTCAATCTTGAGCGGGTGAGGGAGATATGTCGGCACCATTTGATCACCCCTCGTGTCTACAAGAAGGATTTGCAGGGGAGAACTATCAAGATCAACTATTTTGCTCCCTGTGAATATAGGGAGCAGGAGACTCTTGCTATACATTAGTTGTAGACTAGATGCTTCAAGGGCTTTGATTTGCAACGACGATGATCTAGTCAAAGAGCATGTTGAACGCCTTAAACTGCCCTCAACCTCTTCATTCACCTAATAAAACATATAACAACGCTTCTTAGTTATTTGTGTCATGCTTTATTCTTGCTAGGGTTTCTATTTGCCGGCAAGTTGTCCGGAAGATAAAATTAGTGCAAACCCTAAAATATTGAAAGACGCGCAGGGATATGGAGATTATATTCTATCAAATTATTATAAGTATATCCACAAGTAATTAAAACGAGGTATATATATACACTTAATTAAATCCTTTCCTTGTATCGTTGCTATATATTTAATAGAATGGACATGCACAAGCTAGTAACTTACCACTCTCCTGATCATTGGCTCTAAGGAAAAACATAAATTCTTTAAGGAATTCATCGTTACTGCTTCTCCAATCACCCTGTCAAGAAATTATACAAATGAGATATATACAGTACTATTCTGATGTGCACCAGCTACAAGTGCAATTTCTTTGCTTAATTTCTCACATAGAATTTAAAAGGCCAGCCCCCAGAAAAGCTAATGGCGTGTTTCAGCATCAAGCTCAAGTTTCATGAATCAAAACAACAGAAATGAAGAAGAAATTAGCTCAGAAATACAAACATACGAAGCGAAGGAAGGTCTAGTTCTCATTCGTTTCTGATCCACTGGCTGATCCAAGTCCGAATCCTGTTCATCAAGAAAACGTTTGGCCGCCATGAAATTTAAGGATGTGAAGAGCAGAAACTAAAAATAATTAGGAGATGAAATGGTGAAGCAAGGAGTTTGAGTTCAGGGCTCAGTAGTGCTAGGGTTCTTCATCTACAAGTGGTATATATAAGGGTACAAAAACAGCTAGAAAAATAATAATAACAAAAGGCAGCTTCTGGGAATCATAAAGGAAACAACTTGGTAGGTGAATAGCGGAGTGACCAAGAGGTATATGATGTAACGACTTTGACGTCGACTTTTCCCCAAGTCAACCCCAATCAAGCACCATTGATTTTTCTCATTGGAGATTTGCTTCTCATATCAACGGCTATGATCAATCAACCGATTAGATGGTACAGATGTTTGTGTCTAAGCAGATTTGTTGGGTTGCTTTTAATGGAAAATTCTGGCCGTCTGACAACCTTAAATATTTCATGTGAAAATGGTCAGACAGTAGCTTCATTTCTGAGAAGGATCTGGCTTTTGTTGGTAGGTGGGTCCCAAACTCATTTTTAGACATTTCATCGAAGCAATGAGATATAAATATGAATTACTAGTGGGCCCATGACTGAATATCGTAGAAGGATGTTATGCTCACGTCAATGAAGAAATCATTATGATTTACCTTTTTTTTCTTTTTTTAGGCAATGAGAAAATGATATACTGATGCTTGTCAATGTCGATTTTTGTGTAGATGGTTTTTTTCTTTCTTTCTTTTTAATTTTTTATATATCATCCTATCAGTTTTTATGTTTTTATATTTTAATTAAATAAATGCCATTGATAAGAAATTCATGAAATTTTATTTTTTTTAATCTACCATGCATTAACAAAAACCTAAAAAAACTTAGTTTTTTTATTAAAAACTAAGACAAAACATTCTAAACAATGAAATAATATTTTTATCATTCTAAAAAAAATTATTTAATTTTTTATCGAGGGTAATATAGTTTTTTCTTCATGATCCAATAATCATTATCAAATTAACTAGGGATAAATCAGTCTTTTCATTTTTTTTCATAGTAAAATGACTTAATTGTGTTTAAAAGCAAAATATATATATATATATATTAAACTAGAATCCAAGAGCATTTTTATCTAATTTTTAAACATAGTAAAATGACTTAATTAATATATATATATATATATATATATATATATATATATATATATATATTATAGGATGGCGTCCAACGGTTTTTTCTGTATTTTTATCCTTGTTCTTTATTTTCTATAATCTACTTTAATAAGGTGGGATTTGATATTTTAACAAATATAAAATATTATTTTAAAAAAATATCATTCAATTTTTTTATTTGTCATATTTTTTTTATTATTTTTATTACTATTTGTTTTATTTGTGATAATTTTTAAAATTGAATTTTTTTTAACAATTTCATCCTCTATTTTTTTTTCTTGTCATTTTAACCTCATTCTTTTTATTGTTATTTTTTTACTTTGAAATATTTTTAAAACTAATTTTTTTTCTAATTTTATTATTCAACACTAAATTATTCATGGTATAGAATTTGCTACCAATTTAATAAACTCTAAAGGATAACTAGTTCATATCCAATAATAAAATTCCGAAATTTCAACTAAAGTTTATGGCCTTAATTTTCAATATAAAAAATAGCTTGGATTTATTAAAGATAATAAATTATTTTCTTAATTAACACGCTGGAATTAGTTCCCAATCGTGGGATATATCATTATTCTCAGCCACGCTTTTTCACAACAAATAATCCATGAATTGATAATCATTATGTTCAGCACAAATTCTACCTTTTTCCCTCTACAATGGCCACCAACATCGTTTCCTCAAATTCACCCCTTTTGAACTATGTTCCTCATTAAATTAAATTAGGGTTTCATCAAATTATTAACAGAAATGCTGGGACTCAATCAAACAAACAAACAAAAATAGCATAGGAAGCAATAAAAATAATTAAAAGAGGTCATGGAAAAATAATTTATCAGTAGTAAATTTAGCAGTAGTAAATGAGATTTCATACGATTTAACTTTTTGTTTTTGTTTTTTCTGGCACAGGATTCTCTTGAGTCACTGGGTCACTGTTCTTCAGCATGATCACGCCACTCCCAGCATGTTTGTCCCGACACCAATTTTGATATTAGATAATAATCTCTAGTTGTCGCAGAAGGTTCCTCAACATTGTTCGGAAATTTGGCAGCGTTTTCAGTTTTCACCAGGAGAGCTGGACCACTCCACAGTGTGGGTGTGCGCAAGCCTATCAGTAAGCCTATAGTTCTGAAAATCATGCTCATACGTACTTTCCTCTTTTATTAAATTCCTGATAGCTACTCGCCTGACTTTGGTTTCATGCTTGCTTGTGACATAACCTAATTTTTTATTTTATTTTATTAATATTTTATAAAAATCTAAAAAAGCTAAAACATAAAAAAAACATTTTGGATGTATTTTGGTCATTCACACTTTTTTTTGGATTTTTTTATTATTTTTCTTTGTTAATGCCTTTTAAAAAATTCAAATTCAAAGAATATGTTTTTTACTTCAACACATCCATATTGTAATTCTAGTAAAATCAAACTTAACTCATATAAAATCAGTAAACTTGGTTTGATTTTATAAATTTACTAAATTTGTGGTATGAATCAAGTCAGGTTTAAATTTGGCCTTAAAATATTTGCTAATCAATTTTAAGAGATTGCGCATATCGTTCAAACCGTATATTGGATAGAGCTGCAATTTTATAGGGTAATATTAGACAAATAAAAATATATTATGTGAAATTGTCAGGTCAAATGAAGTTCGGGAACATAATATTTCAAATGGTCAAAGTTAGTAGACGAATCTTGTCAAACTAAACATTCGTGTACTGTTTTGGGACATATCTGAAGCTACCAGTGGAATTTTATTGTGATTAAAGTTGGGCTAGAAACTAGACATCTAAAGCTTTCCAACCATATATCGTAGGCCCAGTAATTCATCCACGTTAGAGAGAACGACATGTTTGACATCAAGATTCAAATTTGCCAAGAATATGCGAAAATTGAAGGTTTGGGTTACATGGAGGAATTTTAATGTGAAGACTTTTTTTATTATTCTATTTTTTTTATTTATTTATTTTTGAATAATTATTTTTAATTTGAATTTTTTTTAGTGCATTAGACATTGTTTAGGGAGTTTATTTCATTATTGAATTTATGTTAGTTAATTATTAGTTTAGGCTTATTACTCTACCAAAAATTCAATGAATACCAACGGAATTACCGGAAAAAAAATTTTATTGGTAATTTGCGGTGATATTTACCAACCGATTTAAATCCGTCATTAACACCATCGGTATATACCGACAGAATTCCAGATAGAATACAAAGAATTTCAAAAAACAAAGTAGTGTGATGACGTGGAAGTTTTTGTAGGCGATTTTACCGACGGAATTATAGAGGGATTTAAATCGGGTTCTTATAGTGACATGTCCACTTCACTGGTAGAATTGTCGTCGGAATCACAGATGGAAATATTCCATCAGTGATTCCATCGATAAACGTTAATATATCACCATACTGCCAACCTTTTCCCTCCCCTATTTCTCATTCTTCTTCCCCATCCCTACATCTAAACAAACTCTCCCCCTCCAAAAAAAAAACCCCGCAAAGAACCAGCCCTCAAAATATCCCTCACTTCTCAACACAAATCATCATTTTTTATTTTTTTTGTAGTCACAGCATCCGTGCCCTGATTTATTGTGGATTGTCATTTTTTGTAAGTAAATCTATCTTTTTTAATTTTAACATTAAAATGTCAATTTTATTATTATTGAATGTTTTTTAGTATATGTATTTTGTTAGGGTATGTACATGTTTTATTATTGTTTTCTCAAACAAACTTGTAGTATGAATGTATAATTTTGTACTTGTTATAGTTTGTTTTAGATTTTGTAAAATTGTATTTGTTTGTAAATTATTGAAACTTATGTCGAATTACCAAATTAGATGTGTTGTGATGAAATAAATAATAGCTTGTTTAACATGTCATTTTTAATTTTTATCAATGTTATTGTTGAGTTGTAATTTCTATAAATTTATGTGTATAAATTTGAATGGAAGTTGATAATTGATAACAAATATTTAAAAGAAGTTTTAAAGTAAGTTGGATAATCTTAAGCTAAACCAATATTTTTGCAAATTTATTTACTTAACATAGTTAATTAATACATGTTGTCATCATTAATTTATAAAATTTCGATAGAAGTCATGAATGATTGTTCATGGATGTATCGAGATTCACCTCAAGGATTACGAAGGATGAATTATTGTAATTGGGTTCAGGGTTTATTAATTTCACAACATCTATTCCGAGAAATTTTAGTGGAGGCGGTAATAGGTGTCCATGCAGGAAATGTAAAAATAAAAAGTTTCTGCATCCAGATGTTGTAACGTTGCATCTTCTACACAAAGGGTTCATGGAGGATTGCCTGTGTTGGTATGCACACAGAGAACTATTTGTTCGTAATGAGAGCATGATAGAAAGGATGGTTAGGTCAACTTTTAGTGCTAGCAACGTGCATTGAGTTGTAAATGACAACAGTAATCCTTACAGGAATATGGTTATGGATGCAATGAGAATGAATCAAGGTAATGTCAATCAATGTCCAATCATAGAAAAAGAACCTAATACAGACGCGGCTAGGTTTTTTGATCAGTTGAAAGATTTTGATGAACCATTATGAAATGTATAGGTGATCATTTTCGGTTTGGTTCAGTTCGATTTTTACCTATAAAAAACAACCAAATAAAAAAAACAAAACCAAACCAAAACCGGTCCAAATTGACCGGTTTCGGTTTGGTTTTTGATGCCCAAAACCGAAAAAACCTATATACTTTTTCAATTCAATTTTTTTCCGATCCCAACTACTGGGAAAGCTAAAAGAGCACATGAACATGCACAAGTATACACAGATAGGAAGAGGATTTTAGATCCGTTGAATCATAATGCCTTTTCTTTTCACAAGGAAAACTTCGAAGTAATACTGAATCACTGATGAATTGTTATAAAACAGAATAATCAGCAAGTCCAACGGCCAATCTCCTATACCCTAAACCCAATGATGAAACAAAATCAACAAAAAGCTGAACAATAATTGAGGCAACAGTAGAATTACAAAGCATATGTCTAAGGGAGGGGGCGGCTGTGTGAACGAGGACTGAGGCCTGAGGGAGGGGGTGGCTGTGCAAACGAGGACTGAGGACGAACCTGAGGGAGGGGGCGGCTGTGCGAACGAGGACTGAGGACCGAGGCATGAGGGAGGGGTTGGCTGTTCGAACGAGGACTGAGGATCGAGGCCTGAGGGAGGGGGTGGTTGTGCAAACAAGGACTGAGGCCTGAGGAAGGGGGCGGCTGTGAGAAGTGAGAACGACTGAACGAGGACGAGGTTACTCTACTAGGGTTAATTATTAAGTCTTAATGCCTTATTGTAGAAACTAGAAAGCTTTGTAGCCTTTTTTATTATTATTTCTGAACCGAACCGATTCGGTTCAGTTTACCCGGTTCAAGCAATACAAAATCGAAAACCAAACCGAACCGAACCAAACATTTTCCTAAATATTCTAATCAGTTTAATCGGTTAATTTTTTTTTTGGTTTTCTCGGTTTTTCAGTTTTTTTGCTCACCCCTAATGGAATGGCTACACGAATCACAGTAAATTATCAGTTGTTGCACAACTGTTCACTATCAAGTCGGATTATAGGTTGAGTAGGGCTAGTTATAATAGAATTATCGAATGGATGAGAAGCATTTTACCTAAATGAAACAGGCTGAAAAGAGAACTTTTATGCTGCTAAGTCCATGATGAAACCCCTCGATTTAGGATGTTAGAAAATCAACATATGCCCTAACTTCTGCATGATGTACTACTTTGAAAATACTGAGCTGACCGTGTGCATGACATGTGGGCATTCCCGTTACAAACCTAGAATTGGCAAGGAAAAGACTCTCGTGGCATATAAAAAACTTAGATACTTCTCAATCACACCTAGACTGCAGAGGTTATTCATGTCACTAAAAACTGTTGAGCACATCACATGACACCAATCACATGATGCGGTTGATGGAGTGATGGTGCATTCTTCTGACGACGAAGCATGTAAACACTTTAACAGTGTGCATCCTCACTTTTCAGCTGAATCAAGAAATGTGCATCTTGGGTTATATACATACGGATTTAACCTATTCGGGTCATTTACTGCTTCTTATTCTTGTTGGTTAGTTATACTCACAATTTATAACTTGCCATCGGGAATGTGTATGAGGCTGGATTTCATGTTTTTATCTATGGTAATACCCGATCCGAACAGTCCAGGATGAAATATAGATGTTTGTCTTCGACCTTTGATTGATGAGTGGACGCAGTTGTGGTCCTCCGGGGCTTTAACTTATGATATATCAAGAAAATAGAATTTTCTTATGAGGGCAACTTTGATGTGGACTATTAATGATTTTCCAGCTTCTGGAATGGTTTCTGGTTGAAGCACGCATGAAAAACTAGCAAGTCCATACTGCATGGAAAACAACAAGGCATTCACGCTAACAAACTAGCATGTCTACCAACATTTCTTGCCAACAAATCACAGGTACATAAATAATATAAAAGCTTTCTTTGTTGGCAGAGTTGAAAAGAATATTGCACCCCCGCGTCTTTCTGGTGAAGAATTGCATGATGTTGTATCAGAGTACGGTGACATTGTGTTTGGTTTTCACTTTGGTAAGCAGAAGTTTCATGGGCTGCTTGTGCTGATTTTGCTTGTCATGGGCTGTCATTGCCATTGCTGCTCATTTGTTTGATTCCAATGTCTTTCCTCCTGTTTGGGAGGCATGCTTGTTCTCTACATAACATTTTATTTGGCTGCTTAATTCACTGGTATGCTGCTAGGTTTGAAGGAGCTTCACTTGCTCCCATTGGTTTTGTTCTTTGCTGCTGGTTTCTGTTATTCTCACCAGGTTGCCCATGCTATTGCATGTGTCTACTGGTCTGATGGTTGGATAACATGTCTACTGCTTTGAAGCTGACTGCAGAAATCCCCTTGTTGCACTAGATTGCTGGAGTTTGCCATGCCTATGCAGGGCATTGTTGCAGGTTTTGTTGATGACCCTATCCTCTGTGGTATGGTGTCTGACTGCTGATTTTATTTAGCTAGTTGGTTTGGTTTCTTTGTATCAGGGAGCATGTTCCCTTAGATTATTCAAGGGAGCCTGTTCCCTTTAGCTGGTCAGTATATGCCTATATATTTTGACTTGCTGGTTTCCAGCCGTGTTTAACTTTTGATCTATATAATTTCTTGTATTTGATAAATAAAAAAAAACAACTCCATTTCCACTAACTTTATATATATATATATATATATATATATATATATATATATATATATAAACACAAGGTTTATCCATATTTTTTATGAAATCAAACTATTTGATTATCTCATGAAAACATATATTCCAACTTCTTGAAGCATGCTTAAGTTCATAAATGGATTTTTGTAGCTTGCATACTGTATTGGTAAATTTCTTGAATTAAAAACCTTCAGGTTGTGTCATATACATATCTTCATGAAGATTCTCATTCAGGAATTTAGTTTTGACATCCATTTGTCAAATCTCATAATCATGGTATGCAGCTATAGCAAGCAAAATCCTTATGGATTTTAACATAGCTACCAGCTAGAAGGTTTCATCAAAGTTAACCCCTTGTCTTTATCTGTAACTTTTGACAACTAGTCTAGCTTTGTATGTTTATAAATTGTTATCCATGTCAGTTTTTCTCTTAAATAACCATTCACATCCAATGGGTTTTATCCCTTCAAATGGATCAACCAAAGTCCATACTTGGTTAGTTTTTCTCTTAAATAACCATTTACATCCAATGGGTTTTATCTTTTCAAATAGATAAACCAAAGTCCATACTTGGTTAGTGTTCATAGAAACCATTTCAGATTCATGACTTCAAGTCATTGCTTAGAATCAATATTAGATATTGCTTCTATATAATTGATAGGCTCATTAAGTATGAGCAATTTGTCATCATCAGCTTCCACGTGAAATTGATATATCAATGGTGCATAACGTGTTTTACCAAATCTATAGAGTTCTTGTGTTTCTTGAGTTTCAGGCTGAATATCAAATGTTATAGCCTCAGGCTCTCATTCTATTTAGATGTTTGTTTGTGGTTCTTGAACTTCTTTAAGTTTTATTTTCCTCACACTACTCATTTAAAAAAACAATTTTTTTCTCTAGAAAGGTAGAATATTTTGAGACAACATTTTTTGCTCAATGAGATGGTATAAATAATATCCAACATGTTTTTTTGGATATCCCATAAACTTACAATTATCTAAGTTAGCTCGTAACTTTTCAAATATTATATGCTTCACAAAATAATTACATCCCTAAATCATTAAGTATGATAGGTTTTGTCTCTTGCCATTTCATATCTCATATGAAGTCTTATCAACTGATTTTGATGAAACCCTATTTAAAAGGTAAGCAGCAGTTTGCAGGGCACAACCCTAAAAAGAAAATGGAAGGTCTAGATAGCTCATTATGGACCGTACCATATCTATTTCAATATGATTTCTCCTTTAAGAAACTTTATTGAGTTGTGGTGTTCCAGAAGATGTTTTCTAAGATAATCCTATTATTTTTAGATAATCGTGAAATAATTGGATCAAGTATTAACCACCTCAATCTAATAGAAGTATTTTGATACTTTTTCTAATTTGTTTTTCAACTTCATTTTTGAATTTCTTAAACCTTTCAAATGATTCAGACTTGTGTTTCATGAAATAGACATAGTCATATCTAGAATTGTCATCATCAGATGTAATGAAATAAGTACATCCACCTTTAGCATGAATCGTCATAAGTAAATATACATCTGTATGTATTATACCTAACAATTTCTTAGACCTTTCACTCTTTCCAGTAAAGAGTGTTCTAGTCATCTTACATAATAAAGAAGCTTCACAAGTTTCATATGATTCATAATAAAAAAAAGAACAAAATATCCTTATTTATGTAACTTAGTTATTTTTTTTCATTGATATGAATTAGTCTTCAATGCCATAAATAATATGGATATTGATTATCTAATATTTTCTTCTTGCTATTTATATTGAATTTGGGCATTTCAAGATCAGGTATATACAAACTAATTGTATAAATATCAGATCCATGATAAGCATCATTTTTATAGAAGAAACAATGTTTTCCTTTAATAATAAATTTAAATCTATTCAAAAATGGATATGATGTTTCTAGAAAGTGTTAGAATAAATAACAATTATAAGTTCTAGTATCAGCTCATTTGGCAAAGTAAATGCAACCCTTGCTACATTACCAACTGTTAGGTCCATTTGACCTTTATTCAATCATAAACACACATTAAACATAAGCTGCGATAAGATTTTTAGCTTTCATGGTTGCAAGATAATCTTTGTAGTTCATTCTATAGTGGTTTTCCTTGCCACAATAATGATAAGTACCCTTGTTATTCTTGATTTCCTAAGTAGGCTTCTATACTTAGGCCACAATACCAAGTCAACGCTTAACCAATGGTCCATGAAAAAGCCTGATCGGCCTAATTTCTTTAAAATAACCAATCATCCTTAACACATAGGTGTTCACCAAGGATCCTTCTGCTATCTTACAGTGAAATAATTCCTTAGAGGTATCATACCTCGCATTGCATCTAGTCGCATCAAACATCTCTTTAAGATTTATTATATAGACATCCATATTCTCATGATGTATTTGAAGTTCAAGTGATACGCTAGCTAACATCATACTTGTAGCCTACTCATTGTCATCAAAATGACATTGATATTCAGTCCTAACTTTGTTATCTCATCAAGGATAGAAGGAATTAGATTTTCAAGAACATATAACCTTCTTTTTTTTTATTTTAGAACAATTCTTATATATTGGTGCTTGTCCAAGAAGTTTAGTTTAGTCAATTTATTAGTATCATGTATGTTATATAGGGATATATTTATCTTTACTCATGGTAATCTATCAACTTATTCATGTAAAGATTACGAGTATTAATTTCATGCATACATATTTATAACAAAATTCAGATAAGGTCTTTCATCTTAACTTGGTCTCCCACTATTTCCGTGCAAATTAATAGCCCTCACTATTTATTCAGAAAATCTCTTTTAGATCTCCTAGTGGTCTAAGATCTCATTAATTTATATGATCTTAAGTAACTCAACAAATCAAAATAAATTAAATTAGGTAGATAATATAAAAAATTTTACTGTCCAGTTTTACGATATTAAGCATATCTTCTAATCTGACCAATTGATCAAGATGAAATTTTATAAGTCTTCAAATCTATTGTTCTATCTTGAGTTAAAATTTTAAATCAATTAGAGTTTGATAAGGTCTTAAAAGGGTATTGATGGTTGGATAAAAATACAAAAAATGACAAATGAATTAAGTAGTGAAAGTTTTATAAATAAACACAAATAATCCCCATCTTTTTATGTATTGCTAGAATATTCAGTAGTTAAGGCTAGAGAGAAAAGAAAAGAAGGTCGACACCTTGGAAACCATATCTTCGTCGTTCACCATTGGATCGAACTGAGTTTTAGATATGTTGTGCACCTCATCACCCTCTATTATATGACTAGAGGGATTATGGTTATCAGCCTTCATTTGAGAGATGTAACAGGCGAGGTTTTTTTTTACAAAACCCACCTTGGATCAATCACGACCACTAGATTGTTTCTCCTCCATCCACCGTTGGATTCACTTGAAATTGAATATGGTAGTTCTCCTAGGTGCATGTGTTCTTATGGTCAGTGGAGATTGTAAACAAACATCTCAGAAAAGATATGTGCTTCCTGAACAGTAACTCATCATTTTCCAAGTTAGTTCAGATCGTTGCCTATAGTTGGTAAGTTAACTGTTGGATTGAATTTCATTTTGGACATGTTATGTATGATATGATGTTAGATAGCTTCACCGTTGGGATTAAGATAAATTGGTGTGTACACAGAGTTATAGATGTTTGAATATACTATTCCTAGACTCATTGATTCACTATTGCAACTCGTTAAGTCACTATTCCAACTCAGTTACTATTATAACTCGTTGGCTCATTATTCCAACTCAGTGGATAATATGAAATTTAAAAAGGGTTTAAATAAAATTGAACACTTATTAGGTATATGTTGCTCCAAGTATTCTATTTTAAATAGTGCATAAAGTGAGATATTTAATCGAGAAAGATTTTTAAATAGATAAAAGCTTACTTGGTCAAAATTATGAATATGGTAAAGGGAAGGATTAACTTGAAAAGGGTAGCATGGACTATGTCGAACTTGGCTTGAATTGTTGTGTAGAATCCATTAATGAAAAATTGAGTCATTTGAACATTAAAAATCGTTAACAAAAAATAGAGTCATTTAGACATTAAATGTCAATGTAAAAAGATAACAATGTAAATGAATTGAAATGATAAACAAAAATAGTATATCCATGAACTGTTTATGAAAGTATACGATAACGTGAATTAGTAAATATAACTAATGGACTATAAAGGTTTGAATATTAATTCGATTTGTTTTATTGAAATGTAGAAGAAATGTTTAGAGTGGGACCTGACATTTTAGGAGTGTGTATCACAGGATTTCAAGGTAAGGGTTCCCCCCCTTACTTCTTTAATTGTTTAAATTTTTGTAAAGTTAGAATATGATAGAAATTATATGTATTTTGTACTACTATGTTTAATGAAAAATATCGACTGCGAGTATGAGAAATATTGTTATGTGAATATTGCATGACCTGATAAATATTTTTATGTGAATATTGCCTGTGAGTAGGAGAAATATTATTATTGTATGAATATTGCCTATGAATAGAAAACAATATAAGAATATTGTGATGCCAATATGCCTATGGGGTTGGAAATAAGTGTGTGTGTGTGTAGATGATTTGTGATCAACCGTAACAATGGACATCAAAATTTAATTGAGGAGATATTGAATTTGACTAGCTGGCCTGTCTGGGGCTAATGGTATCAATGAGGTTAATGACCAGCATATTGAATTTGACTAGCCAACCTGTTTGGTGCTAGTAGCATCAATGAGGTTGATGGTCGACATATTGAATTTGACTAGCTGACCTGTTTGGTGCTAGTGACATCAACGAGGTTAATGACTGGCATATTTAATTGACTAGCTGTTTGGAGTTGAGCTAGTGGTATTAATGTCATTGACTGTCAGGATACTTGATTAACCAGTTGTTTAGAATGGAGCTGGTGGTATCAGTGTAATTGTTTTACTGGGTTATTAGATGGAATCAAATAGATGACTAATAAAATAAAATGATGTATTTTTGTTAAAGTGTTAACTGTAGATTAATGAAATAAAATAGAGGTGTATATTGTTTGTTATATTTTTGTTGAATTTTATTCATGATCAATAATGTAATGGAAGGTCTAGGATGGTAGGACTATGGAATGTTTAGAATGTTTGTGGATTGTTGATGTTGACACTTGAGATCATAAAATTTTTACGAGAGACACTATAAATTTTTTATTAAATCGAGAAAGTTTTCATTTGAAAGTAATAAGTCGAGGTAAAGTGCAAGCCTTAAATCTTTTTGAAAATGAGTAAAAAATAGTGTGAAAGATAATAGCATTGTCTATATGAAAAGGAAATGAAATGATGAACCATTATAATGATGAATACAAAATGCGCTAGATTGAACTGGGCAAATAATCGCACAAAAAGCTAAAACAACAAAATATATGTTAAAAGAACATGAATGTGCATACGAAATAAATCACAAAAGGGAGCCATAATGATATATAATAAATTAAAATAACATGAGTATTGATTAGAACAAACTAAATACTGGAGAACCTAAAAATGCATAAACATGTTTGTAAAACAAAATGTGTCGTAAATTAAATGTGTTGAGGATTGAAACAATGATGTGAACTAGAGATGATTGTGAGATATATATATATACACGATCATATAGATTAAGTGTATTTGAGAAAGTGAATTGAAGGATGACTTAAGCATGTTGTGAACAAGAGTTAATATGATGTGACTGTGATGGTTAAACGAGTACTATGATGAAATAAAAGTTCACCAATGATTGATGAAAATGTATTAAATTTGAATCTAGCATATTAAAAATCTTATTAATATCCTAAACTATCTTAGGATAAATTAAATAAAATATTTTGGTTTAAAAACTCTCTTTACTTTAGAAAAGTCATTTTTCTAAACATTATTTAATTAAATATTTTAACTAAATCCTAATCTTATTAGGACATGACCAAACTAAAAATTTTTGAATTAAACATTTTAATTCAATCTTAATCCAATTAGAAAAATTAATTCTATAATTAATTTCATTTAGGGTTTTAATTTTAATATAAAATTATTATTTTATATATGCTGGGCTAAAATATATTCAACCCCAAATACTCCTAGTTATAAGTTTCAGGGGTAACATCGTAATTTTATCCCTAAAAAAACTCTAAAATAGGTTGTAAGGGCAAAATCATAAATTCTGCCCTTTCTTCTTCTTACTGTTGCAACTGCTTTTGCCAGTGTTAGATGCCTACGCCAACAACAGCCCTTAGCAGTGTTAGTAGTGTGCATAGCACAACCAAGTGTCATCATTGGTGGTGACAGTTGTAGCCACCTATAACCTCTTTTTTCTTTTCAACAATGGATTCAGGCTAGATCTGGTCGGAACAGTAGCTAGAATCCTTGTTTTTAAAAAATTATTAAAAAATAAAATTTGAGAAAAATAAAATTTTCATATAAATTTAATTCACAATTAATGTCAACAACAATTAAAACATGCAATTAACAACCATAATTGTCTAACGAAGGTTCTGATACCACTGTTGGGTTTTTTGAAACACATACACGTAGCAGAAACAATAAATTTAAAATTTTTCAAGAGTCTCAAGGATCTCGTTAGACAGATCTAAAGTTGTTTAGGGTTTATGCGAAGATTATCTAAAGATTAGATATTCTTTTCGACTTCGAATATTTGCTTCAAGGTTGGATTGTCGCAACTCACAGTCGTCCAAGTATCCGGTCTCTAACGGTAATCCACACAAATCACTAGTAAGAAATCTCTTAAACCCTTTTAGAAGAGAGAGTTTGTTATATCTTAGAGTGCTAGCTCTTTTCTTTGTGTTTTATTAGATGTTTACGTGTTGTACTTTTCTTACCCTTCTTTTCATAAAAAATAAGAGATATAACATTTTATTTATAGAAAAACCTAAAAAAACCCTATAAATGAAAATATATCAATTTTCTCTTAAATAATATCGCATATATTATTTTAGACTAATTTTATAAATTTATTCAATCAAGTCCTTACTTGATTGTTTCTAAGTTTAGAATTGTAATATCTTATATTAATTACATTTTAGTTATTAATTTTTAAAATTTATTTACAATCAAGTTATAAATGTGTGTGTATGTCTGTGTTTCCATGCATTTGAGAGTGGCACCCAAACTCCACAAATATCCATTACTTTCTACCATTTTCACAATGATTGTTTGATGTAATGGTGAAGAAACTCTGGAAAATCCATTTCTTTGGATTTATCTATCTGTTCACCATTTGCTAGACATCTTCTTGGATCAACCTGTTCTGGAGGCTGTACTCCTGTGAAACCATTAACCAGTTGTGAAAAAGCAGGTTGAGGCCTAGTTCCAGGCTAGAAAAGTTGAAACGGGAAACTAACTCTTAAGAGTAGAATGATCTTAGAACACAAAATATTCATAATACCAACATGAGCAAACACAGAACAGAAATAGAACATCAACAAGTCTGGCTAGCAGAGAACCATATCACCTGAATATGCATCAGGAATTCAAGACGATTAGAATTCTGTGAATACAGAAACGCATTATCAGCTGCTATATGTTTTGTCAGTTCCAGATTTGCATCCAACAAATAACTCTTTAGAATAAATATAAAATGGAAAGCCTTTGCTTGAAGCATTTCTGGCTGTGCTCAAAGTTTATTAATACAAATATCAACGAATGGTGCTTTACATGAAACTAATAGTAATAATAAAAAAAAAGAAAATGTTACAAATGAGCTAAAATTGCATGACCTTCGGAGCAAATCTCATCAACCTATCCAGAGCAGCAGGAGTGAACTTTCTTGCAAACAAGTAGCAAATATTAGTCCATCTTCCATTGTTCTCACATCGCCTCCATTTTCTCAACCTCTCCAAAAAATCAACAGTAATATCCAGTCTCCCAAATTTACGAGGATGAGGTCCTCCCCTTGACCAGTCAACCCATGTTAAACTCCTGTTTGAATTTTTCTTCCGAGACTTCATGTTAACAAATGTTGGCAAATAGTGCTCATCACTGTAGCAAGAGACTTTGCAAAATTTCCGAAAAGTTGGAAAATATTTGCGGTCGGATACTACCTCCACCGCAAGCTGACGGTCCATCTCGACCCACTGGGAGCCTTTTCGCCATTTGTCGAGCTGAATTACAGGCCTCATTCTATGGTTGTATCGGCCGCGGCCAACGGGGCCGGGTAAATCGTAAACCTCGATGAATGTTGTTGTTGAGCCCATTAAGTAACTGTAGATGGTTGAGAAGTTGAATAAGGGAATGCATGATTCTGATAGGAGAACAAAACGTTGATTTGAGAAGTCCAGTAGAGCATTAGCTAGTAAACGACGCTCTGCTTCCACCATTGAAAACTTTCCCCACTGTACCTCCTGCGTTCATGAAAAATAAATCCTTATTAGTTGAGGTGTATTGGAGATCGATCATTGATTGCAAAGAAGGGCTTTTTGACATTTCTTGGGTCTTTATCAATTGAAGGCTAAACTGCAAAGCCTGCTATTGAATAAAATCAGGTGGGCACTCAGTATTCATTGCTTTATGGTTGATCCCACCTCTTATCATGGCATCTTTTGCCATTAAAAAAAAAAAAAACAAAAGAAACCCATGAAGAAAGGAATGAGAGAACGTGGAACGTAGAAAGGTCGAATTTTCTTCTCAGTTGGAAAAGGAGTAGAATCAAAGTAATGCATGGAGTGAACTTGTAAATTATTTGGCTTTTATTTTATATATTATTAATTAATAACAATTGCATTATATAATAACAATGATGTTGTATGATTTCTATATAAAAACATTGCATTTAATATTATTTTTGTGTAGCAAGATCATTCTATATAACTTTTTAAAATACAATCTAGTTATATATAAAAATATATTTTTATATATTATCAATTAATAACAACTCTCATTGTCGTCGTGAATCTATTAAAAATATTTTTTTTTTAAATGATATATCTTATTGGGAATTTTTTTAGTAATATATTACACTGTTGATTTCATGATTAATTTTTACTTATAATATATTAATTTTGAAATAATTTGATTTCATTATAGAAAACCTTACTAAATCAAATGATGTTGTATAATTTCTATATAAAAAAGGGCAATATTCCAACTTTCTATGGAAACTGATTTGTCAACATTAATATGATCTATCGCTAGCTAGTAGCCATGAATATCACCTTAGCATTTTCTTTATATTATAAGAAGAAG
>Ga0307515_10007623_pt1 | contig 21350 bp, 18 predicted proteins | sample 17_EM_MG_FD_194513 | JGI IMG/M metagenome (GOLD analysis project Ga0307515, IMG submission 194513) | Populus trichocarpa ectomycorrhiza microbial communities from riparian zone in the Pacific Northwest, United States - 17_EM | ecosystem: Host-associated > Plants > Roots > Unclassified | place...
GAAATCTACTCGCCGAAACGGCGCCAAAAACTCTTGACAGCGATTCTCGGAAGTGCGATTCTCGGAGGTGTTCAAGACTACGAGGAAAGCTTCCGTGACGGTGACGTTCGGGGGCTTTTTTCTTTTGCGCGTTATCTCCTGTCCGGATTGTCAACTGACAATCGGTTCAACTCACTTATTTCTCCTCATTTTCCTGCTCGAACTCGGCGGCAAGATCTGCCAAACGACGAGCGAGGAATTCCGAAAAAGCCGTCGACTTGACGGTGATGCGAAATGTTTTGCCGGAGCGAGCGACCGAAGCCAGCGTCACGCCCCGTTGTGTCAGGAGTGTCTCCTCCGCCCGTTCGGGCGAACTCTTCTCCTGCAAGGCCTTCCAGATAACATCGAAACGGCTGTTGGTTTCCAGCGCCGCAAAACCGCTGGCGCCGATTGCTGCGAGCGCCTTCTTCTGCCCGCTCGGCTCCCTGAATTTCTCGGTCAGGGCCAGCCAGCGCGGACGCCCCACCTTGGGAGCCGGTCCAATGGCAAGAATGATCTCGGGATCGATCGTCTGCGCCACCTGTAGCAGCCTCGACGTTTCCGGCTTATCCGTCGCCAACGCCTTTGCGATCATATCCCGGCTGAAGCCATGCTCGTCCATGCGCCGGGCAAACAGTGCCCGCTCGATGAAGCTGAGGTCGACGCGCGGGCCGTTTTCCTGGCCTTGAGCCAGGATCAGCTCTTCGTCGGTCAGCTTGCGCACGACGGCCTTGACGGGGATGCCGATCTCCGCGGCTGCGCGCAGTCGCCGGTGACCATAGGCGGCTTGATAATGTCCGCTTCTTGCCGGGTCCGGCCGCACCAGGATCGGAACCTGCTGCCCGCTTTCCTGGATCGACAGCTTCAGCCGTTCGAACTCGGCATCGTTGTCGACAGGAATGCGATCACGGATGAAGGACATTTCGATGTGACCGGGATCGAGATCCAGCACCTTGTCGCCTGACGCGAGCGATTCACGCAGCGCCTTGGCGGCAGCGGCCTCTTCGCCGAGCCGTCCAAGCGACAGGTTCATTGCTTTGACGGCGCCTGATGGCCGGTGCGCCGGCTGCGCGCTCTGCGTCTCCGGCCGTGCCGGGTCCGCGGAACCGACCATGCTCTTCAGGATGTCGCGACCTTTTGGGCTCATGTCCTGCTCCATGCACTGCGAATGAGTTGCTCGATCTCGGCATTGACGTGGTCGACGGATTCGACGCCGCGGTCATAGGTCTGGCGATGCATCGTTTCGCGTCCCGCCTCGTAGATCGTCTGCTTGGAAAGACCTGCATCCGAGACGGCCGTCGATTTGACCATCATCGAGGTCAGCACGCGTTCGCCGAACAGGCTGCGCAGGAAGGCGACGATCTGGGCCTGCGGGCCGTCATTGGACTCATAGCGGGTGATCAGATAACGCATCCAGTCATATTCGAGATTGCCACCCGCCTGCTTGACGACCGAGAGAAGGTCGGAGGTCATCGTCAGGAACTGGTTCATCGACGCTACATCGAGCATCTGAGGATGAACGGTGATGAGCACCGATGTGGCGGCGCAGAGTGCAGAGAGCGTCAGGAAGCCGAGGGTCGGCGGGCAGTCGATGATGACGACATCATAATGCTGTTCGAGCGATTGCAGCGCATTGCCGACCCGCATGAAGAACATGTCGGTGTCGTCGCGGTTGGCATCGGCGAGCGCCCTTGGCGTATCGTGCTCGAACTCGTGCAGTTCGAGATTGCCGGGAATGAGATCGAGCCCGGGGAAATAGGTCTGGCGGACGATATCGCCGACGTCGCGGCGCGTCTCGTCATATTTGATCGCGCCGTAAAGCGTTTCGTTCTCGCCGACATCGAATTCGGGCTGATAGCCGAGCATTGCCGACATCGACGCTTGCGGGTCGAGATCGACGGCGAGCACGCGGAAGCCGCGCAACGCCAGGAACTGTGCGAGATGAATGGAGGTCGTCGTCTTGCCGGAGCCGCCCTTGAAGTTGGTGACGGCAATCACCTGGAGATGGTCGCCCGCGCGGCGCATCGGCAGATAGGAAGGCTTGGTGCGCCCGAGATGGTGGCGCATGGCGTGGATTTCTTCCAGCGAGAAGGCCCGGCGGCCGGTGGCGGTCTTCTCAGGCGCGATGTTTTCCACCTGTGCCGCGAGATGACGGACATAGCTGTCGGTGACGCCGAGCAGCTTGGCGGCTTCGGTGCTGCTGAACCTTCTCAGCGACTTGCGGGCGTCGGGCGAAAACAGCCGCTCGAACAGCACTTGCAGCTGGCTGCTGAGCAACGTCGAATCCTGCGCAATCGTCTCGTCGATCGAGACCTGATTGGCTCTCTTGGCTTTCTCAACAATCGCGGCCTTGGTCGGCATTCACGCAAATCCTGATAAATAAGGTCATTTTGCGCAAATGATCGTGAGTCTGGCAATGCCGTCAAGCGATTTCTTGGTTAACGGGAATCCGTGCCGGCCGGGTGCCGGAGGGAAATCATGTGTAATTCCGAAAACTTATCCCGATTGTCAGCTGACAATGGGAGGCCCGCGCCTGTTCACCTCATCTATCGTAGAGCCCGCTCGGGGCATAGGCCGGCGGAGGGGAGAGGCTTTCCGTCTCCAGCCCATCGGCCGAATCGGCGCCGGCCGACCTGCCGCTTGGCTGCTTTGCTTCGGTCGTATGGTTTGACGAGACGAGGCCGAGCAACTGCTCGAGACGACCGGCATTGAGCGGAGCGCTTATTCCCTTGAAGTTCATATCCGGCTTTCTTCTGCGCGAGGCTGCGTGGAGATCCCAGCATAGCCGCAGTTTCGACATGCTGAGAACTGCCGATTCGCGTTATCAACCATCTTTTCCAATTCGGCGCCGGAAGGGATGTTCCTCCGCCACATCGCAGGCCTCGCTACTCTCTGAAGCGAATTCGGTTGGCCGTTGCGTATATCAAGGCAAAGCTTCTCTAAGCGGGCTCCTCGTGCCGCCGCGGCGTGATGCAGCATCCGAGGTCTCGCCATCGGATGGCCGAGCGCCTCAGTCCACATCATTGCAGGCGCGAGCCGCGGATTTGTCCTGCAGTCTCCCATCGGCTGGGGCTTGCCGTGGAGAGGGGAGTGCAAGCCGAAACCCTCCTGCCGGGAGCGGGCGACCGGCAAGGATGCCCGTACGATCACTTGGTGCCATTCTCGATTGGGCTGCAAAAAAGCTGTGGGGTCGTGCCGTCTCTCAAAGATTGCCGGCTGTCCGGCTATGCGAATCACGCAGTAACGAGTATGGTCAATGAGACCAAGCATGCAGGATCTAGCCATCGCCGATATCTCTATCGGCCCGCCTGCAAGACCTGCTTCTCCCCACCTGAAACAAACGATCGATACGCCAGATGGCAATGCCTCCTGACGGAACTTAATGTCGCTTTCGCTTCCGTTTGGCGAATTATCCCAAATTTACCCGCCGTTTACCATAAGCGCAATTCGGCGTCGGTTAAGCGGGATATCCCTGCAGGCGGGCACGGGCAACCAGCGCGCCACCCCCACCCTCCGCAAAATTTGTATCGACGGGTCCTATCGCTTCCGTCGTCATCCGAACTATGGTGTCGCGGTCCTGCCTTACCAGGGCGGAGAATGCCGTGCGCGCGGGATCATCGCATGTCGGAACGAGTTGCACCTGCCCATCCTGATGAAACGCCGGCCATTGTCTGGCTCGGCTTCATGGCGATGTGCACAGGCATGTTCATGGCGATCCTCGATGTTCAGGTCGTCGCGACATCGCTGCCGACCATCCAGTCCGCATTGGATATCGGCCCGGATCAGATGAGCTGGATACAGACGGCCTATCTCATCGCCGAGGTGGTGGCGATCCCGCTGACCGGCTTGCTGACGCGGCTGCTGACGATGCGGTGGTTGTTCGTCATCGCCATCAGCCTGTTCGTTGCGGCCTCGGCTGGCTGTGCTGCGAGCGGCAGTTTCAGCGAGCTGGTGGCCTGGCGGGTGCTTCAAGGCTTTTCCGGCGGAACGCTGATCCCCTCGGTATTCTCTGCCGTGTTCATCCTTTTCCCGAATGAGCGCCAGGCGCTTGCGACGACGATCGCCGGCGTACTTGCGGTGCTGGCGCCCACCGTCGGGCCGATCGTCGGCGGATGGCTGACGCAGACCTATTCCTGGCATTGGCTGTTCCTGATCAACGTTATCCCGGGCATCGTCTCGGCGATCGCTGCTGCGCGGTTCCTGCCGCGGCAGGCGCCCGATCCGTCCGAGCTCAGGCATCTCGACGCTCTCTCCCTTCTGCTGATGGCAGCCGCGCTGACAACCCTTGAACTCAGCCTGAAAGAGGCGCCGACGAGCGGCTGGATCTCGGCCTATGTCCTAAGCCTGCTGGCGGTGTGTCTTGCATCGGGAGGCATCTTCATATGGCGAACGCTGCGCAGACGCCGGCCGATCGTCGACCTTAACAATTTCGGCGATCGGAATTTTCTTGTCGGCTCGATCCTCAGCTTCGTCCTCGGCATCGGCCTCTTCGGTTCGGTCTATCTCATGCCTGTCTTCCTCGCCTTCATCAGGGGACATGACGCCCTTGAAATCGGCATGACGATGCTGGTCACCGGTATCGCGCAGCTGGTCACCGCGCCGATCGCGGTCGCGCTGGAGAAGCGCATGGATGCGCGCCTGCTGTCGGCGGCGGGTTTTGCGCTGTTTGCGATCGGTGTCGGGATGAGCGCCTTTCAGGATCCTCGTTCTGACTATGACGCGATGTTCTGGCCGCAGATCGTGCGCGGCGTCGCCATCATGTTCTGCCTGCTGCCGCCAACGCGGCTGGCGCTCGGCACGCTTCCGGCAGACCGCATTCCCGATGCGAGCGGTCTCTTCAACCTGATGCGCAACCTCGGCGGGGCGATCGGCATCGCCCTGATCGACACGATCATCTACACAAGGTCTGATCCGCTGGGGCAAGATCTCTGGGCGCGTCTCCAAGCCGGAGACATCGATACCGCGACATTCGTCGGCGCGCCCGTTCAGACCATATCGGGACATAGCGGCAGCTTCGATGCCGACACCACGGCGCTGCTCGATCCGCTGGTCCAGACGGCGGCGAGCGTTCAGGCGATTAACGAGGCCTGGATGGTCATCGCCGTCCTGACTGGCTGCGCCCTGCTCTGCGTACCCTTTGCGCGGCGGCCGGAACCGACATGAAAACGATAAGATTTCTCTCAATCATTTTGCGTCATCCTTCAATTCCCTCTGAAGCCAATCCACGAGATATCAATGCCCTCGGACCTTAATCGCAACTTCCCAATGCCCCGCCGTGAACAGCTTGGCCTCGTCACGATCAGCAACGGTTCCGGCCTGTCGATATCGGCCCTGCCGAACGGCACGCTGTTTGCCATCGAATATGCCGACAGCCTGGGATCGGTGCAGATCAACCAGATCCAGGGCTCGCCTCTCTTCGGCGGCATCGGCCGGCTTTATCTGCGCGTCGGCGGGGCGAAGCCTGATGTCGTCGAGATTGTCGGGCCACGCGCCAATGGCAACTTCGGGCACGATGCGACGACCCTCTCCTGGAGCGGTAAGGCCGGGCATCTCAGCTATAACGTCCGGCTCGAACTCCACCCATCCGAGACGGCCTGGTTCTGGCGTGTGTCAGTCCAGCATCTGAAGGATGGAACGCTGCCGGTCGATCTGGTGCTGGTCCAGGATATCGGCCTTGGCGATCGCGGCTTCCTGATGAACAGCGAAGCCTATGCCTCGCAATATGTCGATCATCACATCGCTGACCACCAGACCTTCGGTCCCGTGGTGATGAACCGACAGAATCTCAAGCAGTCGGGCGCCCGAAATCCCTGGCTCGTGCAGGGCTGCCTCGATGGAGCGGCTGCCTATGCCACGGATGCGATCCAGCTGGTGCAGGCGAAGAACCGCCTCGACGACCTGCTGGTCGGCCCCTTCGGCGCCAGCCTGCCGAGCGAGCGGCGGCAGCAGGAGACGGCATGCCCCGCCATCCAGTCGAAGCCGCTCTCCGTTTCGGCGAATGGGACGAGCGCGGCCTTCTTTGCTGTCTTCGCCGCCGATCATCCCGAGGCGTCGAGCGATGCCGATCTTTCGCGGCTAGACGGGCTCGTAACGACAGAAGGTGCGGCTGCCGATATAGCCGAGGTGGCGCCGGTGCGCAGCCTGCTGCAGGATGCTGCCCTGCTGAAGGTAGAGGCGCTGGATAAAAAGGCGATCGGCCAACTCTATCCGGAGCGGAGCCTGGAAGAGCGTGCCGATGGAAAGCTGCTTTCGTTTTTCGTGCCGGATGGCGCCTTGAACCGCCATGTCGTCCTGCAAGAGAAGGAACTCATGGTGGCGCGCCGCCATGGCGCGATCGTCCGCAGCGGCCAGAACATGCTGCTCGACGATGCGACGCTTGCGGCGACCTGCTGGATGCAGGGCATTTTCGCGGCCCAGCTGACGATCGGCAATACCTCCTTCCACAAGCTCTTTTCCGTGTCCCGCGATCCCTACAATCTGACGCGTGCCAGCGGGCTGCGCATCATGGTGGATGCCGACGCCGGCTGGCAGCTTCTGGCGGTGCCTTCGGCTTTCGAAATGGGGCTCAGCGATTGCCGCTGGATTTATCGTCTCCCTGACCGCACGATCATCGTTTCGGCCATTGCTTCCGGCGAGGAGGCGGCAATGCAGTGGGCTATCTCCGTCGAGGGCAAGCCGTGCCGCTTCCTGGTGTTCGGCCATGTCGTGCTCGGCGAGCGCGAATATGATGCGGGCGGGCAGATCGAATTCGATACGTCAGGCAAGCGCATCCTTTTCCGGCCGGACCCGGCCTGGCTCTGGGGCGAGCGTTATCCCGATGCGAGCTACTGGCTGGTGAGTTCGACGCCCGATGCGATCGAGGAGATCGGCGGCGACGAACTGCTCTACAGCGATGGGGTGGCGCGCAACGGCGCTTTCGTGGCGCTCAGATCACAGCCGACGCAGGCGCTTTCCTTCGCGGTGGTCGGCTCGATGACCGATGCAGCGGAAGCCGAGCGCCTGGTGCAGCGTTATGAGGCCGGCGTCACCGATGAGGCCATGCTGGCACCGGCATCGACATTCTGGCGCAATGCCGTGCGCGGCGTGACGATCGGCAGCACGTCGCCCGATCTTGCGGCGCAGACGACCCTCCTGCCTTGGCTCGCGCATGATGCGATCGTACATCTGAGCGTGCCGCACGGGCTGGAGCAATATACCGGTGCTGCCTGGGGCACGCGCGATGCCTGCCAGGGGCCGATCGAATTCCTGCTCGCCTATGAGCATGACCGCGAAGCCAGGGAAGTGCTGAAGACCGTCTTCAGCGAACAGTACCTTGACAAAGGCGACTGGCCGCAATGGTTCATGCTGGAGCCCTATTCGAATATCCGCGCGGGCGAAAGCCATGGCGATATCGTCGTTTGGCCGCTGAAGGCGCTCTGCGATTATATCGAAGCAACCGGCGATCTCGCCATCCTCGACGAGAAGGTTTCCTGGCGTGATGAAAAGACGATGGCCAAGGCGGAGCCTGAAACTATTGCGATCCATGTCGAAAAGCTGCTCGATACCGTCCGCGAACGCTTCATCCCGGGAACGCATCTGATCCGTTATGGCGAGGGTGACTGGAACGATTCCCTGCAGCCGGCCGATCCGCATCTGCGCGACTGGATGGTCAGCAGCTGGACGGTCGCCCTGCTCTACGAGCAGATCGTCCGTTATTCCGTGATCCTGCGGCGTCTCGGCCACGGCGACAAGGCCAAGGGGCTCAGGAAGATCGCAACGGCGATGCGTCGGGATTTCAACCGTCATCTCATCCGTGACGGCATCGTTGCCGGCTACGGCATTTTCGACCCCGCCCATGACGGCGTCGAATTGCTGCTGCACCCGAGCGACCAGCGCACCGGACTGCATTTCTCGCTGATCTCGATGACGCAGGCGATGCTCGGCCGGTTGTTCACGCCGGCGCAAAGACACGACCATATGAAGCTGATTGAAGAGCATCTGCTCTTCCCCGACGGTGTGCGGCTGATGGAAAAGCCCGCGACCTATGCCGGCGGACCCGAGACGCTGTTTCGCCGGGCTGAATCCTCCTCCTTCTTCGGCCGCGAGATCGGGCTGATGTATGTGCACGCGCATCTGCGCTATTGCGAAACGCTGGCGCTGGAGGCCGAAGCGGACGAACTCTGGAAGGCGATCGCCGTCGTCAATCCGATTTCAGTCACGACAGCCTTGCCGCATGCGTCGCTGCGCCAACGCAACACCTATTTCAGCAGCAGCGATGCGGCATTTCACGACCGTTATCAGGCGGCGGCCGATTGGGAACGCGTCAAGGCGGGAGAGATCGCCGTCGATGGCGGGTGGCGGATCTATTCAAGCGGCCCCGGCCTCTACACCAGGAGCTTCGTCGAAAATATCCTGGGCTTCAAACGGCGCTTCGGCCGGCGCCAGCGCAAACCGCTTCTGCCCGCGGTCCACGCGGCTGCCGATCTGCACACCGACCATGCCGCCTGGCGGCGGCTGATGAAGCCGAAGCCTGAGGCTTGATGAAAGGGAAATTCAGGCCCGTCGACCGGGCCTGAAGGTTCTCATGCGGGCTGATCGACATCCGCCCAGAAAGCATCCGGTATCGCCTGCTTTGACCAGCCGAGATTCTGCTCGATCCGCTCCGGCCGGCTCATGCCGAGCACGGCGGCGGAGACCAGCGGGTTGCGGAACGGGAACTGGATCGCAGCCGCCTGCAGCGGAACCGCGTGGGCCGCGCAGATATCGGCGAGGCGTTTAGCCCGGATGAGCACATCTGGCGGCGGAGCGCCGTAGTCGTAGGTCGCGCCTGCGGCATCGAACCCGGCGGCGAGAATGCCGGAGTTGAAGACGCCGGCGACCACGATCTCGGTTCCCTGCTTTTCCGCCTCGGGAAAGAGATCCTCCGTCGCCTGCCGGTCCAGAAGCGTGTAGCGCCCGGCTATCATCACCGCGTCGAGCTTTGCCGCCTTCAGGAAGCGCGTCGCCACGTCGCTTTCGTTGATCCCGACGCCGATCGACTTCAAGTGGCCGGCCTTGCGGAGATCGTCGAGTGCCCGGTAGCATCCCTCGATCGCCTCGTTGAAACGCCGCTCATAGGCGTTGCCATGGGTGAACCGGTCGACATCGTGAATGTAGACCAGATCGAAATCCGAGATTCCGAGCCGGTTGGCGGATTGCTCCAGCGAGCGCATCGTGCCGGCATAGCTGTAGTCAAAGACCGGTTTCAGCCGCAGCGGTGAAGCCCAGAGGCCGTAGTCGACGGCCTCCCCATAGGGCGGCACCATGGTGCGGCCGACCTTCGTCGATACCGTCACCGTCTGGCGCTCGATCGTCCGGAGGAACCGACCGAGTCTCAGTTCACTGAGGCCATGGCCATAAAGCGGTGCGGTATCAAAATACCGCATTCCCGCCCCATAAGCCTTGGCAAGCACCTCAGTGGCCTGCTCCTCCGAAACATCGCGGTAGAGCGTGCCGATCCCGCTCGCGCCAAAGCCGAGGCGCGAGCGGAAACCGACCTTGCGGGGTCTCGCTGTCTCATCTGTCATCGTCACGATCCTATCTGGCTGCGGAGTGATGTTGCGGCAGGCGGTAGGCCTCGATCGCCGAGCGGCCGAAGATCTGGTCCAGCTCGTCGCTGCTCAGTTCCTTCAGGCACTCGCCGAGCGCATCCATCACCTCAGTGTAACTCGCAGCAACCAGGCAGACGGGCCAGTCCGTGCCGAACATGCAGCGGTCGACGCCGAAAATATCCAGCACCTCGAGCACATAGGGTTTGAGATCGGCCGGCTTCCATTCTCGCCAGTTGGCTTCCGTCACCATGCCCGAAAGCTTGCACCAGACATGGCCTCGCTGCGACCGGAAGCCCTGCATCGGCTTTGCCCACTCCTTGAAACCATTATTGCGGATCTCAGGTTTCGAGATGTGGTCGAGCACGAAGCGCATGCCGGCGAAATCAGCCACGGTCTGCACACAGGAGGGAAGCTGCGGCAGGTTCGGGACGAGATCGTAGACGAGCCCGGCCTTTTCGACGGTCTTCAGCCCGCGCTTGACGTCGCCACGCAGCAGCCAGTTCGGATCCTGTTCCGTCTGGATGAGGTGCCTGATGCCCACCAGCCATTTGCCTTCGGGTGCCGCCTGGAGTTCGCTGATCGTCTTGCCGACGTCAGGATCGGTGAGATCGATCCAACCGACGACGCCGGCAACGAAATCCGTGGCCTCCGCCGTCCTGATGAAGTCCCAGGTCTCCCCGAGATCGTTCCAGGTCTGGACGAGCACGGTGCCGGTGACGCCGTTCTTGACGAGTGCCGGCCGGAGATCATCAGGCGCGAAGATGCGGTTAATCGGCTCGAAGGGGCCGCTCAGCCAGCCATAGTCGCCGCCGCTTTCGGGGTCCCAGAAGTGATGATGGGCATCGATGATAGGTGAAGGCATGTCGATCTCCCGGATTACCAGCGCTGATGCACATATTGCTTGATCGATGTTTCGTAAATCGACCTTATCTCCTGCATCGCATGTTCGGAAATTGCCGGCAGCTCGGCGGCTTCGGCATTCGAGCGGGCCTGCGCCGTGTTTCGCGCGCCGGGAATGGCGACGGTCACCGCGTCGAACATCAGGATCCAGCGCAGCGCGAACTTCGCCATCGTCGTATCGCCCGATACAAGCGGTCGCACGCGCTCGACGGCTTCGAGGCCGACTTCATAGGGCACGCCTGAGAAGGTTTCGCCGACATCGAAGGCCTCGCCGTTGCGGTTGAACAGCCGGTGGTCGTTCGCCTCGAAGGCCGTATCCTTCTTGAACTTGCCTGACAGCAACCCGCTGGCCAGCGGCACGCGCGCGATGATCGCGACGTTCTTTTCCCTGGCCTGCTGGAAGAAATGCTCGCTCGGGCGCTGGCGGAAGGCGTTGAAGATGATCTGCACGCTGACGACGCCGGGATATTCGATTGCTTTCAGCGCCTCCTCGACACGCTCGACGCTGACGCCGTAATCGCGGATCTTGCCCTGCTTCTTCAGCGTATCGAGGCGATCGAAGACCTCGGGGTGGTAATAGAGATCCGTCGGCGGGCAATGCAGCTGGACGAGATCGAGCGTGTCCGTCTGGAGATTCTTGAGACTGCGTTCGATATAGGAAGTCAGATTTTCCAGGCTGTAGCCGGCAACCGTTTGTTCGGGCAGCCGGCGGCCTGCCTTGGTGGCGATGAACGGACGCTCGCCGCCGCGCTCCCTCATCACCTTGGCGATCAGTCTCTCCGAATGACCGTCGCCATAGACGTCGGCCGTGTCGATGAAGGTGACGCCGGTATCGAGTGCTGCGTGGAGTGCGGCCAGCGCCTCGTCGTCGTTCACCTCGCCCCAGGCGGCGCCGATTGCCCAGGCGCCGAAGCCGATTTCACTTACCTTGCGGCCTGTCCGGCCAAATTCCCTCGATCGCATTTCGATCTCCCTGCTTCCGTGTTCCTGCTGGCGTCTCGCCTATCGGGAGGATGCCAGCACTCGCTTGACATCCCACGCCGACGGTATTATCAGAAAACAGGGTTGTACGACAACCCGGTAAGAATGCAAAATCTGCACTGGGAGGATTTAACCGTGCGATCACTGTTATTGGGAGGGGCGTCTCTGGCGCTATGCCTCGGCGCATCCGCATATTCGGCTTCCGCACAGGAAGGAAACACCATCAAGATCGGCGTCGTTGCCGCCGAGTCCGGCGCCTTCGTTTCGGCCGGTCATACCTTGCCGGCAGGCGTCGGCCTGGCGGTCAAGGAAATCAACGATGCCGGCGGCGTGAAAGTCGGCGACAAGACCTACAAGATCGAGTTGTTGAAGCGCGACGACCGCACCGACATCTCGACAGCGATCGCGTCGACCCAGGAGCTCGTCCGCGACGAGAAGGTCGCCGCGATCTTCGGTTCGGAAACGCATGACTTCACGCTCGCCATGGCGAAGATCACGCAGCCCGCCAAGGTCATCCATTTCGCCGGCAACAGCACACTGGCGAAAATCCTCAACCCGCAATCCGTGGCGCCCGGCGCCGAGGATCACTACCTCTTCCAGTCCGAACCACAGGAATTCCAGCGTTCGGGCTCGACCGCCCGCGGTGTTCTCAGCCTGTTGACGCCGCTCGTCGGCCATCCGCTGAAGAAGTCCGTCGTCATCGTCGGTAATGACGCGACCGGCCAGTTCCTGACCTCCTATTATGTCAAGGCGCTGAAGGCCGAGGGCCAGGACGTGCCCGAGGTCATTTCCTATCCGCCTGACACGACCGACTTCTCGCCCTTCCTGACGCGTGCCAAGAGCCTCAATCCCGACGTGGTGCACTTCTGGTACAATGGCGACTCGACGCTGACGGCGCTGCCGCAGGCGCTCGAACTCGGCGTCGCGCCGAGCTACTTCCTGTTCGGCGTCGATCCGGGCATCTGGAAAGAGCGCGGCCTCAGCGCCGACGTGCCGGTTGCCATGAGCTGCGTCCCGATCTGCTGGGGCGAATCCTCGAACGCCAATGCGAAGACCTATTTCACCAACTACTTCGCAGCCGGCGCGCCGAAGGGCGTCACCTCCTCGGTCTCGCTGCTTTACTACGACTACGTCCACTTCCTCGCGGAAGCATGGGAAAAGGCCGGCACGCTCGACCCCGACAAGACGGTCGCAGCGCTCGAAAGCCTGCACCACAAGGGCGTCGTCTCCGACGATCTCTCCTTCAACACCTCGCATCAGGTGACGCACGCAACCGAAGTCTGCGCGGCGGCACCGGGCGGCGATATCTCCTGCGCCATGCAGCAGCCGCCGGCCGAAGAGCCGAAATAAACATCGATCCATGACGAACGGTGCGGACGAAAGCCCGCGCCGTCCAGAGCATGATACCGAAAAGTGTAAGCGGTTTTCGGACGACATCATGCTCTAACTATTTAATTTAGAACCGGATTCAGATTTTAGGCCGGTCCGGCCTAAAATCATCCCGTTCTAAGGGTTTTGAACCGTCAACCACAGACGGAGACCGACGTGGACATTCTCATACAGCAGCTGCTGAACGGCCTTTCGATTGCAAGCGTCATCACGCTGATCGCGGTCGGCGTGACGCTGATTTTTGGACTGACCGGCATCATCAATTTCGCCCATGGCGAGTTCCTGATGGTCGGCAGCATCGTGACCTGGCTTGCCGTGCGGGCCGGACTGGGTTTCCTCCCGGCCCTGATCCTCGCCGTCCTTGCCGTCGCATTGATGGGCTACGTGCTGGAGCGCGGGCTTTTCCGCTTCACGCTGACGCGGCCGACGAACGGGTTCATCGTATCGCTCGGCCTGATCGTCGTGCTGCAGCACATCGTCATCTTCTTCTACGATCCCAACCAGAAGAGCATTCCGCGGCCGCTGACCGGCGTCTGGGAGGTCGGCGGCGTCCGCATCGCCTCCGTCCGCGTCATGGTCATTCTCGTCACCATCGCCGTCGTCGCGATGACCTTCACCATGGTCACCCGCAGCCGCTACGGACGCGCTCTTCGCGCCGCGGTCGACGATCGCGATACCGCAGCGCTGATGGGTATTCCCGTCCGGCGCTACATCACCGGCGTCTTCGTGCTCGGCAGCGCCCTTGCCGGCCTCGGCGGCGCGCTGCTGATCGCACTTTTCCCGATCACGCCGTTCACCGGCGGAACCATGGTGATGAAGGGTTTCGCCGTCGCCCTGATCGGCGGTCTCGGCAATCTCACGGGCGCCGTCGTCGCCGGGCTCATCCTCGGCATCGTCGAGGGCTTCAGCGCCGGCTACGGTTTCTCGGAATGGACGGACGCCTATTCCTTCGGGCTGATGATCCTCGTTCTCCTTTTCAGGCCGCATGGTCTCTTCGGCGGCACCAGCGGCCCCAAGATGGCGTGAGCCTGACAGCCGCGATGAAAGCAGTGTAATGCAATGAGCAAACCTACCTCACCCCTTCAATCGCTCCTGCCGGCCCTGATCGTGATCGTGATCCTGGCCTTGGTACCCTTCTTCGGTCCCAGCAACCGCATGCTGTCGCTGGCGATCTCCGCCGGCGTCAACATCGTCGCGCTCTATGGCCTCTCGGTGCTTTTCGGGCAGACCGGCATCCTGTCCATGGGGCACGCGGCCCTCGTCGGCGTCGGCGCCTATGTGGCGGCGATCCTGGCGCGCGACGCCGGCGTCGGCTTCTGGGTGGCCATTCCGCTCGGCGGCATCATGGCGGCCGTCGCGGCGGCCGTGATCGGCATTCCCTCGCTTCGCGTCAGCGGCCATCACTTCGTCATCATGACCTTCGCCTTCGGCCAGCTTCTGACGATCGTGCTCACCAATGGCGGCGACTATACTGGTGCCGCCACCGGTCTCGACCTGCAGTTTCCCGTGATGGTCCTCGGCAATCGCGCCGACGATCTCGTGCCCTATTACTTCATTGTCGTCGGCTTCGTCGCGCTCAGCGCCATCGCCAGCTGGGCGATCATCAATTCCTCCTATGGCCGCACGCTGCGGGCCATCCGCGAAAATGAAAAGCTCGCCGCCTCGCTCGGCATCAATGTCGGGCGCCACAAGATCGGCGCCTTCGTCGTCAGCGGCGTCTTTGCCGGTGTTTCCGGCGTTCTGCTGGCCTATTTCTTCCGCCATATCTCGCCGAGCCAGTTTGCCTCCTTCCCAAGCATCTATCTCGCGCTGATGGTGATGATCGGCGGGCCGCGGCTGCTGCTCGGGCCGATCGCCGGCGGCATCCTCGTCTCCTTCCTGCCCGAAGTGCTGAACCTCGATCCGGTGGAGTCGCGCATCCTCTATGGCGTCTGCCTGATTGCGGTGATTCTGCTTTTGCCGAACGGGTTGATAGCCGGCATCCTGCAGGGCTGGCAGGCGCTGTTCAAAAGCCTGTCGGGCTCCGGGGATCGGAAGGCTGCGGCCAATTCCAACCGCCCGTCGGGAGCGAGCCAATGAACGCCATTCTCGACATCAAGGGCCTGCGCAAGCAATTCGGCGGGGTGGCAGCACTTGCGGGTGTCGATCTTTCGATCGAGGAAGGCGAGATTCTCGGGATCGTCGGGCCGAACGGTTCCGGCAAGACGACGCTCTTCAATGTCGTGACCGGCGTCTACAAACCGACAGAGGGAAGTGTTTCCTGGCGCGGACGGGATATCACCAACCTCGCCGCACATGAGATCTCCGGCGCCGGCATCGGCTACACCTTCCAGCAGGCCATGGCCTTTCCCGGTCTGCCCGTCATGGAAAACGTCCGGATCGCCTGCGAGCATGCCCGCAAATCGTCGCGGCCCTATCCGTGGACGACGCCGCAATCGCTGCTCGATTTCGTCGGGCTTTCGGCCCTTGCCGACGAACGCGCCGGCATCCTGCCGTTCGGCAGCCTGCGCCTGCTCGGCATCGCGCTGGCGCTCGCCACGCGTCCGTCGCTGATCCTGCTCGATGAGCCGGCGGCCGGGCTGAACGACAGGGAAACGGCAACGCTGGTCGGCCTGGTGAAGCAGTTTCCCGAGCACGGCATCAGCGTCTGCGTCATCGACCACGACATGAAGCTGATGCAGATGCTCTGCAAGCGGCTTGTTGTGCTCGACTTCGGCTCGAAGATCGCCGACGGACCGACGCAGGCGGTCCTCAACGATCCGAAGGTTCTCGAAGTCTATCTGGGAGGCGCGCTGTGACCCTTCTTTCGGTATCCAACGTCACGACCGGTTACGGCGCCACCGTCGTCAACCGCGACGTCTCGCTGACACTCGGCGAAAACGAGGTCATCACCATTCTCGGGCCGAATGGCGCCGGCAAGTCGACGCTGCTGCGCACGATCGTCGGGCTGGTGAAGCCGCGCGCCGGCAGCGTCACCTTCGACGGCGAGAACGTGACAGGACGCACGCCCGATATCATGGCCAAGCGCGGCGTCGTGCTGGTGCCGGAAGGCCGGCGCATCTTCGCCGACATGTCGGTCGAGGAGAACCTGCGCCTTGGCGCCTATGCGCGCCGCGACACCGCTGCGATCGAGGCCGACGTGAAGACGATGGAGAGTTTTTTCCCGGTCCTCGCCACCAAACGGCAGCAGCGGGGCGGATCGCTGAGCGGCGGCCAGCAGCAGATGCTTGCCATCGCGCGCGGGTTGATGGCGCGTCCGCGCGTGCTGTTGCTCGACGAGCCTTCGCTCGGTCTCTCGCCGCTATTGGTCAAGGAGATCCAGGCGATCATCCTCGATATCGGCAGGACCTTCGGCGCATCGGTTCTGCTGGTGGAACAGAATGCCGGCCTCGCATTGTCTGTGGCGACGCGCGGCTACCTCATGCAGAACGGCCGCATCGCGATCTCGGGCCCGATCGCAGAACTCAAGGACATGTCGCTGATGCGCGAACTCTATCTCGGCGGGATAACGGGACAGGCATGATGGGCGACGACCCGATCGGCATACGCTGCGGGCAGCGCGAGAATTCAGGACGAGGCGTTGGCGTCGCGCAGCTCTTCGAAGCGCGCGGCACTCTTCGACAGGTGGCTTCGAATGGCGCGGCGGGCAGCAGGCTCGTCGCCGTCGCGGATCGCCACGAATATGGCGTGGTGCTCCTTGCGCATGCGTGCAGCATGGCGCTGGCGCTCGGCGGCCGTCATCTTGTCGAGGCGCGCCCATTGCCGCGGCACCATGGTATTGCCGAAAGTATCGAAGAGGCGACCGTAATAGGAATTCTGCGTCGCGACCAGGATCGACCTGTGAAAGGCGAAATCCTCTTCCGCGCCGTATCCGCCTTCCTCGACCGCCTTATCAAGCGCATCGAGACGATCCTGCATGCGCTCGATATCCTCGGGCGTGCGCCGCAGGGCGGCAAGGCCGGCAGCTTCATATTCGATCCCCATGCGCAGCTCGAGCACACGCAGGACCTCGTCGATCGATTGCAGGTCGTTGGGAATGATGGAGAAGGATCTGGGCGAGGGATCGTTCGAGACGAAAGCGCCAAGGCCCTGGCGGGTGGTGATCAGCCCCTTTGCCCGCAGCGTGGCGAGCGCCTCGCGGACGATGGTCCGGCTGACGCCTGTTGCCACCATGATCGCCTGCTCTGTGGGAAGGCGCTGGCCGGGTTTCAGGTCGCCGGACTCGATCTGCGCCGTCAACGTATCCGCAAGGCCGCTGCGCAGGTTCGGCGTCTGCTGAATGGTGTTGAAGACCGCGCTGTCCCTGTCCGTCATCCTGTTTCGAAATCCCGCGTGTCGATGCGGCCATGCCGGCCCCGTTTTATGTTGCTAGCGTATACCGGTGGGAAAAGCAAAACGATGCGATCAAGCATCAACTGATAACAAAGGGAGAAGACGGATGAAGGAGCGTATCGGCTTTATAGGTCTCGGGGCGATGGGATCCGGCATGGCCGGCAACCTCCTCGCCAAGGGCTGGCCCGTCACGGTGCTCGCGCATCGGAAACGGGACGCCGTAGACAGGCTGGTTGCGAGCGGCGCATCGGAGGCGAAGAGCCCGAGAGAGCTTGCGCTCGCAAGCGACGTCGTCATCCTCTGCGTGACGGGATCGGATCAGGTCCAGCAGGTCCTTCACGGCGCCGATGGTGTTATTGCATCAGGCAAGCCGCTCTTCGTCATCGACTGCTCGACCTCCAATCCGTCAGTCACGACAAAGCTCGCCGAGGAGCTGGCGCAGCTAGGCATAACGCTGATCGACGCGCCGTTGGCGCGAACGCCGAAGGAAGCGGCCGAAGGCAAGCTCGATGTCATGGTCGGCGGAACGGCGGAGGCCATCGCCCGCGCCCGTCCGATCCTCGAGGCGTTTGCGGCGCGCATCGTGCCGACGGGACCTGTGGGAACCGGCCATACGATGAAGCTTCTCAACAATTTCGTCTCGATGGGTTATTCGGCGATCTATTCCGAAGCGTTGATGCTCGGCGCCAAGGCGGGCCTCACCCCGCAGGTTTTCGACAGCGTCCTGCGCGGCAGCCGCATGGATTGCGGCTTCTATCAGGCCTTCTTCGATTTCGTGCTGAACCGCAACGAGAATGCGCAGCGTTTCGCCATGGTCAATGCGCTGAAGGATATGTCCTACCTTGCGTCCTTCGCGCTGGCGTCGGGTGCGGTCAACCCGATCAATGCCGCCGTGCGCAACAGCTTCGCCACTGCGGTTGCCGCGGGCCAGGGCGAGGCCTTCGTGCCGGCGCTCTCCGACGTGATCGCCGCCGTCAATGGCGTGACGCTCACCGGGATGCCAAATACGGCGGAATGACAGGCACTGTCATAACGCGGATCCAGACCGGGCGGCGTCAGCCGCCCGGTTTTTCATTGTCAGTCGGCGTTGACTGTCGTCTGTGTCTGTTCGCCGAGACCGTCGATGCCGAGCCGGATCGTCTGACCGGCCGACAGGAATAGCGGCGGCTTCATGCCGAGGCCGACGCCGGGCGGCGTTCCGGTCGAGATGATGTCGCCCGGTTGCAAGCTCATGAATTGCGAGATGTAATGGACGAGGAAGGCGACGCCGAAGATCATTGTCCTGGTCGAGCCGTTCTGCCGCATGACGCCGTCGACGGAAAGCCACATCTTCAGGTCCTGCGGGTCGGCGATCTCGTCGCGCGTCACCATAAAGGGGCCGATCGGACCGAAGCTGTCGGCGGATTTGCCTTTCGTCCACTGGCCGCCGCGTTCGGCCTGGAACTCGCGCTCGGAGACATCGTTGATCAAACAATAGCCGGCGACATGTTTCATCGCATCGGCCTTGGAGACATACCGCGCCTCGTCGCCGATGACGACGCCGAGTTCGACCTCCCAATCAGTCTTCTTCGAATTGCGCGGGATGATGACGTTGTCGTTCGGCCCGGTGATGGCGCTTGTCGCCTTCATGAAGAGGATGGGCTCTGCCGGGATCGCCGCCCCCGTCTCGGCGGCGTGGTCGGCATAGTTGAGTCCGACGCAGATGAACTTGCCGGTGCGTGCGACGCAGGGGCCGAAGCGGCCGGGCTCAGTGACGACGGGCAGGCTCGCAAGGTCGATGCCGGCAAGGCCGTCGAGGCCCTCGGCCGTCAGCGCCTTGCCGGCGATGTCGTCGATATGTCCGCTCAGATCGCGGACCTTGCCGTCGTTGTCGAGAATGCCGGGCTTTTCGGAGCCGTGCTGTCCGTATCTGAGGAGTTTCATCTGGGTCTTCCGTTTTGCAGAGAAGGAGAATGTGTCAGGCGTTTGCCCAGCCGCCGTCGATGACGACAGCATTGCCGGTCATGAACCCGGATTCATTGCTGGCGAGATAGACGACGAGTTCGGCGACTTCCTCGGCGGTTCCGAGCCGCCCCATCGGCTGGCGGGCGATGAAACTCGCGCGCGCCTGGTCGTAATCGCCGAGTGCGCGCATGCGGTCCTGCAGCGAGGGGCTTTCCACGGTGCCCGGGCAGATGGCGTTGGCGCGGATGCCCTGCCCGACATAGTCGAGGGCGACCGACTTGGTGAGGCCGATGACGGCGGCCTTGGTGGTGCCGTAGATGAAGCGGTTGGGTGCTGCGATCACGGTCGAGGCGACGGAGGCCATGTTGACAATGGAGCCGCCGCCGCGCGCGATCATGCCGGGCAGGAACGCCCGGATCATCCGGTACATCGCGCGTATGTTGAGATTGACCGAGAAATCGAAGGCGTCTTCGTCGCAGTCGAGAATATTGCCGTTATGCACGAAGCCGGCGCAGTTGAACAGGATATCGGGCGCATCGCCGGCAGCGGCGAAGGCCTTGATCTCATCAGGATTCAGAACATCGAGACGATGGGCAGAAAGGCCGGCGTGATCGCCCAGCGATTTGAGCTTGGATTCGTCGATATCGGTGGCGCGAACCGCAGCACCCTCGCGCAGGAAGGCCAGCACGGTGGCACGCCCCATTCCCTGCCCGGCGGCCGTTATGACCGCGGTCTTTCCTTCAAGTCTTCCCGTCATTGATCTGATATTCCCTGGATATTGATCTGGAGGTCTATTCTGTCTTCTCGTCGGCCAGGCCGACGCGGTGCGCGGCGCCGGCGAGATGGGCGCGCATGGCGCCTTGTGCGCCATCAGCGTCGCGCGCCTCTATGGCATCGAGAATGCGCTGGTGCTCGCCAAGCGTGACGCTGGCAAGCTCCTCGGATTTCTGCTGGTTGCCGGACGCAAGAATACTGTCGCGGACCCGTTCCGATACGAACATCAGGAACTGCACCATATAAGCATTGCCGGTCGCGGCGGCGACGGTCTTGTGAAACTCCAGGTCGGTCTGGAGCCACATCACGCTGCCATAGGGCGCATTCGACATGGTCTCGAGCGCATTGCGCATGGCCGCGACGTCGTCATCCGTCCGTCGCTGGGCGGCAAGGGCTGCTGCCTGCACTTCGAGGATGCCGCGCAATTCGAACAGGCTGCGGAATGCTGCTGCCTGCTGCAGGGCTTCATAATCGATCGTCAGCACCGTCGTGTTCGGCTGATCGGCGACAAAGGCGCCGCGCCCCTGTTGCGACCAGATCCGCCCTTCGGAACGCAGCCGGGCGATGGCTTCGCGCACGACGTTGCGGCTGACGCCGAATGTCTGGGCGAGCTGCTGCTCCGTCGGCAGCTGGTCGCCGGGCTTCAGGCGGCCCTGGGCGATCTCGCGGGAGATCGAACTTGCGACCAGCGTCGAAAGATGCGGCCCGCGATTAACCTTGTCGAGCTTCAACGTCATGTCTATGCCTCCACCCCATCCCGCAGAGCGAGAATACGCCCCTCGCTCAAAAGGTGCAGGGGATCGAATGCATCCTTGATCCGGCTTGCGAGCTCAAGCGTCAAGGGGTCTGCTCGCTGAAGGTAGGCCTGCTGCTTGACCCGGCCGATGCCGTGCTCGGCGCTGATCGAGCCGCCGTGCCGGTCGATGATGTCGAAGATGACTTCTTCGGTCGCATGAAACAGCCCGTCCATGTCTTCCGGGGGCATGTCTATCGGCGGGACGATGTTGAGATGGATATTGCCGTCGCCGACATGTCCGTAGGTGACGGCGAGCGCCTGGGGATGTGAGGTTTTGAGTGCCGTCAGCGCATCGGACACGAAGGAGGCGATGCTGGAGATCGGCACGGAAACATCCGTCCTCAGATAACGTCCGCCACGGCCCTGTGCCTCGACCATTATCTCGCGCAGCAGCCACAGCCTTTCGCCCTGGGCGCGGCTCGATGCCACCACGCCGTCGAGCACGAGATCGCCGGCATTGGCAAGGAAATCCTCCAGCAGCGACTTCAGATCGACACGCCCGCCGGCCGAAGCTTCGATCAGGACATAGACGGGGTAGGCTTCGGAGAGCGGGTCGTTGAGATCCGCGCGCGCCCCGATGGCGATCTCGATGCCGCCGCGCAGGATCAGCTCGAACGCCGACAGCAGGTCGCTGCATTCACGCCGGG
>Ga0307515_10007624_pt1 | contig 21345 bp, 21 predicted proteins | sample 17_EM_MG_FD_194513 | JGI IMG/M metagenome (GOLD analysis project Ga0307515, IMG submission 194513) | Populus trichocarpa ectomycorrhiza microbial communities from riparian zone in the Pacific Northwest, United States - 17_EM | ecosystem: Host-associated > Plants > Roots > Unclassified | place...
TACCCTATATAGCATATTGCAATGCTAGAGCTAGTATATAGGAATATTAAGCTACTAGTTTATAAAGTAGACACGTATAGAGGATAAGAAGAAGATAAATAGTAAGTTTTAAAGATTATTAGTTATAAGGACGTTAATAATAAAATATAATATAAGGTAAAGTAGATAGGCTATAATAAGACTACCTAGGAACTACTAGAAAATTTAAAAAACGCTATAGAAAAGGTATAAAAGTATTAGAAGAAAATAGGTTAGGTAATATTAATAAAGAAGGATCGCCAAAAAATAAGTTACCTAAGGGGGACCTAGAAAGAGCGACTGCCGAACTACTCAGAGTTGTTCCCTTTATAGGAAGAGAGTTAGTTCTTTTATTACTAAGTTCCTGCAGACCTTATTTTATAAGCTTCTACTCTTTAAAATAAACCTTCTTATAAACCCGTTTAAGACGTAGGAGACGAGTAGAGGCTAGAAGACGAGTTTTAAGAGCACGCTGTTAAGTAGCCGCAGCCTCTTATTCCGCCTCTCGCGATTAATATAATTTATTAAAAGCGCTTAAGAGCTTACTATTAAGCTTTATAGTAGTAGATTAAATATAAAACCCTATAATAAATTACTTAGGGAACTTATAAACTATTAAGAGTTATAGGACACGTATACTTAGCGTTAGAAATAGAGCAAACGTTATAGGATAAATAAATATTCGCTTTAGTGCACTCTAAATAAGAGGAAGGTTGCTAAAATAAAGGACTTACTAGCGTAATATAAACTAACCCCTCTTTCGCACAATAAAAACACGGAGATAGTATTATTTTACCTAGCGATAGCACTACGGCGATAGTATAAGCATAACGGGCTATAAAAGAAAGAAAAGTTACTTCAGGTATAATAAGTAATAATATTAACTAAATTAATTAGACGGATATTATACCTTTAGTAAACAACTTAGAGATATTTAGGATCTTTAAGGATAAAGATAAAGAGGAGGGAGATGGTATTACGGACGCTTTAAGTACAATATTATAACTACTTAAAGAAGAGTTAGAGGAAGCTAGTTGGTTAATATAGGCACGGTCTAGAATAGATCCGGTAAAACTATGTAACGAGGAATAGTAACTAAGTCACGTAATATGATCTGTATAATCTGTATAATCTATATAATCTACAATAGAGTAGATAGAGTACACATACCTTACATATAAGGAGGGTTTCCTAGGAGTACGGTTATGTATTTAAAGGACCACAGTCCCTACTCTAGATAGTTCTTTCCTTATAGTGATTCTTAGAATATAATTGGAGTTAATCTATTGGGCAACCACTCCACCAGTTGTTATTACGTTATTGACTTACTTGCAATACCTACACACCTAGCCCAATAACGAGCCCATCGTAGTACTTGCTACAAGGTTCCGTTACACTGGCTCTATAGAATAGGAGTTTTAGTAGACGACCTTAAATATAAGTACGGCTAGCTAAGATAAATACTAAAGTACGTAGTACTAGTATATCTCCTACGTACTAACTAAAAGGTAATACTTTTAGTAGCTAGTATGGAGGACTATAATATAATACTCTTAATATAAGAGGTCTAAAGGCGATTACCTAGTAGCTTATTAGTGTCACGGGACTCACACGTTCTCACGTCCCTGCGCGGTTTAACGTTCTTAACCCGTGCTCACGTTCGTCCCGAGACACCTACGCACGTTCCCCTATAACCCCTATTTATACCCGTACCTGGCACACGAAGACTATTCTTCATCCAAATGTCTTTGTATCAACCACGCATAGTTACGCGTACGTAGCCTTCTTCAATTACCGCCCCGTTTAGTACATTGTATTCCAGCTCGTGCCCACTTCCGTAACAATTAGCCAGAGTGTCCTAAACTAGTTTTAGGTTATAAAGGAAATAGTAAAGGAAGGTAAGGGGGTGGATAGGCGCCCCCTAAGGGCTCTATAGTAGGAGAGTAAAGCTTAGGACACTAGCGCGCCTATAGGCTTACTATGGTAGCAGTAGTTACTAAAGAGACTAAAAGTAAGAATATAAAGGACTATAGGCGACTTATAGGTAGGCGGGACTTAAAGGTAAGAAGATAGGATATAGGGTTTTCTTATAGAGTTTTCTCCCTATATATATAAGGTATAGTCCGCGTAGGCCCAGCAGGGTTCTAAATCGGACATTAAGTAATAATAATAATATCTATATTAAATTAAGGTATTTTAAAGCTTTCCATTTTTATTAGTATAGCTCTAAATATAGGCGAGTAATTAATAAGGAAGATTGTATTAGTAATATTTAAAATCTCTATATTAGTTAAGCAGCTAAAGGACTACCTAGAGAGGTAGTAGTATATTTAGAGCTTATATTAACAAGAGAAAGAAGCTCTAATATACCATAATCTAGAATAAATATTATAACTTTAGTAAGAGAGAGAAGTTATAAATTACTTTAAATTTAAGCTCTAGATTTAAGGTAGGTATAACTTCAGCCTTAGTTATATACTATTCCTCGCACCGTTGAAATCGCACGTAGGGTTGTGGCCTAAGTTTAACCAATTAAACCTACTTGTTCTACAGGGCAAAGTTCTTGCCATAGTTGTTCCCAGGAAATAAAGTTCAGCGGAGGACCAACATGCGAAATCACCTGCGTGCTGAAAGGTTTCAACCGCGAACCCGGGGAAATGAATACGTGTATCGAAGTTATTCGCCCAGAACCTTTCTGTTTGTATACACATTTGAAATATGCGAGACAATTCACCTAGAAAATCCACGGTTAGATTAGATTTGGTAGTAAAAGGGCATTTGAAGAAAGGGGATAAGAGAGGCCTAGCTCACTAAATATTGCATCCGTGGCGTCTAAGTCCTAGATGATCTGTTTATTCTCGAAAAAGAGTTCGCATATGCGCGCTGCAATAGGATCCGTAATTGGCATAGCAGCATATTCAAAGAACACTGCCATTTTTATAGCTTTGTAGCAATCAGTCGATTAGCTGATAACTATGGAGAACTGTTGGCTTTAAGTAATCCAATACTAAGCGGACCAAGCGTATTTAAGAGACACAGGGCCGTCAAGTAATGGATCGTCCCGCGCATTTGTGTACCAGCCTTGACGAAGGGAAGAAAGGAGCACGTCAGATGACACAAGTTTTCAGCAAAAATCTTCCAATTGCTAGACAGAGTTCTCATTTAGGCAATCCCTTCACGGCACGATTCAATGCTAACATGAGTCCTCTCCAGGCTTGCCTCAGATTTACACCCGGATCTCCTTCAAGCAGAACGTCGCCTGGTGTCCATCGATCGATGCCTTTAAGAAGCAATATCGCAGAATATCTTGCGGGGGTTGCATAGATCTCCACGATCATGTCTTTTGCGTCTCTGTCGCCTCTTTTAACACCGCGCATGAAGCGCTCAAGATCATCTATGATAATTTGTTAAACTTTGTTACATAAATGAGATATTAAGTGACCTAGACGAATGGCTCACCGATGAACATATACAAGTTCCCAGAGCCGAAAAATACCGTTCTCATAGTGTGATCATCGTTGATAATGGTGCTGATGCGGTCAAAAATACTTTCTCTAGTGATCGGCATCTGGACTGATCTATAGGCTCCAGGAAGACGGCTGATAAGAACTTGGAAATATGTTAACGAAGAACGAGGCAGTGCAATAACAATCAACAACTCAGAAAGATAGAAACATGCCTTTGGCTTAAGAAGCTGGTTTTCTGATGCAATCCAACACTTCTGATGCATGCAACATACAAGTAGGGATAGAACGGATGGAATGATGTGGAAGAGGGAAGCAGATTAATGTCATGTGTAAAGGAATGCAATGAACAAATGTCACGTTTTACTGGCGACTTTGTGTTCACAAAGGCATCATCATCAGTCGTGGCCCAATTAAAAGACGGGAATATGCAGAACCCCAGAAGACGCGGCCAGAAAACCGCATGAAAGGCTGAAAGACTGTTGCAATATGTTTAACCAGAATCATCATCATCATTTCTTTTAGGAGAGGAGTTCTGAGAATGTCCTTCACTTAAAACCGATGAACTATACAATAGATAAAACCTATCTGGCTTCACCCGTATGAGTCTACGGATATTGGTGATAGCACAATTACATAGGCCGCAGACGCTGCGTTGTCGTGGCAATCAATCCCACGCAATACGTTTCGTGTGATAATTTGGGCGAGTAGCTCCAGGGTCTGTGAATCTGTTATCAGATCCACAAATGAAATCCAGAATTGCTTTGCTCCTGCGAAGATAGAGGCTGATACTCGTGGCGAACTCCTAGCCTTTGCTGTATTCTATATCGCACCTCAAATCTAAGTGCTTCTAGAAAGCTTCAAACCCATTCCACCATAAATATCCGACAACGGCGAGGACGCTCACAAGCGCATAAGGAAGTTGCATTTCAACAACACTCCACACCCATAGAGTCCCGATGGGAGGCGCCGTTTTCATGACGAAGAAGTATCCATGGATATTGCCAGAATAGACCATATAACATCCCGCAGTGACTGATGCTACGAAGAAAAATGTATTTCTCAAGACAGGAAAGCGTGTAGCTGTCTTAGTGTGAAGCATGTAGACTACGAAGAGGAAAATCGGCAGTGCGGTTCCCGTCCTCTTGAGTATTTCGCTCCATACTATCTCTTCTCGATATTGACTGTAAACGATGACGTCGAGAGTGAAGTGAAGCATCGACAGCGAAACAGAGTAGAGAATTGCGTTTCCGAACGGGCCGATTGGGTCGTCGTCGAAGGGCACTTCGCCTTCCGGAGTACTGTCCCCCACCGTCCATTTTGCTGCCTTTCCTTTATTTAGCTCCGCTTGCCGTTCTTCTGCGAGCTGAAAGAGCGTCTTTCCTTTCGGTCCTGAACGGTCTGGATGAGCGAGGAGGTATTCAACACCTTCCTGGTCGAGTTTAGTGGTGGAGTTGAATTTGCTGCCATTATTTTTGGCGTCATTCCGGGCCGCGGCACGGCGTTGTTTGCGGTTTGATGGTTGGTTTGGCTCGGCCATCGAAGTAATCGAATCGAAGCGGAGATGTGGTGAGGTTATAGAGCAAACAAAGTTTCGGCATGCGGCTCTGCGGAAGAGATCCGCGGCAGTTCAAAGTTCCCCCTGCTCCCAAAAGGTCTTGTACTCATCCACAAGCCCGAAGGGTTATATAATAGCTTCTTAGGCCCTTTCCACGCCATTAAGAGCTTCAAGATACCGTAGGTTCAACAGAATGAATTGGATAACGTGGGCATCCATGCCCATTCTAATATTCGGTCTTTGGCTATACACTGCCCAGATCAGCAAGTCATTCCCAACCCTCCAAGGGAAACGCATATGTCTCTTGATCGCACATCCTGACGATGAAGCTATGTTCTTTGCTCCCACTATCCTGGCCCTCACCCGCCCAGAGCTTGGAAATCACCTGATGATACTGTGTCTTAGTAGCGGTACGCCATTGGCTTTGAATCTATATTTGTTTTTTTCCTCTTGAATTGCACTCCAGACTGGGACGTTCATGCTAACGGAAGTCCTTTAAAGGCAATGCTGATGGGCTAGGAGAGATAAGAAAGAAGGAGCTTGTCAAAAGCGGTATGCAGCTTGGTCTGCGCAGCGAAGACGACATTTTGGTCATGGATGATCCGTAAGATACCGCGATACTGTGAATTGGTATGATATCTAACGCGATTGGTTCGATTCTAGAAACTTCCCAGATTCCATGAGCGTTACCTGGCATCCACGCCTAATCTCGAATCTTCTCACCAGCGCCTTTGCTCCGAAAGTGGCTTCCGTACCTTCTACCAGCGCACCTCAGGCAACCATCGACATTCTAATTACATTCGATCCTGATGGTATCTCGTCCCACCCGAACCACAAATCTCTCTATATTGGAGCGCATGCATTCCTTAAGGCACTTATGCATAGGCACAGCGGTTGGGAGTGCCCAATAAAGCTCTACACTCTAACAAGTACCAGCATCTTGCGCAAATACATGAGCGTGGTAGATGCTCCTGCCACAATTATTGGTAGCATGGTTAGAAGAAAGGAACTAGGGAGTTTCCCAACGCCCTTACTGTATGTGAGCGGACCAGGTGGTTTCAGGACTGCGCAGCGGGCCATGACAGCAGCACACAAAAGTCAGATGAGGTGGTTCCGATGGGGATGGATATCGATCGGCAGATATATGGTTGTAAATGATTTGAAGAAAGAAAAAACGCTCTAAGGGTTCTAGAGATGTCCAGGGCAGTTATGCTCCCTTTCTACAATCTCGAGACACGTGTCTTAATACAGCCCACAAAATTTCGTCCAGCTTTCTGGGACCGTTGCACAACGTCTCAAACGTCGACTGATCTAATGCCAAAACTTCATATAAGCGAAGATGCTAGGTTACCGTTCGGCTTGGCATTAAGACGCTAATGCCGCTAAGCCTGTCTTGACGATCCTGTCCTGAGGACCCTGTCCTTAAAAACACATCATGGCCTGTTTCAGGTCTACGTATTGGAGGACCAATTTTTGCTCCTACTGGGTAGTAAAATTATCCGTGAAAGTGTGGAGTTGATCCATTGAGGTACGATACCGCTGATAGTTCAACAGAAGCTCGCACTAATTCCATCCGTGAAAGCCTTTGATGAGTCCCATCTTAATACCTTCAGTCATGGCGTCAGAGCATAATACCTCTAATCCTGACTCTTACCTTATGAGATTACCGGTCGAGCTCCACAAAGACATCACTGATCTCCTCGCTCTACCTGAAAAGGTCCACCTCAAGTTGACGGGACGCTATTTCGCCTCTCTCATTAAGGCTGCGAGCCATTCGGAGCTGCTAGCTGCGGAAAACACAGAATGGGCTATTTCGAAAGGTTTATTCAGCTGTATGGACTGTGTCCGCCTTCGCCCTCTTGATAAATTCGCCGACACAATGAGAAAAAATAAGAAGGGCCGTAACGGCTCAGAACCACATAAAAGGTTCTGCATCGACTGTGGGTTGCGTCTACAGCTGCATCCGAAGCTGTGTCAGAATCAGACTGAGCAACGCTACACTCCTGGTACAGAAATTACAGTTCAAGGGAAACCCTTCATTTTTTGCAGGTATTGCAACAAATACACAGACCAGGTTGGCCCCAAACGTTCGTTGGCCTGCTCGGTTTGTGTTCCAAAAGAGAAGTCAAATCCAAGAAAATCATATGAACCATATCTGGGTTACGATAGTGACGACGATTTTGGACACTCAGGAGGGCTTTATGATTATGAGCTAGAAAATGATTATGAATACGAGGCGTACTGGTCGGTTTTCTGATATATGCATGGTTCTCGAATCTACGAATTCCAAAAAGGCATAAGTGCAGAGTGGAGTTTTGAATGTTCTTTTACCCTGTTGGAGTTCCAGGGTCTGTTGGGACTATCGGTCGTTTTTGTGAAGATTAGGAAAAGAATATAGATTGCACCTCTCGTATTTTACCACCGCTTTCTTTCGATCTTCCTTGCCGAGCTTCATTTGAAATCTCTTGTATTGTGCAACATGTATTGTCAAAATATGACCAGTGCGTTTTCTTTTTGCCAACATATCAACAGTCACTGTTATTCAGTCACTATTGTCATGATCAAAAGGAGCGCCTGGTCGCATGCATTACTCCTAATGCCCTACCAACCCTCTCTTTTTGATTTGCTACTCTTCACCTTAGACCATCTCCAGGCATCATACGGAAATCTAGAATGATCTCTGCACGAGTTTCTCTAGATCGTCAGTTTTCAGACATTTTTACCTGCACAGTATTTTCTTGCAAAAGAAAATCTAACCATCATCAATAGAAGAGCAACTATGTCGGCATCGCACACTAAATCTCATAATAATGACGTAGATCGGCTCCCACTGCCAGTCCTGAAGCCTCGACCAACGCTCATACGAAAGATCACCTCTTATATGAACGTGCTTCCCCTGATGAAGCCTAAGCGACCAAAACCTGTTCCTACCCTCAGTCAATAACATAAATCACGGCCTACGTCACCCAGCGATGCTAAGAAACCTCTTCTTCACCCAGCAGATACCGAAATCCCAATGCTAACATGCTCTCACAAATCGCATACGTTCGAATCGCTTCCACCGTTCCAGCCATCAACCTCCAGTAGCATTCTATCTTCACTTTGCCCGAGCGTCGGCCATCATTATTACCAACATCAAGCGGGAGGGGCAGCCGTGCTAGTATAACATTCCCTAGCCCTAGGGGATCCGAGTCGAGCCCTGTAAGCCCTCTGAGTCCAGGCCTCAGCTTCGGCGAGAAACTTAGTTCGCCATCGCATAGACCCTTATCGCCGCGGCGCCTCTCAGCTGTTAACGAGGTCAGAACACCACCTAAAAAACAACCAAACTTCAGCGACTAGTCTAGCTTCACGTATTCCATCAAAGACGCCCATACGTTCACCACCATCCCAACAGCCCTAGATCACATTCTCAACCAAACCCTCATCATCCTCCCCCTTTTACGAGCCAAGACTCCAGCGGCACGGTATACTAACCGCCGTACTGCGCCTACAGTCCACAAGGCTCTCCACCCGCTGATACGCGTCCAATATCTCTGTTCGGCAAAGCGAAGCAGCCGCACCCGAGCGTCAATTTTCGCGGATACGAGCCGCAATAGCTTTGTCTCGCGCCCGAATTCACCGAAGACTCAATTCCCATCCGCTGAAGCGCATGGCACGTTTGCTAGAAGAGCCGACAGTGCATCGATTATCGATGTAAGCGCAAATGCATCTGGTTCGGAGCAGGGGCAAGCAACTGGCAAAAGGGGAAAGGCGCCGGCTACGAACGTGACGCTGAGGGGCGGCGGCGCGGATTACGCATACCCAATAGGTAAAGTCCCTGGTCTGCGCGGTGGCGCGTGGACTCCTGAACCTGGTGAGTCTGATACTCGACCTGGGGACGATCGTTTGCTGCCGCCCATTTGTGACGTCTGGCAGGCGGAATGGGTCGACCACCTACTGTGGGCCAGTGGCGCCGTCATAAGCATAGGGTTAAACGCCCCGGGGGGTGCAGACACACTTGGCAAGATGATGGGCGTAGCAGTGAGAAGTAGACAGCTAGGGAGCGGTAGGTGGAGGAGAAGTGGGATAAACGAATCGAAGCAATCGAAAGAGCAGAAGGGCGAGGAGAGAAGCGAGAAGAGAGGCATTTTAGGTGGGCTCTTTGATAAGATGAAGAAGGACACGGGCAAAGCGAGGCCGGATGGGCACCGTCGGGCTGCAGAGGGCGGTGGAGGCGGAGTGGTGGATGTCTGACTGTAGAGCTGATATGTTTGTTAAATCTTGAGCGAGATTGCTCTAATCAAGAGACATGGGAGTGGGCCTAGGTGAGTGTGTAAGGGGCTTGCCGCGTGAAATGCCGTGTACGCTCGTTATTTTTGCGGCGAAGCTTTTAAGGCTGAAGCTAAATCACACCACAAGGTGTCTGCGGACTTTCAGCCTCCTCAGACTTCGTGTCAATTGTTGAACCTGCTGGGGCAGGTTGGGTAGTCACTTGGATAAGAAGAGTGGTGCCCCAGTGTATGGGAGGGTTTTTGATATTTGTATTGAGTGGGCGTCTAAACACTGATGGTTTTGAGGATTCTGTACGTTTTATTAGTAACTAGACAATTCGTTATGTGGAGAACATAAGTTCTGAGATTACTTACCCAAATCCACTTCCTCCCGTCGCCATTGCCGTACCAGGTATCTGGGGGTGCCAATGTGCCTCTTTTACTTGCTCCATATAATGCACAAATAGTAGCTGTGGTGGAACATCCTGTACCCCTGCAGTGTCCCTGCTTTCTTCATCATCCAGCTCCACTGCTAGATCCCATAGGGTTAACGTATTGTCTCCAGCGCAGACTAGCACAATACTGTCATCCGTTGGATGCCACTCAACGCTCGTAATTTGCTCTTTGTGGAAATTGAAAGATGCAACCGGGCTGGGCTTGGTTCCGTTTGCTCCATTGGCGCCGGGTTTCCACTGCCGTAAGTCCCAGACTGCCCATTGCCCGTCATCGTCTCCGGAAGCTAGTAGATGTGATGTCTGATGTGACCATGAAAGCACATTAGCATCTGTGTTGCTGACCTGTACGCTCACGGCAGGTTTCCGCGACTTCGAACGCGCGTCCCAGACTTTGACTGTCCCATCATTGCTGGCGGATGCGAAGACATGGCGCTCGGTTGGGGACCATTGTAGTTCTTCAATTGTGCCTTGGTGCCCAGTGTACGGTGTGGTATCTGTAACAAATCCTCCGCCCTGTGTCCTCGTCGTCGCGAATATCTTGCCCTCAACATCACCTGTTATAAGTTTTCCTTCTAGAATTAATGGGGACCAGTCCACACCATACCCTTCCGCAGATTTATGTGCACGTATCGTACATACAGGTTTTGATTGTTGAGGTGTGATTGTGGCACCAGGAGTATCGAATGAAGTTAGGTGAGGGGTAATGTCGTGAATTAGCACTTGGCCAGACTCGGTCATTGAGGCTGTTAGTGTTGTGGGAGGCTTTGCGGAGGTTGCTTGAGGGGATTGGTGTACACGTATTCGGTTCGTACATGAAGTCATGGGTATTGATTTTGTCTCGAGAATCGGATCTGCGGTTTCATCGTCGTCGTCTGACTCTTCGTCCTGCTCGCGTTCCACGCGACTTAGTCCACTCATTTTCATGACCATTATTTGGTTCTCTTTTTCCCTTCCCCGAGCTGCTTGAGTGCCTGCCACCGCATATACGGTTGCAGGATATGATTTCCTGCTGTCTCCTAGATTGTCTTTGATAATGTCGCAAGAAAGACACGGCCATGGCGCATCTAGTGTGTGTAGCATCTCATACGTTGATATATCAGGCGCAAGTGTTTCTCCAGCTGAGAGCTTATGTCGTCCAGGTATGAAGGTTCCTTGGTCCACGTCCATGGCATCTGTAGCAGCTGTTAGCAACTAAAATGAGGGTTGACGTGTTCGAGTTGTGAGGCTCACTAACCCTGGCGCTCTTCTGCTTCACGCTCCTCGTCTGGCCGCCCGTCTACACCAGCCTCGAATATTTCATCCTCCTCGCTCTCGAACTCGTCCTCATACTCGTCTTCAAATTCGCCGACTTCGTCTTCATCCAGCTGCATAGGCCGATCGCCGGACTTGAGGGTTTCTGGCTCTTTTTCCGAGGATTCTGCGGGTCTCTTGCTCATCTTGCTTAATTCCCTCTTGTATTCGTCGTTCTGATAGAGTTTTGAGTGATTCTTGACGTAGTGGGGGAATATTTCCGAACCTTTTTTTGGCAGTTGAGCTTGGCGTGTTTGACAGCGCTCGGGCCTCCGATTCAAGCCATTCAGCCCACCACGCCCACTTCATCCCCGTGCGTTCGAGTCTTAAGCCAGTGTTATCCTTGGGGCACATTAAATCAACCCAATATATCCTTCGCTAGAGCATTGCTCTCCTAAAGCCCTCCATGGTTCAACCCACTCCCTCTAGACTATGATCCGAGTTCTTCACTACACGGCCTGCAGGTCTTGACGCGTGTCTAACTCTGTTCACGTTAGGGAGCGAGGGAATCCACTCAGCTATCAACACCGACACCCGTTTCACCCATTCGCATCCGCCGTTCACCAACTCCACGCTAACCCTCTACTTTGTTCGGGGCACTAAAGTAAATTTTAATCATGGACACTCATGAAGACCCAATGGTCATGGATATTTGTGGAGATTCCATGGCTATGAAAGCCCAGGAGGAAGACTTTGGGCCTAAACACACATTTATGGGTAGTCAAATAGATCAACCGACGGATGGCGACGACAGCATGAACACGACTATCACTGCGTCTACGGTCCAAGCTTTGCCGGAGATATATAGCAACGGTTATGGAAACGGACAATCCCACGAACACCGCCCACAAACCTCGTACTCGGATACTGGCTTCTCTCGTCCTTACGCTTCACAGCCTGCAGAACCACAATCGTCGCACTACTCCTCCTTCTCTCCTCCTTCCGATGCTGATACACCTCCTCGCTACTCTTACAATAATGGAAATACCCAAAGCATGCAAATGAGCCAGCCAACGTCTCGGCCGGGCTCAGGACTGGCTGGGCCTCGATACCCGCATTCTGAAGGCGGGAGCCGATCAGCTACGTACCAAGAACAAAACCAGAGAACATCTCAACCACAGGACTCAGCAACGAAGAATACCAGTGTAGTGATCAAAGTCGGAATGGTTGGCGATGCGCAAATTGGAAAGACTAGTTTAATGGTCAAGTATGTCGAAGGGAGTTGGGATGAGGATTATATACAGACTTTAGGTAAGTTTTATATATCAGAAATTTGCTGTAGATGCTGATTAGTGTGTCTCTAGGTGTGAACTTCATGGAAAAGACCATTTCAATCCGGAACACTGAAATCACGTTCTCCATTTGGGATCTCGGTGGTCAGCGCGAATTTGTAAATATGCTCCCGCTCGTCTGTAATGATGCCGTAGCAATTTTGTTCATGTTCGATTTAACACGAAAGAGCACGCTAAATTCCATCAAGGAATGGTACCGTCAAGGAAGGGGCTTTAACAAGACTGCTATTCCATTCCTGGTTGGAACTAAATACGACCACTTTGTGAACTTTCCGCGAGAAGAGCAAGAAGAAATTTCAAACCAGGTTTGCATCATCATTACCATGCAATCGACCTTCGCTAACACCGGGTAACAGGCAAAACGGTTCGCTAAAGCAATGAAAGCTAGTCTAATCTTCAGCAGCACAAGCCACAGCATCAACGTCCAAAAGGTAGAATTAGCACACCATCTAAACGCCTTCTTGCTAATTTACAACCCCAGATTTTCAAAATCGTTCTATCAAAGGCCTTCGATCTCCGGTGCACAATTCCGGAAATAGAACACATAGGAGAGCCGCTTCTCCTCTACCAGTCCGTCTAAGAACTTGCGTTAGTACGAAGGAACGAGAAGAATACTTGCAACGTTACCATGAGAAAATGGCATTCACGAATTCTGATGGCCTGGGATCCGGGTGGTGACTTCGCATGGAATGGGCGACTGGAGCATGCATCATCTCTTGGGCTTTTTGTGGCCAATTGGAGAAAATGGAGTCTTACTTTAGATTTTGGTTCTTGCATGTATCCTAAGAATACTATGTTTCCAGCACGTTTTTGGATGCAGGTAATCCGTGCGATGCTGAGTAAATCGGCGGAGCCTGATGGATCACATGTCGCACTTGGTAGACCCAATGAAGAAACTATTGCAAAAAAATCAGATTTTTCATTTCCTCGAAGGTGCTTAATTTTTAGCGGTAAGCTAAATACTAAACTCTTATTTAATGCATGTGCTGTGACATCAGCCCAAATAAACCACCAATGCAAGCCCGAAAGATGTATTCCCAAATCGTACCCTCGAAGAATTGCGTATGCATAACGACCAAATACCATCAATCAGCTAAGCAACTCTTTAATATCCTCGATCCGCTGCAACCGCTTCTCCTCGTCACTCATCATGCCCAGGGAGCTCGCACTGTTCGAACTAATCAATACCAGTCACTGTATAACAAAGGGAGATGTAATTTACTCACATGAATTTCTTTCGATCTTGGATCCTCAGCATCTTCTCTTCAATGCTCCCTTCAACCACGAATCTGACGACCTTAACTTCGTTCTCTTGACCCATCCTGTGTACGCGATCGATCGCTTGCGCTTCAACTGCAAAGCTCCACCAAGGATCCATCATGAAAACTCGTTGCGCGCATGTCAAGTTGAGGCCTACGCCTCCGGCTCGCAAGCTTAGAAGAAGCACGCAGCCTCTCTTAACTGCAGCAAATTCCGTAAGTACGGCAGCACGTTGCTTCTGTGCCATCGTGCCATCAAAGCGGAAGAAAGGAATATGATCACGAGCTAATGCTGGTTCGATAAGATCAAGAAATGAAGTGAATTGGCTGAACACGACTGATTTGATGGTTGGATCAGAGCGCCGAATGGTTTTGAGATGGGTGAGGAGCGCCTGTGTTTTGGCAGATCCAGAGGCGCCGATACGACGAAGGGACATTCGAGGTGTTTCCGATCCGGTTGGTGTCTTACCGCTATAGAAATCATCGGCATCGTCAGGATCAGGGAATTCATCGTGGCGGACCACCTCGAAGACGTCGCGTGCGTTAATGGGTTCGCGACAGTTGAAGCAGCGTGGGAGCTGGCCTTTATCTCTTTGGTGGTTGATGTAGTCTAAGAGACATTGTTTGCATGCGCTGTGCCAACACCCAGTTACAGCTTGCTCGTTCATTGGCTCTTCCGAGCAAATAGGACACTCGTCGTTGGCTTCAGCTTGAATCTGTTTAAGGACGTGGGTGCCAAACTTATTGGCGTCTTGATCGCTTTCATCGGCAGTAAAGCGCTTGATAAGAGCTTGCAAGTCCATATCATCCGCAAGACCATTGGCAATATCCGCAGCGGCTGCAGCGTCTTCTTCATCTGCCACAATGTTTTTGTTCCTGGTCAGGATGGGGTGGCAGCAGGATTGGCGAAGCCTGAGAATTTGGGCGAAGATTGTGGTGTATGATTTCATTAACGTGCCAGCTTCAGCATTGGCATTGAAAACTCTTTTCGCTCGCATAAAAATGTGGTCGTAGACATCCCTCTCATCCTGAGAGAGTTCGATGCGATCAATCTCGATCGTTCGTGGAGGTAGCGGCACCAGTGCCTCCCCTTCTGGAGTCTTCATATCCTTGGTTCGACGAAGAACGAGTGGTTCTAATACTGTTTGCACGACGTCGAGGGCCCGAATGAAGTCTTTTGATTCGAATGGAACAGTGATGAATGTCTTCCAGAATGAGAAGTTGCTCCATGGCTCGACCCTCAGGAATCGGACGAGACTAAAGAGATCTTCTAAGCGGTTGACTATTGGCGTCCCCGTCAGAACCCATCGATGTCGTGCGCTAATCTCGTAACAAGCTTTAGCAGTCTTGGACTGCCTGTTCTTGATATAATGAGCTTCATCAAGGATTACACGAAAGTATTCCAGAGAAAATAAACCACCGTGGGAACCTCGATTGCCACCACTAGCAGCAACTTGATTAAATTCTGATAAGATCACACCGTAGCTGGTGATGATGACATTTGGCGCATTTGTAGCGTTGGCTTCGCAACATAACTTCTGCAGGTTGGCGGATTTCTCTGGTCCATAATAAACCATGACCTTCAAAGTGCCTGGTTTCGAGGCCTTTTCTGCTTCACTCTGCCACTGAGCAAGCAACGACATAGGTGCCACGACAAGTGTAGTACACGGCGCACGTTCAATTGAAGAAGAGTACTTCGGTAGCCTCGGAAGGTCGTTAATAGTTCCAACATCGTTAGACGCAGACAATGCTACCTCGGATCTATGGGTATGAATGAGACTAAGCATCTCGATGGTCTTCCCAAGACCCATTTCTACTCTTATCAGCATTTTGCGTATGTCTCGGACCACCGAGGAGTGACTTACCATCAGCAAGAATTCCCCCCAAGCAGTTTTGTTCTTGAACAGGAAACTCCAAAGAAAGTTCTCCAGAATATGGATTAACGTAGAAGTAGGATTGGTTGACCACTTCGGGGAGTTCCTTGTCGTCTACGTCTTTGGTAGGCCAGGAGTACTCTTCCCACAATGGATGCATAGACATCTCCTTATGACCCGATTTTTCATCTTTCTCCTTCCCCATCATCCAATGCAAAGCCTGCCTTTGATATTTTCGAAGGCTCATAGCAAAGGTTTTCGCTGGATCCGTTTCAGGTGTATTGAAGTCAAAGGACTGGGCTTTCTTATATAGAGTATCTAGCTGATCTTGCTCAAGCTCTTGGCCGTCCTCTGCCTCATCCGATGGCGGGGAAGAGCCCTCTGCTTCCTGGGTATTAGGCGTTTTTGAACCGGATTTCCGTTCATGTTGTTCAGCTAATTCTGCAGCTTGCAGAAGACCTTGACGCTTGTGTTTTTCAGTTGTTGAATTGACCCGGGATGGGTGTAGATTAATTTCATCGAAAAGCTTTACCATCGCAACTTGGCGAAGCCGTAGGTTGCGTTCATCTTGGCTTTCTTTTGCTTCGAAGAGACCAGTCTGGCGATTTTTGTCTTGAGGTTTTACAAAATTAGCTGCTTCAAACGCACTTTTGAGAAGATAGCACCGCAACTGGAGGTAAACAGTTTCGTTCGTCCGCAGCTTATCTGGGGCAAACACACAAGAGCCCTCGAATGAGCAGATTTTCTGGTCGATCAATGTCGATATCCAGGCCGCAGAATCATTCTCCAATCGTCCCACCTCTTCGCCCTTCTCATTAGTAAATCTTACTACAATGTCCTGGCGTTTGTTCATAACGACCCTGGACTTCCCACCTCTCCCTAGTTTCGCTGCTGGAGACTGGAGCTTCGCACGTTCGATGCCAACTGTCTCGGCATGCTTAATCAATCCAGAACCACTTCTTGTAGCCCAGCCAGCAACTCCAAAAGCCCCAATATACCTTTTCCGTGGCATAGACATCGCGGGGATAGGTGTCTCAGGATGTTTGACTACAGGAATGGCTGGGGAGCCTTTACTCAGTCCATGTGAGGACATATCCGTTTGCTGGCTTTGCTTTCTCCATGAGCCTAGGTCGTCGTTTTTATGCTTGTCTGAGCGAGGAGACGGGGACGAAGTATTCCATGACCCATCTAGGTAGATATTTATTGCTAGCAGAAAAGACAATTAGAGAGATTCGAAATTTATATATGGTCTACTTACCGCGCTGCATGTCGCCACCACTAAGATCCTTAAGTTTTTGGATAACTGAGGGTGGAACTTGCTCTCCAACAACGCCAGCAAAGAGCTCTGAATCGAATTCCTCGCCAGCCCCATTGTTATCAAGGTCTCTATGGTCTTCCGCGAAGTCGGTCGAATTAATTGGCTTTCCATTAGGAATGGTCTTCTGCAACGCGTCTATCTCTTCTCCAGAGGATGGTTCGTGCTGAAGAGTTCGGTCGGCAATGGGAGAGTCGTCAACGAAAAAACGACGCTTCTTCGCGGGCCTCTCTTCGATATCGACGGAGCTCATACTCGAGTTTGGGGGGCGAGCATCTGTTAGGTTGTTGATTGTTAGGTGGCAAAGAAAGTAGCGGCAGCGGAGCGGAAGACGCGCATCAATTTACAGAACGCGCTTGTGGAGAACCGCGAGCGTCATCGTCGGAAAGTATTTGCGAAACTTCTCTAAGCTACCATCATACCCAGATTCTTATTCATTTCAACTGCCTTCCCTTCCGCGATGTACTATACAAACCTTTTACGATTTAATTGACTCTTTTTCCTTCATTTCTCATTCCCCGCAGCACGGAATGGAAGCCTAACACTGAGGATAGAATTTTCTTATTGCGTTTCTATAGGTCTCGATGAGCACTCTAAGAACTTCACAAGTAAAGGGATGGCGTAAAGCTGTCTCAAGTATCCCGCGATGTAGTCATAGAGCGTATGCGACTTCGAAGGAAAGAAATCCAACCCGCCCTTCTGAAGTTGAGATACACTCTGCGAGGGCATACTGCTCAAATCTGATACGGTACATATTATCCCAAACAACACCCCAACAGAGAATATCAGTGGCTTATACTCGTCAGAAAATATGATTCGCCCTCGTTCACACTTCAAACCTTCATTCCCCTGTCCTCCCGGGATGCCTATCTAGCCATTCGCGCCTTTAATATCGACGTGGCTCAGATAGCGGACACTACAAGTACTCCAACAATCGGCATCATGCGCATGCAATTTTGGCGAGACACAGTCACAAAGGCACTTGCGGGATCTCCTCCAAAGGAGCCTGTTGCAATTCTCCTTGCCAAAGCTGCCGAAGATCTCTATAATCGGACAGATAGCAAAGCGCGACTGAGCAAAAATTGGTTTCTGCGTGTAATCTCTACGCGAGAGCAATACCTCAGTAACCCACCATGTCCAAACCTCGCAACGTTAGAAAGCTACGCCGAGAACACATATTCTACTTTGCTATATCTGACGCTCTCAGCCTTACCCTTAGCATCCGTTACAGCCGACCATCTGGCCTCTCATGTCGGTAAGGCTACCGGGATTACTGCCGTTCTGCGTGGGCTGCCCCTTGTCGCATTCCCGCCGCCACAGACCCACAGCACTTGTAACTTAGGTTTAGGTTCTTCGCTTGGGGGAATTCGGCAAGGTACGGTTCTCCTACCACTGGATGTCATGGCTGAAGCAGGCGTCAAAGAGGAAGATGTGTTGCGCCAAGGATCTTCTGCGCCAGGCCTCCGTGACGCTGTGTTTACTGTTGCGACTCGTGCAAATGACCACCTAATCACTGCACGAGAGATGCTTGCTAACCTCCGCTCCGGAGGAGACTTAGGCCACGAGTTCGAGCACCAAAATGATGAAGAGCACCAGTATAGCACGCAGCAACTAAACGCAGGATCTCGGACCCAATTACAAGACGCGGAGCGTGCTTTTGGTGTATTGATGCCCGCTATCGCTACTCAGTCTTGGCTCGAACGACTTCAGAAGCATGATTTCGACATCTTTGCGCCGGATTTAAGAACAACCGACTGGCGGCTACCGTGGAGGGCGTACTGGGGTTTCAATCGTCGGAAATTATAGTTTACTAGCCTCAGTCAGAGATCATGAAATGTTATCTGATTACGAGGAGACATCAAAAGCCGATGGCTCTGTGCTCTGCAGGCCCCTTGAACTTGCTCAGTGACATGCTCAACCTTTCCCTCAGTTCCAACATGGCGTATGCTGATTGAAGGGCATCTGGGGGAGAAATCGGTTGTTAGACAAGGGAACCCTGGTGAGAACTCCAAGGCTATTGACGATAATAGGGGGCCGATTTTCAGCTCTGGGCCTTGTGCATGATGGCTTGCAGGCTTAAACCGTATCAACGTTCGACACCTCCCCCCTTTTGCCGAGCTGGTCTGGCCATCTGCCCAATTCGACGAGTGGATCAACAGATCGCTCAGTAGGGCATTTTTCGAGATCCAAACTGCTCCCTACTTCTGGATTATCGATTATGCACGCCTTCACGCCTTTTTTATATTTTCATTCAGGCTCTCGCCACAATGTCCAGTTGAACGCACGCAGCGGCAGATCACGCTCAGACCCCACCCCCAGCCATGGTGGCTTGGGCCAGTGGATTCCGAGTTTGACAGAGGAGCGCCTGATGCCTTCAATCCGCCACTGCAGAGCTGACCGATGAGCTGAACGGATGGGCCAAAGAAGGGATTTTGCAATCAGGTCTCAGTTCCTGCCTTGGCCACCATGATTTTCGTGGCGCTCCACATCTTGCGCAGCCGCCAAATTGAGGCGGACGGACTGCGTCCTCAGCCTTCTCACTCAACATACACTTCTATCCCCAAGGCACGACACCTTATGCTCGCTACTCAGTTGTCTGGTTCTTCAACCCTCTATTGCTGCTGGTAAAGCTTTCTTTTTCATATACATATGTCGATCGCCTTACCATAGGCTAATCCACGATGGCCATCTTTCGGCTAGGGTTCGGACTTACCGTCCTCGCGGTATTGATCAATATACAAGTCTCTCATTCACAAAAAGATCCTTTGAACGACTTCTGCCGCCGTTTCGGACACCAAACCGCTATTGTAGATCAGAAGCTTTATATCGACGGAGGTCTCCTTAACTGGAATCCGATACCGCAAAACTCCCTCAATTATACAAGTAAGATACCTTTCGGGGATTTTCCACAAGACTTCTAACATGTCGACCAGACACCTGGCTTCTCTATAACGATTTCAATGTCAACAATAATGAGATGCCACAAGAGTATGATAATCTCACGAAAGGCTCAAACGTTCCATCTGTTCAGGGCGGAGTACTTTGGGCGGATCCTGTCAACAAGCTCTTCTACCTCTACGGTGGCGAATACTATCAGACTTCACCTGATTCCTTTACGCTTTGGACTTACGATATCCTCTATAATACCTGGAATGCGTCCTCTTCAAACAATGTACAGATACAGCGGGCTTCATTTGGGGCAGGTGCAGCGGATGAGGCCAATGCAATCGGATACTACTACGGAGGATATCTCAGCAATGCTTCAGTCCCGGCATGGGGAGGCGTCTCAATGCCAACCGCCAATCTAGTTATTTACGACATGATTAAGAATTCATGGACCAACAACACTGGCCCGGACTCAATTCCTCGCGCAGAGGGTGTCATGATCTACCTACCTGTTTCAGATGGTGGAATGCTTGTGTACTTTGGAGGTCTCCAATTTCCCTATGGACCAGGCAATTATACGGCCACTGGAGTAAGTTACCTATGCTCGGTTTAGATATACCCTAGTTGACTGTCGCAGGTTCCAATGAGTGTTAGTCTCGCCTGTCTTGGATTTCTCAAGGCACAACTGATTGTCGTAGGAAATCCACCTCTACGATATAGCCAACGCAAAATGGTACACACAGACGGCCACTGGGAACGTCCCTGACATGCGAAGAAGATTCTGCGCTGGCGCCGCCTGGGCTAAGGATCGATCATCTTATAATATGAAAGTATCACCGGACATGACAAAACAAACGTACTAACAAATCGCAGATATCTTTATGGTGGTGCCAGCATGCCTCCAAACACTGTCGGCTTTGATGATGTTTATATATTGTCTCTCCCATCATTCACATGGATTAAATGGTATCCAACAACGTCTGGAACAGCTTATCCCCATCATTCGCTTACATGTAATGTCGTCAACGGAGCACAAATGATTGTTATGGGTGGGACGTTTCCAAACTCAACTGATTGTGATGCTCCAACTGTTTATGGGCTGCACAATCTCAACTTAGGTAAACAGAATGCCCAAGGAGCGATGTGGTATCAATTCTTGCCCAACGTCACGAGTTATAACGTCCCGTCTGAGATCATCGCCACAATCGGTGGACAGTAAGTTTCGTCTCGAGCCCTCCTATTGGCTGCGCTGATCCACTCGTAGAGCGTCTGGTGGAGCAACTGTTCTAGCTCCTGCAACGTGGGGAGATCGTGACCTCCCTACATATTTTACTCGCGCTTACACAGCACCATCACGAACCGCGACGCGCTTTATTTCAGCAACTACAACAGCTTCGCAATCTCCCTCTGCATCCGCCACCCACACATCAAAGCCATTCCCTACTGGTGCTGTAGCTGGTGGCGCTGTTGGCGGCGCTGTTGTCCTCATCTGTGTGGGTGCTCTTATATTTTTCTGTTGTCGACGACGCAACAAGAAACAGGCGGCACCAGCAGAACCGGCGGCACCAGCAGAACCGGCGGCACCAGCAGAACCGGCGACACCAGTAGGAGCCGAGGGACCACCAGGAGTTAAACCCTATGCAATCTACGGGAATGTCCCGACTACTCCAGTGGCAGAGCTAGC